>Ga0180007_10002868_pt1 | contig 19979 bp, 11 predicted proteins | sample MM_PC_MetaG_FD_121122 | JGI IMG/M metagenome (GOLD analysis project Ga0180007, IMG submission 121122) | Groundwater microbial communities from the Aspo Hard Rock Laboratory (HRL) deep subsurface site, Sweden - MM_PC_MetaG | ecosystem: Environmental > Aquatic > Deep subsurface > Groundwater... | reverse complement strand
CTCAGTATCACCCGCACATACCGAACTGATCAGCAATGAGAGAAAGAGGATTAACGTAAACGTCTGCCGCATGCGCCTCACCCGGTGGTCTTGTCGGTCATCGGTACCGTCAGCCGCGCCACCCCGCAACCGAGGCGGCGTCAAAGCCAACATACGCTATAGAGGTCGTCCAGACAACCCAATACCGGCGATCCGGGACATCCCCCCGGTCGACTTCCTCCGCCTTACGGGCAGGCCGGCAGAGGTCCAAAGCTGATGAACAGGTGATCGATCAGGGCAGTCAGATCGGCCACGTCAACACTTCCATCGGGCAGTACAAAGGGGGAAACATCGGCCTCCTCCAGGCAGCAAAGCGGCTTGAAGGTTATAAATAGATGGTCTATCAACGCCGTCAGGTCACCCACATCCACCATGTTGTCTGACCCGCAATCAACATTGCCCCGATCTCCCTGGCAGGAACAGGCATCGCCCACGCCATCGGTGTTGCCGTCTTCCTGGCCCGGATTGTAGACCGACGGACAGTTGTCGGCGCCATCGTCGAATCCGTCGCCGTCATCGTCCGGATCGCAGGCATTGCCCAACCCATCCAGGTCGGTATCCCACTGATCGGTATTGGCGGTACCGGAACAGTTGTCACAGGCATCGCCGACATTGTCGGAGTCGGTATCGGTCTGGCCGACATTACTGATATCCGGGCAGTTGTCACAGCCGTCCGCGAACCCGTCGAGATCGGCATCGAGGTTGTCGTCGTGACCGGCGCACACATCACAACCGTCGGGCACACCGTCGCCATCGGCATCAAGGCCGTCGTCAAAACCGGGACAGACATCCACCGCATCGCAGACACCGTCGGCATCACTGTCGTCACAACAGGCGGAGGACTCGGTCTCAAGGTGAACGTCGAAGAACGGATATCCCGGCACGGTCACCCAGTAGGCATACCAGCCCACCCAGATGGAATCGCAACAGTACTGAAACAGATGGCAGGTGTCCGGCTCGGAGCTATAGTCGAACATGATTGAGGGCAGCAGGCCGGAGGTGGGCGGAGTAGTATATTCCACGCCGATGAAAAACGGTCTATCGACACAACAGGGCGTATCAAAGGTGACAGTGCCGACTGCCGGGTAGGCAAACGACAGAGAGTCGCACACTACGGTTTTGCGGCACAGTTCCGCACCGGGACCGTAACAGCTATCGCTGGCATACTCATCAAACACTACCACATCCAGAGTGACCGGCCAGGAGAAATCACGGGCATCCCAGAAATCATTGGGGTCGAGGATAACGAAAGAAAGACCGGTGATTTCGTAGTCCGCGCCCGGGCCGCCGCAGTCGCCGGGATCAACAAACATGACCGTCCGGTCCCCCACCGTGTAGCCGGAGTTGTAACCCAGCACGGTATCATCGGGGATGTACCGCGCAATCGTGCACTCGCTTACCGGCGACTTGCTGTCCGGCAGGTGCAGTTGTGCCCGTTCCGGGACAGTACTGAGCGTACCGCTGCCGCAATCGGCCGCCTGAAGTACGGGCGCAGTCAGGACCGCGATCATGATGAAAGTGATTATGTTTCTTTTCATTGGTTACTCTCCCTCGTCCAGAGGAGTCAATCATTTGGCTGCGTGTGATCCGTTGCTCGGTACCGTATCCTGAAGTATAGCGGAACGCAACGCCGGACACAAGCGCTCTTCGTGACTGGGGCGTCAATCCGGGACGCAGGCTGATTGCATATGCCTGCTGCACAGAGAGTTTGCGATCGGCCGCCGGAGGCAATCACAAATCAATTGTGCCGTCGGGCAACGAGTACTATACTGGTCCTGTTAACTTTGACCAGCAAAGGTGTCTGCCATGAAATCAGCTCGCACGTTCCTGACGATCGCCCTGTTGACCCTCTATTGCCCGCTCTCTGTTCTCGGGGAAAACGACGGTGCGGTCGACCGTAAACTTGTTGAGGATTTCCACAGCAAGTTGATGGAAGACGGCGATCCCGGCCCTCTCATTAACGCCGTGACAAACAATAACATCAAGGACCTGGCCCTGAACCGGAAGCTGTTGCTCAACCGCGACGACCTGTGGGCAATCAAGCTCGACGGCTCCAAGATTATCAATCAGAAGTCGACAGGACGTTGCTGGATGTTTGCCGGCTCCAATGTCGTGACGCCGACTATCATCGAAGAACTGGATCTGGATGACTTCAAGCTGTCCAAGGCACACCTGGCGTTCTGGGACAAGATCGAAAAATCCAATCGATTCCTGGAGCGCATGATCGAATTGCGTGACCGGCCGTTGGATGATTTCCTGCTGTCACGGTATATCGAGTCGCCGGTTGGTGACGGCGGCTGGTGGCACTATTTTAACGGCCTGATGCAAAAGTACGGCGTGATGCCTGCCGCAGCCATGCCGGAGACCAAGCAGTCCAGCGCCACCGGCCGGCTCAACGCGCTCTTGACATCCAAACTGCGACAGGCCACCGCCGAGATTCGACGAATGCATACCGACGGCAAGAAAGTGAAGCAGCTCCGTGAGTACAAAGAGGATGTGCTGGCTGAAGTGTATCGTCTGCTGGTGTACACCTACGGAACGCCGCCGGAGGAATTCACCTTCCGCTACACCAAAGAGGTCGACTCGGTCAAAACTATCGTAGAAGAGAGTTTCACGCCGATGTCCTTCTACGAGCGCTTCTACGCCACGAGCATTCCTCCGTATGTCGCGCTGACGCACAACCCGGCCATGGCCATGAATACGCTGTACCTGCTTGAGGAGAGCCGGAACATTCAGGAGAAGCCGGATTTCCGGGTACTAAACCTGCCGATTGAGAAACTCAAGGCGTACACCGCGGCCATGCTGAAGGACAGCCAGTATGTCTGGTTCGCCTGCGATGTCGGCCGGGACAACTACAACGACTCCGGCCTGTTTGCGGTGGACATTTACGACTACAACACTACCCTCAAGATGGATTTCAAACTCGGCAAAGCCGATCGGATCCGGTATCAGGATATGTCACCCAATCACGCGATGGTGATCTCGGGGCTGGATACTACCTCGACCGGACAGGTAGCCAAATGGCGCGTGGAGAACAGCTGGGGCAGTGACAAGGGTGAAAGCGGCTACTGGACCATGTATGACTCATGGTTTGACGAAAACGTCCTGCTGGTCATGATCGACCCCGCCCTGCTCAGCCCCGACGATGCTGCCGGACTGGAACAAAAGCCGGTTGTCATTGAGGACTGGAAACCGTTCTTCAGGGCGATGCTCAACCTGGAGTAACAATAGGGATAAGCTGATCCAGGCCCGGGACGGTTCGCCGCTCCGGGCCTTGTTGTGTTCGTTATCGGGCACCGGTCAGGGCGCGAGCATTTTGCTCATGACAACACTCCGGTAGTTCGTGACATCCCAACTGACATACTCGATGAAACGATAGCCAAGACGTTCATACCAGCCGATCAGGTGCTTTGCAGGCTCGGCGGTATCAAGCGCAATTTCTGCGGCACCAGAGCTACGGGCGATTGCTTCCGCAGCCGCAATAAGTGCGCCGGCAATCCCGCGACTTTGCATGGCCGGTTCAACGCCGAGTTGACTGATATGACCAACATCATCGCGGTCCAACCATGCCGATCCATGGGTCTGAGCGGGCGGATGATAGAGAATGGTCCCGATTATTCTGTCGTTGTCCACAGCCACCAGGCAGGTGCCCTGACCGATTCGGTTCCTCGTGACACCCGCATCCTGATACGTGGCAACATACCGTAATCCAGCGTCGGCCAGCGACTTGTAGGCGCGGTTGAGCAGCCGGGTCAGTTCCTCAAGAGAGTCTTCCTCCCTAAGCGGACGGATCACCATGGTCGTTGTGTTGCCTCATCATGTTCTTTTTTCGCTCCCGCAAATAAAACAGTGAAACAATCACGGAGCAAGGACGTAGTGTCAGGGTAAGGAAACGTCATATTACCTCACCTCTCACCAACTGATATGACACGATCTTTTCTGAAAATCATTTTGTAAGATTTGAAGGGTTCAGTCGCCTATATACGTAAAGACTTCATAAAACGTAAATCCCGGATATGAGCCTCGTAGAATATGACATCGGGTTTTGGCACCAGGGGCTCAGTTTCGGGATTTCGTTTCAAGGGGATGAGTGCAAGCGGTCACTCATCCTCTTCTTTTTTTCCCCGGGATCTACGAAGACCTTCGCTGACGATTGATCAATCCCCCGTTGTCTGGCCGGACGTCTACCGGCTACCGGGGGAAGTGTAGTCTGAACGTGGTCCCCTTCCCCGCCTCGCTCTCAACGTCGATTGCCCCGCCGTACATCGTGATGATTTTCCTGACCAACGCCAGCCCCACCCCGCTGCCGGTTGACGGTTTGGTGGAGTAGAAGAAATCAAAAATGCGATCCCGATGTTCATCGGCAATACCGCAGCCGTTGTCCCTGACGGTCACCTCGATCTCATCGGCGCGTCCACAGCAGCTCACGTCCAGTTTCGGGTCATCAACGCCTTCCAGAGCGTCAATAGCGTTGGTCACCAGATTCGTGAAAACCATCGCATACTGGGCCCGATTGCCCTGGACGAATGTATTGGCGGGCAGATCGATGGCAACGGCTATACCGCCGGTCTCCAGCGTCGGTTCAAACGCCCGAAGCACGTCGCCCACGATACCCGCGATATCAACCTGCTCAGAAACTTTCAGATCTTCCAGACTCGAGTATTCGGCTATGACCCGGGTCAGGTTGACCGCGCGATCCAGGGCCGAATCGATTAGTCCTGCCAGCCGGGTTTGATTGTCCCTCGTCAAATCGGCCGGGTCGATGGCCTGAAGGCGGGCAAGACAGTGGCGGGCCGGCGACAGGGCATTGCGTATTTCGTGGGCAAAGCCTCCGGCGATATCACGGGCCAGTTCGTACTTCTCCTGCGCCACGATTTGTGCCTGGGCCGCCTCCAACGCCACCTTGGCCGCCTGCAGTTCTTCTTTCTGTCGGGCGATGAGCACCAGATTGTGTTTGGTTCGGCGACGGTACAAATTCACCAGGATCAAGCCAACCACCAGCCCGGACAACAGCATGAGAACGTATACTTTGTAACGAATATAGACTGAACCCAGGCGATCCCAGAAGTTTCGCTGCTCAATACGTACAATGGACATTTCGGCGCTGCCAACAGCCATGATGTGACTCAGGTTGCCGTCGTGGTCCAGCATCATGGGTTCGGGCCGGAGCGAGGCCTTCTCGAAAGTGGCCAGCATCGACATATCTTCCCGGTAGATGCCGTTGGAAAACAACAGGGCGTTCTGATGGCCGGGAATATCTATCCGTCCGTAGTACTCTGCTATCGATGTCGGGTTGGATTCGGCGACCAGCGTCAGAGTGGTATCGTACACTCGCAGACACCGATCCTGGTGTTTAACCCAGAGGGCCACGCCCAGATCACGATACGGCATCAACCAGAGGTACAGCACCGGAAAAGAGACCCGTCGCGACTGGAGAATCCGGCCGGTCCTGTCCAGCCTTGAAATCCGATGCCCGCCGTTTTTCAGATCGTCCAGCAGTCCCAGACTGTCATACCGGATCACGGTGTCGTGCGGCGTGGGATCGAGATCGTGCGACAGGTAATAAAGGCCGTCTTTCTCTGCTGCAATAAGGCGCTGTCCTTCGGCCTCCAGTGACACCACGGCGTTGTACCGCAGAGTACCATCGGCATCAACAATCGACAGGTAGGAGTATCTGTCCCGGTAATCCTCGTCCTGCGCCCCCTGATTGGATCCATGCGCCAGGAACATGACTCCCGGGTGGGTCGAGTCGCGAAGATCAAACATACCTTCGGTCCTGATGCCAACTGCCACCGGAAGCGTCCAGCGCACCGTAAACGACATCCAGTCAACACAAAAGAGGGTACGGAAACCTTTCTCACGCACACGATTGACGTAGACAAATGCCTCCAGACAACCGTCGGCGTCAATGTCGGCAACCATTGGGAGGTATATCTCGGGAGTCCATTTCCCGTCGCGATCGCCGTCCTCCCCCGTCATCAGAAACAACTCATCATATTCCATGGTATACGGATCGAGCCTGAAGACCCAGGCGGTATCGTCACGATGTCTCGCTCCGAGGATAGTCTGCGTCCCTCCACCGGCACTGTCGGTCACAATCAGCCAGTCGCATATGCGCATCAGGACGGCCTTCTGTTGGACAAGCGTGAAGGGTGGATAGGAGGTCAAATCAAAGGTTGCAGGGCCGTTGGACCCGATCATTGGCCAGTGGGCGAGGATAAGTTGGCACGCACCTGAATCCGATGGACTGTGGCCAAGAAGGGCGGCACGGACTCGCGCTTCATGACGGCACGGGCCGGCCTGGAAATGCCGTTCGACGACCGCCCGGTACGGCAGGAATGACGTATCCGCATCGGATTCAACATCCAGACGGTCAGCTGCCCCGGTGGTCATACCGGGAACCGCCAGCGTCCCGAGCACGATAGCGATGCCGATAGCAATACGATGAATACAGTGGTTCATGTCCATGCAACGTTCCGAATACAACGGCACAAATGAGGTTGTATGATACTACTACTCCGGACATGACGGTAGTGTTTTCGGGCACGGATGCCCGGCGACCCGGCATTAATTGCAGCAGGCCAACTCCTTACGGAGTCGGCCTGCGCACAATAACACAACCCGGAGGAAATCAAGGGCACACAGAGGTTGCGTTAAAGCTTATGTAGAGGTGGTCGATCAGACGAGTCAGATCGCCCACGTCGATACCGGGATTACCGTCGGTATTGGCCGTTGCCGGACAACCCAGCGGCTCAAATGAGATCATCAGATGATCAATGAGGGTCGTCAGATCGCCCACATCGCACGTGTTGTTGCCATCCAGATCTATGTTGCCAGTCATCCCAACACAACAACAGGCGTCCCCGATCCCGTCATCGTTACTGTCATCCTGATCCGGATTACTTACCAGCGGACAGTTATCCGAAACATCCGGGATGCCATCGTTATCACCGTCCGGATTAAGCTCACACTCATACGCGATAATCTGGAGATCATCGATATTCCACCCGCAATACGTCCAGGATCCGTCGCTACCTCCCTGGGTGAATCGCAGGTATACAGTGGACTGATTGTCCGCAATCGCAGAGATGTCGTATTCCACATGCTGCCAGGCGGCATCCGCCACCGAACCCTCGTTTTGCCATACGGTCACCCATGAGGAGCCGTCGGTCGAAACTGCAATACGGGCGGTGTCGTAGCTGGCGGACTCGACCCCCAGCCAGCGCCAGAAACTCAGTTTGGCGTCGAACTTGCCGCCCAGGTCGATAGCCGGGCTGGTGATGTGTTCCGGGTCCATGTCGTTGCCGTAATCGCCGCTGAGATTGTATCCCAGGACGTTGTCGCCGCCGTGCGCCGACCCGGGATCGGGGCTGCCATGATCACCACCGCCGCCCGCGGGGGTACCACGCTGCCACAGGCCGTTGATTGTCCAGCCCTTGTCGGTCTCGAAGTCATCTTCAAAAATCGCCCCGGACGCGGTTACCGGGAAAGCGCGCAGGGGCGCGTTTGGATTAGGACTGTACACGCGCCCGATTTCCTCTTCCTCGATACTGATATAAAACTCGAGGTACTGGCCGCAGAACAAGGCCGGCAGTTGGGCCTCGTAGATGTCACTTCCGGCCTCGATGAGACCGGAAGTAAGCCAGGAGCCACCGTCGATTCTATAGTGCAGCAGCCCGGTGCCCGGTACCGCCACTCCGCCGTAGATACCCTCGGCGGCAACCGTAAAGCTCGTGTCGACTCCCGGCGTAAGGAGGGTCGGTACGTCGGGACCGTAGCTGATACGAAGGCCCTTGCTGACTCGAAGCGCGACCGTGGGATCACCAAAGACATTCAGTTCGTAGGTACACCAGCGCATGCACTCGTCATCGATGCGGTACAGGTTATCTTCCTTGGAATCCTGGTTGGCCCGACCGATCTCCGGCCTCGCCTCTCCGGGGTTAAATACCGCATCCCAGAACTCACGATTGAAGCGTTGCGAGGCACCGTCGGTCGAATTGTATTGGCCAAACCCGTATCGGGCATTCATGACCACAGCAAACGCACCGGCATCGGTTTTGATGTTCATCGTCTCCGCCCAGCAATCGGTACCGTCGAGATGCCCAGCCAGACAGGTCTGAGAGTACACAAAACAGTGGTCAACATTGGTCAGTGAACTGAGGATGGTGCTGTTGTACAGCTTCATCGCCTGATCCGGACTGCCGTGACCCAGATGGTTGACAATGTGACGCCCCTCGTTGATGCGGTCGATCAGGTCCCCGGCCGACCAGCTCATATCGCGTTCGTACAGGCGATCGATAACATAGGCGGCCGACGGAATCCCGTAGGTGAAGTAGCCGTAGGCATCACAACTGTCAATATTGCGGTCCATCGCCACGGCGCCGTAGTCGGCCTCGCCGCCAAATCCGAGATACTCTCCGACCATCTGGACGTTTTGCAGGTAGGCGCCGGTAGTCGTGACGTACTGCAGTGTTTTGCTGACAAACCGCGCAGCCTCGGTGGCATCGCCCACGCTGGCGCGGCCCACATAAACCTCCGCCATAAGGTCGACATCGCCGCCCCCGTCACCATCGGTAGGCTCACCCCAGTAACTGTCGCCGTCAAAGTTGTACGTGCCATCGAGACAACCAAAGTAAATATCCGACGGCATCTCGTATTCGATTTCGGCACCTGAACCCGGGTCGGTACGCACATAGAGATCCTTGGCCGGGATGATGTCGTCATCGGCACCAATAATCACGTAAGTGATGAAGTCTCGATTGTAACGATCCAGAATAAACGCACGGACATCGTCCGGGTCGGTGGACCCCAGCTGGTCGGTAGTGAAAATCTGAGTAAGAATGCCGGTGCTGTCGTGATAGTCTTTGAGCGGCTGAAACGAAGCCACCAGATCCGGCGTGGTGAGGATGGCCATATCGTAGCCGTCTTTGCTGCCGCGCTCGGTCACCGGATAGGCCTCAGCCATTTCCGGATTGTCGACCTGGGTCAGGACCGCCTTTCTATCGCCTTCAACACCGCGAAACATATCGGATGATTTTGCTGACGACGTGGTCGTAACCACCACTGTGTACTGCGAATACCAGGCCAGTTCGCCGGATACCGGTCGATACACCACCGGCTGGAGCCGCAGGGTCAGGATGCGGTAACCGCGGAAAGCCTGGGTACCGACCGAGTAGAATGACTCCGCCGGGAAGGGTGCATCGGAGGAGTATACGGCTGGATCCGGCTCGGTCGCCACCGGCGTTTTGCCCATGCGCGACAGAGGAATCTGACGGCCGACGGGTTCTATGCGGAGTTTCTCGGCAACGACTTCCCGGGAGCCGGGAATTATCTCAATACCGGTAACCTCGCTGCCGGGGGGCAACAAAATACGGGCGGGAGCGGCCGGTAAAGCCGGCTGGCCGGCCTTGCCGCAATTGGCCAGACCGGGCATAACAACACGATCGTATGCCTCACGCTGCAGGAGGATCGACTCGATTTGCGGTTGCGAGAATTCGTAGGTCAGGATTACTTGATCGGCGTACGACGGCGCCGCAAGGATCAACAACATGGCGAGCACAAGGCCCGCTGTTGATCCCGTGAGGTGGGAGCAAGCGTTGCAGTTCATTGTGTCCTTCCAGGAAGGCGTGGACTAATACCCGTTCGTCCAGTCTAACTTGGTCAGTATGTCTGTAACTCGTCGCGGAGCCAGTGATTCACGGCTCCAGGTGGTTCATCGACACATCGGACGTGCCGCACAGTAGTTTTCGACGGAATCGGAAAGCGTCTACCGACCGATCCACTAACTCCGATAATATAGTAAATCCAATCCGATCGTCAAGGGCAAGTTCGCATCCCGGCTCCCGTTGATGGATTCAACTACAGATTCATCAATTTTCGGCCGGCAGAAGATCGGGGTTCGAATAGTATATCATATCCAGATACCCCAGCCCCTTCATTCCGTAATAGGCCTCGGGCATGCTATAGAGCTTGTCCTTCAAGGCCGTGTCAAGGCTGACGAACTCGTACCCGGCCGCCTCCAGAGCAGTCAGCATATCTTCAAGATATACCGCATTCAGTCGATTGGCTCGCAGTTGGAGGATGTGAGCGACCCGACGTCCCACCAGTTCCTGCGCCAGATTCTCCACCCGCACCAGTTCATCGAGGACATGGTTCACATAGTCGTTCATCAGTTGTTCGTAGCGGGCGGAGTCCGGCTCCTTGCCGAGCTTCTCCAGCGTCAGGTTGTAGAGGTAGTCCTCCGGGACGACCGTCGCGGGACACACGACATAGTCTCGATCCTCGAGGAACAAGGATACCGCCCGGCGTGCCTCCACGGTCTCCCCGTAATGCAGATACGGGTATCGGAAATACCGCTTTTTCTGTCCAAAGCCGGCCAGCATCGGCTCCATTTCCTGGAAACCGTGCTCGATGTCCCGGATAAATTGCTGCGGGCCAAGCTGGTTGTAATCCTGGCCGGTGTAGGTAAGGTTCCCGAGCGTGTGCCCGTCGTTAAGCCATTCCCCGAGACCGTCAAAGAACCCCTGGATTTGTTCTCCTACTACGAACCCGGCCGCCTTGACTTTGTGCGCGCGAAGGGCCTGCAGGATTAGATAGTTGATCGCCTCACGGTCGACTTCCTGAAACGAGCGCGAAGCTGGCAACTCATCGAACGTAAGGCATATTTTTTTGTCGGCCTTCTTCTTCGAGACCTCCTGAGCGTTCCCAGACTGCCCCCCGACCAAAACGACAAAAAGCACGAGGGCCAGAGCAACTACAACAACACGATTTACTGGCGACATGGTACTACCCTACTTCGTGGATGAGCATGAAATTCGTCCAGGTGGTGGTGCCGAACGGCACTCCACCCGTGATTATGACCCGACCGCCCTTCCTGACCAGGCGATGCTTCCGGCAGATGGCGTTGATCGTGTCCAGAACCGCGTTGAAGGACGACGGCGGATCGGCCTGCACGGAATACACCGAACGACACAATGTCAGCTGGTTCATGACCTTTCGATCTGGCGTGAGAGCGATAATGGGCTGCGATGGAAACCGGTTGGAAATGAGCCCGGCCGTGTATCCCGAGGTGGTAAACGCAAAAATGGCATCACTTTCACAAAAGCGATCGGACCCGGACACGGCTTCGGCAATGGCATACGGAATCGGTGACTTCATCAGGTGCTGTTCAACAGCCAGGTGCTGGTGCCGGCACGCTTCCTCGGTGGCGGTGATAACATCATTCATGGTGCGCACCGTCTCCAGCGGGTACTTACCCGTTGCCGTCTCCGCCGATAACATCACGGCATCAACCGATTCAAACACGGCCGAGGCGACATCGCTGATTTCGGCCCGGGTGGCCCGCGGCGAAAAGCGCATGGACTCAAGCATCTGCGTAGCTACAATCACGGGTTTGCGATGCCGATTGGCCAACCGCACGATCCGCTTCTGCAGGCGGGGCAGTTCGGCCGGAGGCAACTCCACGCCCAGGTCGCCCCGGGCAACCATTACCCCGTCAGAGAGTATCATCACCTCTTCCAACACGTCGATCGCTTCCCGCTTCTCCAGTTTCGCAATCACCGCCTGGCGACCGCCGTACTTCCTGATGAGCCGGCGCGCCTCAATGACGTCATCCCCCGAGCGGACAAACGACAGGGCAATGTAGTCAGCGTCGACTTCCACGGCCGTGCGGATATCCCGTCGATCCTTCGCGGTAATGGTGGGAATGCCGATTGCCGTGTCGGGCAGATTGATCCCTTTGGCGGAGGTCAGGATCCCGGCGTTTTGGGCCCGCACTTCTATCTGTTCCGGACCGGTTTTGGTAATATCAAACAGCACCTGACCGTCATCGATAAACAGCCGCTCGCCCTTCTTTACGGACTTGATGATGGCCGGATGATTCACGCCCAGTATGCCGGCTTTGGTATCCGTGTTACCGGCGGTGACGGTGATTCGGTCACCCTGGCGTACCCGCACTTCCCCCTCGAAGCGCGCCAGCCGCAGTTTCGGCCCGGAGATATCGAAGAGAATGCCCACAGGGTAGCGGGCTGACTTGCGGGCCTCACCGATTGCCCGTGCGGCTGCGACAAAATCTGTCCGAACGCCGTGAGAGCAATTGATGCGAAAAGCGTTCACGCCGGCCGCAATCAGGCGTTTCAGATGAGAAACGCGCTGAATAGCGGGTCCGTAAGTGGCCAGAATCTTGGTTTTTTTCATATAGAATCAGGTAGCGGCAGAAGCTGCCCGAATCAACAAAAACTAGGCTAAGCGGGCGTCTGGCGGGTATAAAACAGAAACCGGGGACACCGGATAAGACGTTATTTAGCAATGAATTAAAAGCCAGCAGGGACTGCCTGCCGGTTTTTTGGCCTTAGGTCTTCACTTTATGCTCGAAATTGCTTATATTGTAGGTCCTCCTGGTTGGGTGTGCAATTTTGATTCCAGTTTATAGGGAGGGTCGTAATGACCAAAAAGGTATTAGTGGCAGTTAACAACATGATTTTTACGTCAAAAATCATGTCTGTGCTGGACGGCTTGGATGCCGAAGGAATCAAAGCTATTCGTTCGGATGACATCTTTCTCAAAGCCCGGGAACTGAAGCCGGACCTGATCATTATCGATCTGAATCTGAACGGCATTGAGGCTCCCTCGCTGATCAACAAGCTGCGTTCGTACACGGCGACGATGGGGATTCCTATCGTGTGCTATTCCCCGCATCTCATGGCCGATCAAATGGGTTCGGCAATGAAAGCCGGTGCAACGGAGGTGCTGTCCAATTCCAAGATGACATCGCGCATGAATCAGATCCTGGGCAAATATATCAACAACTAGCTATCGATCGCGAACAGGGTGGAAGCAGCGTCTCTCAGCGAGACACTGCTTTTTTGGTTAGAGGGGCGCCGAATCATTCGCACCATCGACTGCCCCCTTCTCGCCCAATCGGTAGGCCCACATCTCATGAGTCGGATTGTACTTTGGATTGAGAACGTGCAGGACGTAGTCTATGGTCGACGGTCCCACGCGAAACATCAAGTCCGCTTCACCCCACGTCACTCGAACACTGTCAAGATACGCCGGCAACAGAGCTGAATCCGGCGGATACAGGAATACCAGGTCAGGGGGATCGGCCTCCGCGCCGGCAGCGGCGAAATCCGACCAGCTATTGGCCATGGCGGGATAAATCAAGGGATAGCCGGCGTATTGTCCCGGGTAAATCTGGGCATGATCGGGTGAAACCATCAAGACGCGCGGACGCGGCAGGCAGCCATCGAGCTTTACCAGCGGCTCCACCAGACCCTTGTGACCATAATTTACAGTGAACGGAATCAAGAGAAGTACGTTCAGCGCCACCGACACGCCCACGATCGCTTTGAATAATCGGGGTCGCCGCGCCAGCACCCCACCGTTCCGGAAATGCTGCCAGAGAGCCGTTATGAACAGAATGGCAACGAGCGGTATAATCGGAATCATGAAACGCTCCTGACGGTTCGCCAGCAGCGTGTGCATCACCACAAAGGAGAGGATACTGGTTATCAGCAGGCGATGGTTCCGCCACATCTCCCGGGAGAAACAGAGTGCCGCCGCGACAAGCGAGAAGGGCGGAACAAAAAAGCCCAGAATCACTACGGGGTACACCAGCAGGATGGTGTTGTACATGGCCTCCCCGCCCTCGAGAAAATCCGCGAACAAATTGACCGTCGAGGCGGCAAACGATCCGATTACCATCCAGTCGAGCAGTCCGCTGGCCAGAAGCACAAGCGACACGCCCAGGGCATAGTGCATCGCCGGTCGCAGCGAACGCGTCTCCCAGACCAGAACCACCGGAACCGGCAGGGCCGCCAGGGCCACCGGAAAACGGATCATCCAGGCCAGACCGGTGAGGACGCCCGCCCAGACCAGAGCCCGCTGCCGACCGTCGGATTGATAGCTATACAGAAAGTACACTGCCGCGGCCAGGAAAGGGGCGCTGACCATCTCGATCAGATTGCGCACGGAGAGAAACGGCATCAAGGCCTGAGCCGCCAGTATCAATCCGGCCGCCACCGCCCATCGATCCGAGCGTGTGATCAGCCGGACGGCAGCAAAAACCATCCAGACCGTCGCCAGGGACAGGAGAGCATGCAGCAGTCGCAGGCCGTACATCATCGTATCCAGAGACATGATACCCGCGGCTTGATACCCCTTCATGATGCCCAGAAGGGCCAGCGTGTACAGGGGATTGCGGGCGACATCGCGATCGACATGATGACGCCAGCGAAGATTGCCGTCATCGGAATACATACCCTCGGTCAGCCAGTTGTAGGCAACATTGACCGTCTCGTAGTGGTCATCGGACGCCATGTATCCCCGGGAAAAGACAACAGCCGGCAGACGCAGACCGAGGGCGACCACGAGAACCATGAGCAGGGGGTGTAGTCGGGCGAATTTGGCGAGCATGTTCCCTCACGGAGTCACAAGTCGCGGCATAATAGGCGGGCGAGGGAAGTCAGGCAAGTAAAATGGCCTGCCGACGGGTCGGCTCAGCTCAGGCGAGAGCAGGATCCGGACAGGCCAAGGCCACCGTACCGGGGCACTGTCTTACGGTGCCGACGGCCTGACAGACCGAGCCCCTGCCCGGCTTCCTGGAGCCGGGCGCAGTTATGATTCAACTGTCGTAGCAGATGGGCCGAACGGCCCAAGTCGTCGATCTAGCGATGAGCCTCAGAAGACATTTCGCCCGATTCGGCGAAGCGATTCTCGGGCATGAATCCCGCGAAACCCCTGGTTTTCGACCGACGCCACTCGTGGAGTGCCTCACGATCCAGAGAGTACTTGCAGTCAACACGGTTGATTGGAACTCCAAATGACCGCATGTGCTCAATGTCCCGTTGGATCGAGCGTGGAGTCACTCCCAGCTTCGCTGCCAGTGATGCCGTCCGTACCTGGATGCCGTCCATAAACAGCGTGAACAGCAACAGCATTCTCTCACACTTTTTCACCGTAACACCTCGAAATTTGCAATTCGGCCAATGCGCTCGCAGAGATGTGTCGGCCTACCTCTATTGCCTACCAACACACACTACTGACCCTTGCGTTATCCACTCTCATTCTATTCGCGTTGCCAAATGCTAAGGTCTAGTCTAAGCCTGAACTCGTACCCACTCCCTGCGGACTGACGACCAGTCCCCCCCTGACCGCCAAGAGAGTGCGCTCACGCAGATATATTATACGACATCGGTTGACAAGATACTATATGGCATTAGTAGGGAAATAATGGGTAATATCTATACCCATTTCGGCGGTCAACCAGAGTCCGGGGATGGTCACGGGGAAGTTGGCGAATAGCTCCGGGAATCTTCAGACGGAACCTCAGATTCGCCATAACCAATTATAAGAAAACAAGATAGGGCAATGTGCGGGGCGTCATTCCCTGTCCTGATCCCGAAAAACCCCATTTTGACCCGGCAATCCCCCGGATAGCCCCGAATCAGTCTTCCCTCTCAGGCGCAGGAAGCTACCCAGATTCACATTCGCATTTGTTATGTTGAGCTTCTTGCGGATCAAATGCCGGAATTTGTTGATCGTCTCAATCGACAGATTCAGGGCACCGGCGATCTCTTTTGAGGTCATCCCGCTCCGAATCAGAGAACAAACCTCCAGTTCCCTCGGCGTCAGGCGGGTGTATTCGCGCTCCAGGTTACGAATAAACGGCGAGACGATATCTGAGAGATTGTTCTGCAGCTGCTGCAAGAGCAGGGACTCTTCCTTGCCCATGCGACTCTGCATCATCCGAATGACGGGCATGATAGTCCGCTCCAGGTTGCTCTGGATCGCTTTGTGGACTTCCTGTTTTTCGTTTTCGATTTGACGAAGGACTTCCCGAAGGGCCAGGTTCTTCTCGGTGAGGGCCTCCTCAACCTGCCGACGGTGGGTGATATCGCGAGCGATGGCCGCCACTGTGGTCACGCGCCCCTCAGAATCGACAATAGGATAAAACACGTGATCGTACCACAGGCCCTCCCGTCCGTCCTCAAAACGCACGGGTTTGCCGGTATCGAGAACATCCACCGCCGCGGCTACCCGGCTGTCGAGCAAGTCGGCAGGAAAGAGATCGCGAATATCGCGCCCGACAAATTCCTCCATGGTGCCCCCCAGTCCCGCCGCTGCGGTTTCGTTGAGATCCACAATATGCAAACCGTCGTCAAGCAGATACACTGAATCCGTGGGTGCGTTGAGGAGAGCACGAGCGGTTGCCTCGCTCTCGCGCAGGGCCTGTTCCGCGGCCTTGCGCTCGGTGATATCCCCCAGGAAACTCAGGGTCGCCGGTTCACCGTCCCAATCAATAACCACCGCGCTGTTCTGGACCCATCGAAACGTACCCTGAGGATCGATGATACGGAACTCGTAACTGGTGGGCGAGTCTTTCCCTTTCAGGCGCTGCGCACCGATACTCGCAACCATCTCCCGATCAAGCGGGTGGATGAATCTGGTCCAGGACCCGGACGTGAGCTCTTCCACGCTGTGGCCGGTAATCTGGGCTAGTTTTGGGTTGGCATACGTCAGCTTCTCCCCCCGCGCCACACAGATGCCTTCCCATGCATTCTCCACCACTTTTCGATAGCGTTCTTCACTCTCTTTCAGGGCCTGCTCGGCCAGGCGGCGCTGGGTCACGTCCCACAGGTAGGCGCGAAATCCTACTTCGTCGTTTTCCTCTGCCAGCCGGGTCAGGGCAGCCTCTATATACACCGTGCTGCCGTCTCGGCGGACCCCCCGAAACTCCATCTGCAGGTCAGACACCTCTCCGGCGTTCAGGCGTTTCAGGTTTTCCGTCACCCGGACGCGGTCGTCGGCATGCACCAGCGACTCCAGTGATTGCTGTCCCATCTCGTGGGGCCTGCGTCCAAACAGCTCGGCCAGTCGATCATTGGTAAACCAGGGTTGATCATCGCGTCGGCCGACAATGATTCCGATGCCTGCCCGTTCCACCAGATCCCGGAACTGGTGTTCCGACACCTTCAGTGCCTCCTCGGCCCGGCGCCGATCGACGGCAACCGAGATGTGCTCTGCAACCAGCGGCAGGATCTGGAAATCCTCTTCAGTATAGGGCCGGTATTCCGTCGATGCGGTCGAGGCAATGGCGCCGTAGGTGCCGGCTGTCGAAGTCAGCGGGACAGCCATCCACACATCGAACGGTTTGCCGTCGTCCGACAACCCCTCGGGCTGTCGGACCACCGGACGGCCGGTAGTCAGCACGTCGGCGACCAATTGAGCGTAGAAGGAATCTCGTATGTTTTGCTCGCCGCAAGAGGCATAGGGGTATGTGAGTTCACGTGTTTCCGCATCCTCGAAGGCGGCAAAAAAGCCCTTGGCCCCAATCAGGTCGCTCAGGCCATGGTGTATCGACTGAATCATATCGCCCAGGCTCAGTGTCGTGTTGGTGGCACGGGCGATGAGGTGCAGCACGGCCTGGGTTACTTCGGCCACCTTCCGCTCTGTGATGTCGCGCTCGACACCGTCGATACACACGAACGCGCCCTCATCGTCCCGTACCGCGTTGGCGCTGACTGAAACCCAGAAAAGAGAACCATCCCGTTTGCGACAGCGACTCTCGAAGTTGGACACCATGCCCTTTTCCGTAAGGATTCTAATCAACTCGTCCCGGCGACCGGTGTCGGCGTACATTTCCGGCGCCGGCACCTGCAGGTATTCGGCCTCGGTCTTGTAGCCGTACATCGCAACCATCGCGGCGTTGGCCGACATGATACGGCCATCGGGAGTTGACCGGAACACTCCGACCGGGAGGTTGGACTGCAACGAACGGTATTTGGCCTCGGACTCCCGGAGGGCCTGCTCGGTTCGCTTGATGTCGCGCAGGTCAATATCCACGCGATAGAGTTCCCATTCTCCCTGCCGCCGGGGAACCAACGCGTGGCTCGAAAACACCGGCACGAGGTGGCCGTCACGATGCATCAGCGTAACTTCCGATGCCCCGGGCATTGTCCCCGTGCGCCCCCCCTCCTCGATGGCTCCCCGGACCTGCTCGCGCATATCCGGCGGGATGATGAGTTCAACAATGTCTTTGCCGAGAGCCTCCTCGGCGCCGTACCCATAGAGGCTTTCGCTGGCCGGGTTCCAGTAGTGGATGGTTCCATCCGACGAATACCCCTGAATGGCAATGTGCGGCAGTTCCTCCAGCAGGTGACGGAACCGGCTCTCGCTCTCCTGGATAGCGCGCTCGGCAGCCAGGCGATCAGTCATGTCCGTGATCATCCAGGTGATGCCGCGACGTTTCTCTTTGAACGGGGTCACCAGCTCCAGAACCTTGTCATTGGCAGTCAACGTGAGCGGCTCCACCGGACGGCCCTCAATGGCATCCTGGATCATTGCCCGTATCCTGGTCGACAACTTCGGCGGTACAAAGTCCCTGAGCACTTCCTGCGGGTTCTTCCCAATCAACTCATCCGCAGCAACGGCGGTAATCCTTGTGAAAGCCGGATTGACGGCCTCGATTTTCCCTTCCGGATCGGTATAGACGATTCCGACCGGTATGCCGTCAAACACGGCGGCGTAACGCTCCTCGTTTTTGCGCAGCTCCTCCTCAGCCGCCACCCGATCGGTGATGTCCATGAAGGTCGCCATAAGACAGTGCGGGGCTCCCCCCTGATCGGCCATGGAGTGCACCGAAAACATGACCGGCACCCGGGCACCAGTCTTGTGCCGAATGTACCCCTCACCGCTCCATCCCCGCTCACTCTGAATCTGATCCAGATGATCGGTGACCTCGGAGGGGTCAAAAGCAAATTCGGCAATGTACCGTCCCAGCACCTCATCGGTCGAGTCGTAGCCCCACATTTTCAGGAATGACTCGTTGACGTAGGTGACGCGCCCCTGCATGTCGGCAAATCCAATCGCACTGACCGAGGTGGCGATAGCGATGTCCTTGATGCGGAGATCCTGTTCTGCAACTGTCTGGTCGGTGATATTCTCTACGGTCCCCTCATAGTACACGAGGTTACCGTCGCTGTCGCGCACTTCGCGGGCGCTCTCGCGCACATGGATCGGATCGCCGGAGCGCGTAAGCCAGACAGAGTCAACTCCCTGCATCCGACCGGTTTCAGCGATACGCCTGCGGAATACTTCCCGAGGAGTAGTCGCAGGGTATCCTTCCGTTTCCAGATTGCGCTCGGCCAGTTCCTCGAGGGATGCATAACCGAGCATCTTGATGATGGCCGGATTGGCGTGCAGCACCCGACCGTCGGGCGTGGTGCGATACATCCCGATGGTGCTGTCTTCAACCAGCGCCTGAAATCGTTCACCTTCCTCCCGGACTCTGTCGAGCGCTCGCTTGCGCTCCTCTTCCACCGCGATGGCACCGGCCAGCAGAGAGAACAGGTGACGATCGTTTTCGCCCGGTTCGAAGTGACGTTTGAACACGGCACACAGTGATCCAACACAATCATCTCCGAACCGAACTGCCCGGCCAAGGTAGGTGTGCAGGCTCAGGCGTTTTACACACGGATCGGTCCGGACGTAGGAGCTGTCCTGTAGATGGGGAACGTAGAGGATTTCATCATCGTTGCGCCGGATCACGTCGTAGCAGATATGTCCCTCGGGATCGCCCGATGGTTCATACTCCGGCGGCGGATTCCATTTTCCCCAGGTACAAAGCGTGCCGTCGACCATCCGGTTGTACAGGGCGTAATCCGCCCCCAGCAGCTCACCGCACAGCGCGGTCAGCCGTTCTATGTTGCACGTCGGATCGGCTGAAAAGGTCAGAAAACAGCTACTGAGACGCTGCAATCCCTCTTCCAGGGTAAGGGGGTTGGTTGTACTCATGCCCGCGCGTACTCCTCGTCCGGCGTTTTACACTCATCTGGTTGCGGTTTCCCCAATATGGCGCAGAGGGGCGCCCGCTGGCAAGATCAAATGAGCACCGGATTATTCGACAGAGCACCGGGGAGATCAGACCGTGGCCCGAAGAT
>Ga0180007_10002867_pt1 | contig 19984 bp, 28 predicted proteins | sample MM_PC_MetaG_FD_121122 | JGI IMG/M metagenome (GOLD analysis project Ga0180007, IMG submission 121122) | Groundwater microbial communities from the Aspo Hard Rock Laboratory (HRL) deep subsurface site, Sweden - MM_PC_MetaG | ecosystem: Environmental > Aquatic > Deep subsurface > Groundwater... | reverse complement strand
TTCTTTTACATTCTTTACAACGAGGTGCATAACCATATTTATTGGTTTTGCTAGGACACAACTGGGAAAATTGTTTCTCTTTACCACACTCATTACAAATTCTTGTATTCATACTTTTATTTTACCATATACGAAACTTAATTGTCAATATGAGACATAAACCATTATTAAAGACGAAAGGAATAAATGTATATTTTACAGTTTTCTAAAAATACTACCCTAGCCGCTACTCTTAATATCGGTGCAACCTCCTCTACCCTAGCGGCTGGTACTTTTGGTACTCCCGCAGGCAAGCAACTTTTAGTGGTGGATTATGATAATGCCAGTGCCGAAGTAATTGAGGCGACTATTGCTGGAACGGCTTTAAGTTCAGTTACGAGAGCAAAAGACGGTACTTCAGAAGTGAATCACGCTTCTGGGGCTAAAATAGCAATGATGTTCGCTCCTTCCCACTATTCTAATTTAACAAACAACGGTGTGCTGGGATATGCTGAAATTACAACTAACTTTAATACGGCAGCTAGTCTAACTTATGTTGATGTAACGGGTCTCGCAACTGCAGTAACTGTTCCTTCGGGTGGTAGGAGAATAAAAATTACCGCATACACAAGATCAATGGCCTCTAATCAGGCGACGGCAAACTATATAAAACTCGGTGTTTTTGAAGGTGCAACATTATTACAAGAGGCGTATTATGCCCAACCAGTCGCAAATTACCAAATACAACCAATAGTGATTTATTCAGGTATACCAACATCAGGTTCGCATACTTACAAAGTAGCAATAGCCGCTGAATCAGGAAATTCACTGACAGTAAACGCTGGTGCAACATACCCAGCTTACATATTAGTTGAATATATGGGTGGAGCGTAATGGTTAGAAAACGAGGTAAAAAGTGAGTCCTTTCAAGAGCAAGGCACAAATAAGATGGATGTTCAAAAATAAACCTAAAATGGCGGCAAAGTGGGAAGATATGACACCTAGTATCAAAAAATTACCTAATAAAGTGAAAAGCAAAGTTAGAAAGAGGAAGAAAAGGAAATAATGGCACTTACTACAAGAATAGGAAACTGGTTTCAAAACAAAGGGACGAGATATAATCTGCCAGAATTAGGATTGTCCGAAAGGTTTGGTGTATCTCCGCAGGGTTCAGCAAACACTGCGGCTCAACAGCGAGCATTGGTAGATTCGGGTCAAGCTCATTGGGAGTGGCAAGCGGATGGAAGACAAGTACTGGTTGCTGGAGCAGCACCGAGGATTATTGACACTTCCGCAGATGATGAAATAGATACAAGTGATGTTACACAACCTTATTCCTATGGTGGTGGTGGAGGAGGAGGCGGAGGTGTGACTCAACCTGAATACGTCCCAAACTGGGTTAGAATGGGTGGAAATAACTATGATTTGAATAAAGACGAAGACAAACAAAGATTTTATTCTGACAAACTCGGTCTTTTGACCAGTATGAGGGATGAAGAAATTGCCAAATCCAAGGGTAAATATAACCAACAGCTTTCCCAACTAGACCAAGCTATTCAAGACACTCAAACCCAAGCGCAAGAATATGTACGATCCTACAAAAAGGATGTCGATCAGTTCGGGCAGAACTATGAACTTGGTAATGTTAAAAGACAATCATACTTTGCAGGGCTTTCGCCTAACGCCTATCAATCATCTCAAGGGACTTCTCAAGAATACGCAGGTAAAGAATACCTCAAGGGGATCGGGGAAATGGCACGATCAGCTCAACAGAATGTCGGGGCAGACTTTCTCAGCAATCCAAACGCCTTTAATAAACTTGCGCCAAGTTCTATCTACGGAAGAAACATCGCAGGTAATCAACAGCAGAAGAATAACCTAGCCAATGCTTTTAATGACTACCTAAACTCAATCAACAGAGACGTGCAGGATCAAGCCGATTCCACAGCAACAGGTTTACAACTCGGGCCCAACTACGACTATGCCTCAAATCCTCTTGCTTCACCGACAGCCAACAAGAGTGATGTATCGCCTTACACACCTTATACGGAGTTTCGGAACCCGGGCGGAGGTACAACTCCAGTAACGCCTATCGGATCGCAAAAAGTAATGACTCCAAACGCCTTTACCAGTGGCACACCGCTTGAAAACTTTTTGGGTCAAAATCAATTAACCAACCCTCAGACCGACTGGCTAAGGAAATACCTCTTAGGCCAGACGAGCTAGGAGGTAATATATTACTTAGAGACCTTTGGGCTAAATTCAAACCAGCAATAACACAGGACTATAATAAGGTCTCTAGTTTTGTACGTCAAAATCCTACAATTTACAACTATGCCTATAATCAAGCCAAAAGGTACGCTCCGCAGGTTAAACAACAAGTCAACCAAAGATTTGTGCAACCTCAAATCAACCTTGCTCGGAAAAGCACAGGGCTTTTAGAGAAGTACAGACCAAACGCCCCGATAACTCAAATATCTAAAGCTATAACCCAACCAGAGTTCAGACCACAATTCAAGACAGCTCTCAATAAGTCCTTTGAGCAATATAACATCAATGTAGGCACTCCAGAACAGCAAAAAGAGAAGTTTCGTTCTATGGCTTTTGGATTTACTGGTGCAGAATTTGGCAAAGTAATTCCACTTGCTTCTAAACTCACCAAGATTAAAGATGTCGCTAAGATTAAAGGGCTAGTTAAAGGAGTTTCTGATGATGTTGCAGAAAGAATTGCTAAAAGCACTAAAATTCAAGAGATAGCAGGACTACTTAAAACTAAACCATCTATCACCCCCCCTCTTAGTAATGAAGCAAAACTTCTCGCCCAAGAAGCAGGAGGGTTAAAAGTCACAGATGAATTAATCCAAGTAATGAGAAAAAACGATATTCTTTGGCACGATATTGAAAAAAGTTTTGGTAGAAAATTAGATCAAGGTAATGAATTAGATTTACGATTAGCTCTTAACAAAGTCAAACAAATTGATAATTATGTTCCACAAGGCATTAAATACCCTCTTACACCTAAAAACGCAACAGGGGGCGTTGTAGTACCTTCTAAGGGGATAGAAGGGGCTATAGAAACCAAACTGTTGGGAACTGGTAGGCAAATAGCAACAAATGTAAGAGAGGCAAGGAGTTTATTCAAAAAGGGCAGATTTGAAGATGTACGAATAAAGCTCAAGCCAAATGAAAAACCTTTTATATTCTCTGAAAAAGGCGGTCAATCCAAGTCAGTAAATATACGAGTTTTAGGTTCAGAAAAAACAGTTCCCATAAAAATAAATGCTCTAAACGATGTAAGTCCTGAAACCGTTAAAGATATTTCTGGATTAGATGCTTCATTCAGAAGTGTTTATAAGAATTTTGAAAAAGCATTCGGCAATAGAATCGCAGATGTTAAAAGACGAATACTCGATCCGTTTGACGCTTCAAAAGGCAATATGATTAGAGAACAAGAAGTATTAGCTTCTGATCTGAAAAAAACTATCGTTGATGGGTTGGGAATCAAGAAGGGTTCAAAGGAGAGTGCCTTAGTCCAGCAATATGGCGAGGGTAGAGTTACTAGAGATCAATTAGAAGTATTAGCGGGGAAGAAAACTCAAGATATTATAAATGCCGACAGTTGGTTCAGATCACAATACGATCGTCTACTGGGTGAAGTCAACGCAGTCAGAGCGCAAATATACCCTAACAATCCAGCAAAACAAATTCCAAGGCGATCAGATTACTACCGCCATTTCCAAGAGTTGACGGGGATGGAAGGGTTGAGAAATTTATTTGATTCGCCAGCGAATATACCGACAGAACTTGCGGGAGTTTCAGATGTTACCAGTCCAAAATCAAAGTTTTTATCTTTTGCTCAAAAGCGACTAGGATTTAAAACAAAAGATGACGCTGTTGGTGGTTTTATAAATTATTTACGATCAGCAACTTACGCTAAAAATATAGATCCTCATATTGCAAAGTTTAGAGGACTTGCAGATGAACTAACTAATTTGGCACAAAAAAGTGAACAACCAGCACTTGGTAGTAGATTTGCTGAGTATTTAAGGGATTATGCTAATGATTTATCGGGTAAAACTAATCCATTAGATAGATCACTTCAAAAGATTGTTGGTAGAAAAGTGTTTTCAGGTATTACTTGGTTAAATTCAAGAGTAAAAGCTAATGTAATTTTAGGAAATTTATCTTCAGCAGTAGCACAAGCGGGTAATACTCCTCAGATGATGGCGAAGTCCGGTTATCGTAATTGGGCGGGTGGATTTATGGATACTATTAATTCGAGTAATAAGATTATAAATAAATCGGATTTCATAAAAGAAAGATATTCTCATAGTTTATTTGACCAGTTTGATACTAAGATATTAGATCAACCGAAAAAAGCAGTGGTTTGGATTACCAAAGCACTTGATGAATTAGCGACAAAAATAGGTTGGAACGGTTTTTACCGCCAAGCGGTTCAAAAAGGGCTCCCGAACCCAGTAAAATATGCTGATGATATTACAAGGGAAATGGTAGGCGGTCGTGGAGTTGGTGAAGTCCCGACAATTCAAAAGTCAAAAGCAGTTCAACTTATTGCTCCGTTCCAATTAGAAGTTCAGAACCTAATACAGGTTCTAGGGAAAGAAGTAAAAAATAAAGAAATTGGGGTTATATTAAAATACGCCCTAGCGGCTTACGGGTTTAACCGTGCCGCCAAAGCGATTAGAGGATCTGGAGTTACTTTTGATCCGATACAAGCCGTTGTGGATGCTACAAAGGCATATCAAGAAGAAGACAATAGGGGTATCGGGGCGATGAGAGCCGGAGGACGGCTCGGTGGAGAAGTATTATCAAATGTAATGTTCGGTCAACAGATAGCTTCGCTATATCCCGAATATGGAGTTAAAATCGGTGGCGAAAACATAACGAGAAAAGAATTGTTTGGCAAAAAAGATCCGACTAGATTTGGTTCGGGTTTAATCGCTGGAGCGGCGCAAAATCCACTTTATAAGATATTGCCGCCTTTTGGTGGCGCTCAACTGGAAAAAACTATTAAAGGCACACAGGCGTATTCAAAGGGATATGTCGAAAATAAAGGTAAACAAATTCAATATCAGATAGATAAGACACCTGTCAATTTAGTCAAATCGCTTGCTTTCGGAAAATATGCCACTTCAAATGCTAGAGAGTATTTTGATAAACAGCGAACCGCTTTGAGCGAAAAGCAAACAGGGTTAGTTAAGGTAGGTGCAAAATCATACAGTGATATTATGACCGAGAGAGAACAAAATAAGGCACTCGATAAATTGAAGGCGGGTAAAAAAACTACTGGAACAGAAGATTTGGGCGATGGACTTTATCGGGTAGGAGAGAAATTTTACTCTAAAATACTAGACAAGGAGTTTACTACACGAGATAAGGCCGATGAAGCCATAAAGGGCGAGGAGTTTTTGAAGTCGGGCAAGGCAGTGCAGATAATCGGAGATAAAGTCTTCCGAGCAAACGATACCGAGAAGGGTTACGGGGTCACTACCAAAATCAAATATGATACTGACCTTACTACTGAGAAACTACAAAACGCCAAGACTGCCAAGAATATGGATGAGTGGATGAAGTTAGCCGAAGTACAGGCGAAGAACTACGAAACCCAGCTCCAAGACCCAACACTTGACGAACTTGAGAAAATACAACTTCAACAGAAGTATGACAAGCTGATGACTGACGCTTCAAAATATGCAGGTTATGGTGGATTTACTAAGGGCAGGAAAGGCAAGAAAGCCAAAGTAGCTAAAATCCTCAAAGTTTCCGCCTCCACTAGAATCAGCGTCCCCAAAGCCCCTTCCTTCAAGGTAAGTATCCCAAAGATCGCCCCAATTAGAGCCAGACAGGCAAGAAATATCGAAGCACCTTCGGGAAATGCCAGAGTAGCAAGAGCCCCGTCTTTTAGATCTTTTAGGGTTAGTATTCCAAGGAGTAAAATACAAAAATTCAAAGTAAGAATACCAAGGGGGACATAATGGAAGAAGAAATAGAAGAAATAGAAGAAGATATTATCGAACAAGGCGAGGGTGTAACACAGTCTACCGCCTGCGACCACGAATACGTTTTTGACGGATATAATTTAGATATGGTCAGTTACGTTTGTAGGAAATGCCCTTCGGGTTGTCAAACGAATAAGAACGACTTCACATTAAAGAAAGGTAAATTGTGCCCGACCAAGCCCAACAAGTAGCCACCCAAGCCCCACAGCCCTTTGTAGAGGGTAAGGCGGATATTGATATTGAGAGAAATGTTGAAACTGCCGATTTTACACCCCTTTATGAGCAATTTAATGTTGAAAAAGCCCCTAGGGTAGATAAAGCCCTTGGCGCAATTTGGGAGTGGGCAGTAAAGACCGCACCCAATAAGGACAGGGAGTCGGTTATCTTCGAGGTTATTAAATTGAAACATCGTTTGGGAACAGGAAATATCGGGGACAAATCTTATATGAATGCTTGGAATTATGTAACCACATATAAGAGGATGACCGAAGATGTAAAAAAACTGGAGGAAATGGCAAATGCCTAAGTTTGAGCCTAAAGAAATTTCTAACTGGGAGCATAACAACTCCTTGGTTGCCAAGAGGATAATGGATGTCGGTTCGGATGCCGACATAAATTTAGATTATGACGAAAGAATAGATAATCAACCCGTTTATGTGGGATATGGGGCAAGAGGACTAGCTGATGGCACTGACGGTTGGTTGATTTATCAACTCACTTATGATTTGTCGAATCGTGTTACTAGAGTAGAAAAGGCGATTGGGGTTTGGAATAACAGGGGAAGTTATTTTTAATGAAATTCAACTGGAGTACTGGAAAGTTTGACTATGACGGTGGAGATGCTGGACCGCAAGGGGTTCAGGGTCCACAAGGTAATTCTGGCGATCAGGGTAGTCAGGGTCCTGTTGGCGTTGGAGGAAATCAAGGTAGTCAGGGAATAGAGGGTAGTCAGGGTCCTACTGGTTCTCAAGGTAGTGTGGGATCACAAGGTCCGCAAGGACAAAAAGGCGATCAGGGAAGTCAGGGTATTCAAGGCACTCAAGGACAGCAGGGTCCGCAGGGAAGTGTAGAGGGTGATTCTTATTTTCAAGTGTTTAACGCAACCACCAACTGGGGGAGTGCGGCCGGGGGTTTTTATACAATAGCAGTACCTCATAATTTAGGAACTAATAATTTATTTATTTCGGTATGGAACGAGGACTCTGGTTCGGTTTTGTCTAATATAAATTTAGTTTCGCAGGTTGATAACAATAATCTTAATATAAAAGTAACCGAAACTCCCGATAACAGATTTGCTGGTAGGGTAGTAGTGGGCTTGGGTGTCGGACCGCAGGGCGATCAGGGTTCTCAAGGTCAGGTTGGTAATCAAGGAAGTCAGGGAGTACAGGGAAGTCAGGGAGTACAGGGAAGTCAGGGAAATAGTGGTTCTCAAGGTGTTCAGGGACCTACGGGTTCGCAAGGAGGAGCGGGATCACAAGGTATAACTGGTGCTCAAGGTCAGCAAGGACCGCAAGGTTCTACGGGATCGCAAGGCACACAAGGCGTGTCTGGTGAAAAAGGTGCTCAAGGCAATCAGGGTGCCAACTCTACCGTCCAAGGTCCGCAGGGAAACCAAGGTAATCAAGGTGCTCAAGGCAATCAGGGTACCCAGGGTACGCAAGGAAACCAAGGAAATCAGGGGGGTACGGGATCACAAGGCACACAGGGAAATACAGGAACTACCGGGGCACAAGGAAATCAGGGTAGTGTGGGATCACAAGGTCCACAAGGTAATACTGGGGGTACGGGAGTACAGGGGGTCCCGGGAGCACAGGGTAGTGTGGGATCACAAGGTCCGCAGGGTCAGCGTGGTTATCAGGGATACCAAGGAAACCAAGGAAATCAGGGATACCAAGGAACTCAAGGAGTTCAAGGTTTTGTCGAGGGTGAGTCGTTTTCATCTACTTTTAACGCAACTACCAACTGGGGTTCAGCCGCAGGTGGGTATTATTCGCAGACCTTTAATCACCTATTAAATACTTTTGATACTTTTGTGGAATTATGGGACACAACCTCAACTCCAGTTCAAGTATTTACTGGAATTATTCAGCAGGGGGACGCTAATAACATAACAGTTAAAGTCCCCGAAACACCTAACGGAAGATTTGCTGGTAGAGTAGTGATAGGGATAGGGATTGGTCCACAGGGTACTCAAGGGGTTCAGGGATCAACTGGTTCACAGGGAAATCAGGGTATAGATGGTGATCAGGGAACCGCAGGTCCACAAGGAAACGCTGGGGTTCAGGGGTCCCAAGGCAGTACTGGATCAACTGGTACTCAAGGTGTCCAAGGATTAAAGGGCGATCAGGGATTTCAGGGTACTCAAGGGAACATTGGTGCTACTGGTGCTCAAGGCAATCAAGGAGTCCAAGGGTTAAAGGGGGATCAAGGAAATCAAGGTAATCAGGGGACACAGGGTACACAGGGTGTCCAAGGAAACCAAGGATATCAAGGCAATCAGGGACTTCGAGGTTATCAGGGTTATCAAGGGATAAAGGGTGATACTGGTTCTCAAGGAGCCACAGGATCACAGGGAGTGACAGGTAATCAAGGTTCTACGGGATCGCAAGGAGCGCAAGGGTTGAGAGGATACCAAGGTTATCAAGGAAATGATGGTTCACAAGGACCACAGGGAAATCAGGGGTATCAGGGCGTTCAGGGTGATAATGCGCCTGGTGCTTGGAGTTCTTGGAGTCCTTCATATACAGGATTTTCGGTTGACCCGACTCTAAATTGCCTTTATACTCAATTAGGAAAAATGGTCGTGTGCAGTGTTGATAATGTTACAACAGGAACAAGTAATTCAACTGGATTTACTATGACCTTACCAACCGTTGCCAAGAGACAACAAAAGGTAATGTTCTTTGCTCATAATAATGGTGCTTGGCAGACGACCCCCGGATATGGTTATTTTGCGGGTGGGTCAAATGTATTAATACTCACTCTAACGGCTGCTTTGCCCAACTGGACAGCTTCGGGTGGAAAGACCGTTCACATACCACCATTTAGTTATGAGGCAGAATGATAAGTATTTTTTCACCAACACATAATCCAAAATATCTACAAGAACTGTATGATTCTATTAAGGGACAGGATTTTTACGAGTGGGTGATCGTTTCCAACAAGGGCGTAATTGTACCCGACTTCAAAGACGAACGGGTTAAGGTGTTTTCCTTTGAGTCCGACTATGTAGGGGCACTAAAACGCTTTGCCTGTTCAAAGTGTACGGGGGATATTTATTTAGAGGTAGATCACGATGACTTACTAACCGAAAACGCCATAGAGGAGCTTACAGAGGCATTTAAGGACAAATCAGTGGGGTTTGTCTATTCCAATACTGCTAACTTTAGGGGGGATTTTGAAAAGACCGAGAGATACGCTGAAGTTTATGGCTGGAAGTACCGAGATACCATCAAGGGACTAGAGGAACACATTGCTTTTGAACCAGTACCGAGTGCAGTTTCAAGGATATGGTACGCTCCTAACCACTTGAGAGCGTGGAGGGCAGATGTTTACAAGGAAACGGGAGGACACAACCCAGAAATGAGGGTTTTAGATGACCAAGAACTTATAGCAAAGACCTACCTTGTCACAAAGTTCAAGCACATTGACAAGTGTTTGTACCTATACAGGATAGACAATGGCAATACTTGGCTAAAACACAACAAAGAAATACAAGATAATGTTATGAGGATTTATGAAAAATACATACAAGATATTGCGGTTAAGTGGAGTAAAGACCACAACCTATTGTGTTTAGACTTAGGTGGAAGTTTCGGTTGTCCGGATGGGTTTGAAGCAGTAGATATACGAACGGGTACTGACCTTAATAAAAAGTGGCCTTATGAAGATGGTTCGGTGGGAGTGATACGGGCTTATGATATATTTGAACACCTAAAAGATCCGATCCACACTATGAAAGAAGTTCAAAGGGTTCTTGCGCCTGACGGAGTGCTTTTGTCCCAAACTCCTTCTACTGACGGCAGAGGGGCGTTTCAAGACCCAACACACGTTTCCTTTTGGAACGAGAATAGTTTTCTTTACTACACAGATGAAGGGTGGGGTAAGTATATTGATTCACCAGTTAAGTTAAAAACAATCCAGATTTACACAACAAAACCTGATGACATAAATGTTTGTTGGGTGAGAGCAGATTTAGTTAAAAAGGGTGTAGGCCCAGGAGTAGAATATGGAAATTAAAGGAAATTTAGAAGTCTTAAAAAACCTAGATGTAAATGGTCATCGTGCTGCAGGTTCAATTGCTTCAATACAAACAGACAGCGTTGATTATATTGCGGAAACTTTTACAGGTTATGATTTAGCCAATTATAATTCAGTTGGTCAATTTGTTGCAACGAAATTAAGTCCGAGTGCTGATTTGACTGATAATATATTTCAGACTGGTGGATATTATACAGCACAATGGAATTCTGCCCGTGATGGGATGATAGCAACAAGTCCTAATGGAAAATATGCGTCTATAAGAGGATTTACCGGAACAGCGGGAACAGCTGGGACTGCTACTGGAAATTTAGAACGAGCTTTGGGTGTTTATATGATTACCCAGCATTTAGGGTCTGGAATAATTAATAATGCTTATGGAGTTTGGGGTTGGATTGATAATAATAATACTACAAATGAAACAGGCAGCATAAATATAGCCACTAACTTTTATTCTCAATGCACCACAGGAAAGGCGACAGGGATAATAGGCACTCGCTATGGAATGCGAATTATAGATGCTACTGGGGTAGGTGGACTTACTAATCAATATGGACTTTATATTGACTCACTAGCAAAAGGCAGTTCGGTCAATTATGGCATTTATTGTGTGTCAGACTCTTATTTCGGCAATAATGTTTCAGCTCTTTCTTTTACAGACAGGACTCCATATTATGACGGTGATGCTTTAACAGAACTTTCAAAGATTAAAGGCATAGACGGAAAGTTAGACCACAAAACTCTACCTCAGTTCGCTCAAAAGAAAGTTAAAGAACGAGTTGAGATTTCAAGAGATAAAATCGAGGCAAGAGATGCCTTTGAAGATATTGAAATTGGCGGTAAGATGCAAAAGAAATTGAAGGAAGATATTATAGAAGATAATGGATTCTATAAGATTGAATACGAAACACAAGAAAAAGATGGTCGTGACCTCGGTGCGATGGTTTCAATTTTAACAAAAGCTGTTCAGCAACTTACAGGTAAAGTAAAAGTCTTGGAGAATAAATGAACCAAGAAAAACAATTTCACAAAGATAATACTCTCCAAGTCGCAAAAATATACAACCAGATTAAAGAACTGCGAAAAATATCCGCCAACAACTGCAAGGTGATAGCCAAACTAATGCCGTTGGTTGATTTAATTCCTGTTTTGAAAGAAATTGCGGAGGAGAAAAGGGCAATAACTTTAATCGGCAGGAACGTCTTGAAAATCCTCGGTGTTATATCGCTGATAATTGGTATAATAATTGGGACATTCGAGATTTGGAAAAGGATTAAATGAAGCCAGTTTCAATTATTTTACATCACACTGTCACCGATAAAAACATCTCACCAGAGGCGTTGAGAGCGATTTTTAAGGCAAGATTCGGGGTTGATTATATTGGTTATAACTTTTATATTCGTGGTGATGGCTCGGTGCATAGCGATATAGGAGCGGAGGGAGTAGGTATTCATAATAATGTCGGTAAGTATAATAATTCTAACTCCGTTGGTATTGCTCTAGCAGGAAATTTCGAAGAAATAGAACCGACAAAAGAACAGCTTAATACGCTATCTAAATTAATTAAAAAGCTACAAGCTGATTACTATATCCCAGATGACAAAATATTTGGACACAAAGACTTAAAAAGCACAGCTTGTCCTGGAAAGAACCTTTATAAATATAAACCCTGGAAGGAGGGTAGTATGGACAATCTACACGAATGGAACGCTCAATTAGTAAGAACTTCACGACAAGACCTATTTGGAAAGGTTGATCCTGTAGGTGCAGAAGCGGATATAAAACTTTTAGACGGAAAGTTTATAATGGGCGACAAGTATGAAGCAGGTAATTTACTTCACAGATACTTTGAATCTCAAGAGTTCAAGAAAAGGTGGATACTTCGTAGTGAAGCTCAAAAGACTATGGAAACCGAGGTCAGTAAATCCCTTGTTGCATACGAAGCGAAGAATGCAACAGTTGTTTCGTCTAAAGATGCCGAGATAAAGAACTTGAAAAAGGACTTAGACAACTTTGAGGGGATTCTAACCAGTTGTCAAGAAAACCTTGTAAAGTGTCAAAACGCTTCCCTTGAAGAAGCCACGATTGGGGAGTTACTTATAAGGATTTGGGAACAGATTAAGAATATAAAATTAAAGAAAGGATAGTTTTTAGTAGTATGCGGTCAAGTTAAGTCAAGAAAGGTAAAGTTATGTCAAGTCAATCAGAAGTAGAAAATGGTACACCAGACGAAACAACGGAGGTGAATTATGATCCTAAGGATGAAAGAAAGATAAGCAGGGTTTATTTTGGATACCTTGTTGGTAGGGTCAGAGAGGTATTAGAGTCAGTTATAACGGATAAAGACCAATTACAAGCATTAACTGGAGTGATGATAGATAGAATGTTTGATTGGTGGAAAAAATCAACAGACCACAATAAATAAATAATCTTGCTTGACCGCAGATTTACTAAAAATTAAAGAAGGAGTAGTATGAAAGCTAAAATTATTAGCTTAGTCGGTTCGATAAGGTTTCAGCAGGCGTTCGTGGTGTTAGTATTGCAGATACTTGCCTTTTATAAGGTGTTGCCACAGGAAATTATAAACTATATTTCAATCTTCTTTGGAATTAGTATTATCATCGGAAGTGCAGATAAGACCATTGACAAACTTGCCGGAAAGTAGTATCATAGATGTCATAAATAAAGAAAGGTTTTTGCGAATCAACCTAACCTTCCTCAGTAGTAGTAGAATCCCGATTCGTGCCAATGCTTTGTACGCTAATAGTCGGCTCGATGATGCTTTTACAAGCACAGTGTGAGCCGATACAGCTAAAACCGATAGTTAAGCCCTCTGCGGGGCTCTCACGCCCTGCCAGTACTAATGTAGAGACGCTTATTAGAAAATACTTTCCTAGAGATCAATGGGAAAATGCCCTGAAGGTGGCAAAGTGCGAAAGTGATCTTAATTCTTCCAATATCAACGACAATCCCCGTACCAAAGATTATTCGGTCGGGGTTTTTCAAATCAATCTATTTGGGAGGTTGAGGGAGTCCCGACCAAGCGAGGAGTACCTATTAGATGCAGAAAACAACATAAAGTATGCTTTTGAGATGTGGCAAGGATCAGGCTACAATCCTTGGACGTGTGCTAGGAAGGTTCTCTAATGGAAGGTGTAATAGTAATCCTATTTTTAGCAGGTCTTTTAGTTTATGAAGTTTATGATGAAAAGCTATTGGGTTGGAAAAAAGTTAAGCAAGTATTGACAAAAAAGAAAAAATCTGCTTGAATTAAACTATGAAACAAAATAAAGAAAAAGACATCAGGTTTATCATCGGCACTTACGATGACGAAAAACAGCGAGGGCATAGAACCACTACTTTGTTCAAAAAATCGCAAGTAGCGAGGCGGGCAAGTACGATCCTGCGTAAAAACAGGCACGTGTGGCTGAAAGTAATCATCAATCGTTGTCCCAATGAAGTTGTTGCCAAAACTATGAAAGATTTGAAGTTTGCTTTGGCGGCTTTTATTGAGCAACCGCTAGTAGATTATCTACAAAATGTAAAGCACACTTGACACGAACCAAGAAATAAGATATAGTATTCGCAGATCGGAGGATATTATAACTACTATCCAAAATCCCGATAAGTAGGTTGTGGAGAGATGCGTCTGGGGATAGAGAAATTCTATTTACTCGGATAGCTGAAAGTCTTTACAGCCTACTTTTAGTTTGATATAATCATATTGACTTAGTGGGTAGCACCCGCTCAAATGTACCTTCAGGATAAACTTAGATTAATAAAAAACTTAGTAAAGTAATATCCCAAGTAGACGCTATGCCCAGAGATATCCAGGACGAATTAAAGCATATTGGAAATTATGTGATGCAATGAAGAAAGGAATAATAACCAAATTAGACCATTGCCAAGTGTGCGGGGAAAAGAAGGGCAAAATTTGTGGTCATCACGATGACTATTCTAAACCATTTAGTGTGAAGTGGTTGTGTCAAGATTGCCATAATTCAGTACACGATAGGGACAAAAGACCCAATTAATTTTTGATCTTGCAAGAGCCGGTCGCAGTGGTCGGCTCTTTGCTCTTGACAAAGATCTCAAAATAATTTATACTATATTTAGTTCATTTAAAAAGTGCGTTTTAGTGAGTTAGCACTATGTTTAAAATTTTGAAGCAATTCAAGGCATTAAGCTCTAGCTAACTCTAGGGCTTTTTGTTTAGAACCGGATCATCACTGGCAGATGTTGGATTGCCAGCCGACCGACCGACCGACCGACAAGCAGATGACTTTAGTTAAGCAAAGTACCAACCGCTTAACAGGGACAACATCTACTGCTTAGAGGGAGGGAGAGAGGGAAGGGGAGTTGCGGAGTGGGTGGAACTAATAGGTAGCAATAGATGGCAATAGGTAGCAATAGATATACAGAAGTATGGAAAGGTAGACACATTAGAATGTCTGATGAGCTTTATGAGAAGTTAAGGAAGTTAGCCAAAGAAAAGAAGATACCAATAGCTGAGTTAGTAAGAATTATTTTGAGCGAGAGTTTAGATGAATAAACAAAAACAAAAAGAACTACTTAAACTCACTCCCTCCGACTTCCTTAAGTGGTTAATAGCAAAGAAGTTTGATCCTGACACTTTTAAGAAGATTATGAATTGGTATCAAAAAAATAAATAGGAGGATAAGGTGAGTAGAAAAACACAAATTAAAACACGGGGATATTGTGGTATAGGAATTGAAAATCCAAAAACAATTACTAATTTAGGTACTCTGTGGCGTTCTGCTTATTGCTTGGGTGCTGACTTCATATTCACTATTGGCGAAAGGTATCAAAAACAATCCAGCGACACAGTGAAAGCTTACAGGCATATACCATACTATAGATATAAAGATATTGATGATTTTGCTGAACATATCCCATACGATTGCCAAGTTGTCGGGGTCGAACTGATTGATGTCGCTCAAAGATTAGAGAATTTTGTCCACCCCGAAAGATGTATTTATTTGCTCGGAAAAGAAGATGGTAGTTTATCAAAGGAAGCGATGGAACATTGTCAATATTTAGTAGAATTTACAAGTAAACATTGTCTAAATGTAGCAAGTGCTGGAACTGTGGTTTTATATGATAGACAATTAAAAACCAACTAACTAATAGGGAGAACTTATGAGAGAGGTCGGAGAGAAGTCAGACAAAGCGTGGAACGACAAAACCAACGAACACGCCTATCTAAACGCCATAATAAAACAAGCCGAAAAAGACAATCAATTTGCCATAGATTTTCTAAAGAATAATAAATTTACTACAAAAGACGTGCGCAAAATCCAAAAGCACGACAAAAATAACGTTTGGATGAATAGGAATAAGAAAAGCACTTGACAAGACGGTGCCGTAGTGGTACACTTTAAGCACACTCGGAGCAGGGAAGGGCGACAAAGCGGACAGCAACCTAATAACACAAAAGTTTAGGCAACAGCAACACCAATCGCTCTCCCACTTACAAAACTAATAGAAAGGTTATATGGGCTACATAGGAGATTTTAGAGAAGACAAGGATGGTGTTGTTAAAAAGGTGGCGATTGTAAAGGTTTTCGCTTCACCTGAAGAAAAAAATAGAATCCACCGTAAAGCACAAGAGGATCACCGAACGGACTCAAACTATTTACTAAATCTCTTTTTGGAGAAAGAAAATGAAAAATCCAAATAACGATATAAGTACAGTTTATATGATAGTAATATTTATTCTTGTGATGCTGTTACTTTGGCTAGCAAGTTGGTACGGCTCAAGGACTTATTCAAAGAACGCTTGTATGGCAACAACTAATTCGGTGAACTGTTCACCGGTGGAGGCGAGATGAACATATTAGAAAAAAAGTTCAAGGTAGCACGGATTTCGGACATCGACGAAGCGATTGCCAAGCGAAGAAAAATCACCGATCAAGAGTTTGAAGCACAGCAAGAAAAGAACCAAGATCACGCTGAAGATCAAGCAATCGGTGAGTGGATGAGCGAAAGACGAGATTCAATTAACATACTTGGGAGGCGATAATGGATTTTTTACCAGAGGGCGAAAAAGAACCAGAAGTTAGTAACTATATGAAATTTGAAGATGGGGAAAATCGTTTTCGGGTTTTGTCTTCGGCTGTCGTAGGTATGGAATACTGGGTTGAAGAAGGAAATAAAAGAAAACCTGTTAGAAAGCACATGGACGAGAATATCCCAATGGATGAACTTGGAATTGATAAGTGGGGTAATCAAGAGCAACCAAAGTATTTTTGGGCTTTTGTAGTTTGGAATTGTAAAGCCGAGCGATTTCAAATTCTCGAAATTACTCAAGCGACTGTTAGAAAGCCGATAAAAGCTCTAACAACTAACAAAAAATGGGGTGATCCAAAAGAGTATGACATCGTTGTCACAAAGACAGGGCAGGAAAAACTAACCGAATATCAAGTTACGCCCGATCCTAAAGAAAAGATAGACAAAGCCATAGAAACCGCCTACAAAGCCACCACAATCAACCTAGAAGCGTTATTTACCGGAGATGATCCTTTCGCCGGTGAAGTGGAAGACCGAAACGATGACTCGGCCAAGGATGAGCTAAAGACCGATGACGAGTCCGATCAAGACGCTGAATTAGATAAGTTGTTTAATGGGGAGTTATAATGGCCACTTGTGATATTCATAAAGGAAAGTTTGCGGAAAAAGAAGTTTGTGGCAGGTGCAAATCCTGCAAATGTGAAAGTTACTTCTCGGTTGATGAATGGTATCAATGCACGAATTGTTATAGGAAAGTTAGAATAAAACCAGATAAACCGATTAGCGAGTTAAAAGGGAGCGAATGGCATCAAGTACAATAATGGTTGACACACAAAAACAAGTAACCACAAACAGAGTATGGGTAGAAAAATGACTTACCTTTACAAAACAATAATAATAATCCTAGCAATTATATTTATCGCTGGGAGTCTAAAGATTAAATAATCGGCTTTATGCCGAAGAAAGGAATGAGATGGGGAATATAAGTGTTGGTGGTAAGAGTTACGAAGCGGAAAAAGAAACGATTGATAAGATTGAGGAGTTGTTAGAAAGCGACGGGGTTATTGAGATTGAAGATATGGATTCTCTAATAGGTAAAAAGTGGGCGTTCCAGTGTGCAAGGTATATCTACTATGGAAAAGTAGAATCTATCAATAATTCCTTCATAGAATTAGGAGATGCTCAAGTAGTATTTGAGACGGGCGAGTATTCGGCAAAAGAAGCGTCTGATGCTCAAGATGCTCCAAAGGGAAAAATGCTAGTAATGAGACAAGCGATAGAAAGTATTTACCCAGTTAGGTGGTAAATAATGTTTCTAATAAACTCATATAGTACGTGGTCGGGGTCGGGGTCGGGGTCGAGGTCGAGGTCGTGGTCGGGGTCGGGGTCGGGGTCGAGGTCGTGGTCGTGGTCGGGGTCTATTAAATAATCGGCTTTATGCCGAATAGGGAGGTAGAATGAAATTAGTATATGAGTTCGATGAAAAAGAAATCTTGGAAAAGGTAAAAGGCGATGGTGGTTATAATTTACAGAAATCTATTGTTGACGAAATTAAACGACTGGCGAGGGAACAATTCGTTAGAGAACTTTACTCGTCGATTGTTGACAATAGTGGATTTTCACAGGATAAGTTTGTTCAAAAAGAAGTGGAAAAAGAAATACACGAAAAAATCCAAGGTATTATTGAAAATCAAATGGAGCAAAACTTCAGTAACAAAAACCTTGAATTAAAAATCGAACGAATGATTGATAATAAGTTAGATAAGTGGGTTTCAGACAAAATCTACAAAAAGCTAGAAGCAATCAAAGCTGATATAGCTTTTTGTAGCACCGAAGAAAGAAACGAAGAAGATAAATATGAGGCAGAACAACACGCTCAAGAATTACAAGAAGCAAGTGAATTATAATCGGCTTTATGCCGAAGAAAGGTATTAAAATGATACATCAGGAGACAAAAATGAAAGAAGCAAGAGCGATTAGAGCGTATGAACACGCAAAAGAAATATTGAAAATGTATGACGAAATTGGTAGTGCGGGTGCACTTGGTGGTTTAATGATTCGTAAAGATATTGGCTTATATGAAAAGGGTGATAGATCAGAAGCATTGATTAAATCTTTGGAAGATACCGAATAACTAATTTTCCTGATGTAACTAATATTAAGTAAGGAGAATAGTTATTATGAAAGACTTAAAAGACAAAATACGAGAATTGCTTATAGAACACGACAGCAAAACGACTGGTGGGTTTGCTTCTGATTGTTGGGATGCAGAGGGCGTTTGTGATTATCCTGAAAAGATAAATCAACTAATCGACTCCGCCATCACTAGAATAGTAGGGGAGGAACGCAAAAGAATTATTGAAATGGTAAGACAGATTAAAAGTATAGATGACAACGGAGTAGTAGATTTTGTCAATAGTATAATTATAAAAAACATAGAAAAGTTATATGAATAAAATTAACCTTGAAAAAATGAGGTATAACTGTAAACACGGTAATTTTGCACAACCCTGTGCTTATTGTGGAGAACAAAACTCTGATAAATCCGATGATAAAGATCAACTCACAGTGATGAGAACTAGAGACAGATTTATTGTGAATCAGAGTAAAGGCACTATCAGTGGAAGTTTCACTTGTCATAACGAAAACCATTACTGGATTTATTCTGGAAATTGTGTACCAGAGGGGTTACCTTGTCAGTGTGGAGCAATCCAATATAAAACAAAAGTTTGCGAGAAATGTGGGCAACCAATTCAATAAGAGGAAGTATGAAAAATAAAGAGCGTGTTAAAAAAGAGGAAATTGAATCAAGAAGAAAGGATAACCAAATGAAAAAATCTAATTTACCTGAAGAAATAACATTGGGCTTGGAAGAAGCAATAAAATATCGAGTTTTTCAAGAAGAAATGAAGTATCATAATCCAGCCTCTACTGATGAGGGCATAGATTGGATTGAACGAATTATTGAGAAGTTAAATGTTCAAGAATTTATCTCCTCCGCCATCACTAGAACAGTAGAGGAGTGTATAGAGGCAATAGATGAGGTGAGGGACAGGTATAAATGCGGTGCTTGTCACGAAGGAATCAAAAACTTGGGTCATACAATGTTGTGCGAGGCGTTTAAGGTATTAAAATCCAACCTAGAAAGGAAGAGTATTGACAAACCTAAAACCTAGATATATAATTGAAGTATGATAAACAAAAAATATGGTATTAGCCAACGACAAATAGGTATATATGGATTCAAGTTATGTCTTGAAGTTTATGAGAAATATGGTCGCAAGTGTGTCGTCTGTGGGGCGGAAGAAAGATTGGCAATTCATCATATTGACGGAAAGGGAAGCAACTACATTAAACAAGGTCTTGAACCCAATAACTCATTGGATAATTTACAACTTTTATGTTTGCCCTGTCATTGTTCGCTACACTCCAAAATTATGTGGGCAAAAAAAGGAAGAGTGGGTGGAGGATTTTGGCTAAAAATGCCCCAAAAAGAATACAACAAACGATATATGCAGAAATACTTCAAAGAATATAGGGAATCGCACAGAGAAAAGATCAACGAACTGGCGAAAAACTATTATCGCAAGAGAAAAGCACAAGACCCAAATTATAGGGCTAATAGGTCGGAATATATGAAAGAATATGCACGAAAAAATAAGGAACGATTAAAAGAATATCGAAGATTAAAAGCT
>Ga0180007_10002866_pt1 | contig 19995 bp, 14 predicted proteins | sample MM_PC_MetaG_FD_121122 | JGI IMG/M metagenome (GOLD analysis project Ga0180007, IMG submission 121122) | Groundwater microbial communities from the Aspo Hard Rock Laboratory (HRL) deep subsurface site, Sweden - MM_PC_MetaG | ecosystem: Environmental > Aquatic > Deep subsurface > Groundwater... | reverse complement strand
GTTCAGCCAGCTGCGCATCATCAACCACTGCGGACACCAGCTCTGGGTAAGGATCACCGCCACATGAGCGGCCGATTTGATAATATCGTCAGCGAACTCGCCATGCTGCATGGCATAGTCGCAGTTGCGTTTTTCCAGTTTTTTAAGCATAAGCTCCCTTGATGAAAAACATCGCCGTACACAAGTTGAAGTCGGTACCAGCAAGTATCATGTGTTTTGGCGGAGTTGTCAAACTGGAGTTTTGGAGGATTCAGGGTGACCAGGGGGAGGCGGGGTGGCGGGAAAGGGGAACTGGTTGCTGGTGGGGGCGTACTGGATGCGCGGGGTGGCGGGAAAGGGGAACTGGTTACTAGTGGGGGCGAACTGGATGCGCGGGGTGGCGGGAAAGGGGATACTGGTTACTGGTGGTGTACGGAATGCTGTATGCATAGTAATTTTAGGACAGGAATCGTATTGACTCGTACCCGCCAGAAATGGTAATTTGATATCGACAGTTGGTTACGTCCGTCGTATGATGGCGAACCAAATATATCGCGTCCGTCGTATGACAAGGGCTGAGAGTGCGTTCAGGCAACTGTTCGTGTTTGCAGACCGAGGCAAACGAGGGCTACCTTAATGTAATTCGCCGAAGGCGAATTACATATATCGCGTCCGTCGTATAGTGGCTATTACCCCAGCCTTCCAAGCTGGAGATGTGGGTTCGATTCCCATCGGACGCTGAACAAAGAAGCTCGCCTTTTGAGGCGGGCTTCTTTGTTTATAGAGCGTTCGATGGGAATCGATCCGGAGTGAGCGCCGAGCGCATAGCGAGGATAAGCGCGCAGGGATGCGCGCGAAAGCGAACGCAGGCGGCTCGGAGGCATGAGATAGGATGTCGAATGCCGGAGAGGATTCCCATCGGACGCTTAAACAAGAAAGCTCGCCTTTATGGCGGGCTTTTTGTTTATAGAGCGTCCGATGGGAATCGTTTCACAGCACGCACTGGTGCGTGCCGTACAATACAATACCTTGCGAATTAGCGCGAAGCGCGTCTCCGGAGTGAGCGCCGTTTCGCAGGTCGCTTTAGCGACCAGTACTATCATTTTCCTTACGAAGTAGCGAATGCAATGAGCGTCCCAACGGGAGGAAAAGCAGCCATGGATGGCTGCGACAGCGTATGCAATACAATTCCTTGCGAATAAGCGCGAAGCGCGTCTCCGAAGTGAGCGCCGACCAACGGGAGGAAAAGCGCGCATGGATGCGCGCGACAGCGAACGCAGGCGGCACGGAGGTCCGAGACAGGAGGTCGAGGACTGGAGAGGATTCCCATCGAACGCTTCTATACTATAAGGAATTACGTCGCCCTAGGGCGGCGTTTTTTCTTAGTGGTACCAATTTTGGGTACCTTTTTCAAAAATCGCGATATACTTATCTGCATGAGAGAACCATTTATTCTGTTTCGCCGTCCTGACGGAGCTCGTAATGGGAAAGTTTTTTACGTCAAATTTTGGGATCGAGATACCAAAGAATATGTCAGTAGCCGTTCTGTAGCCGCCCTGGTCGATGAAATTCGGGGAGCCCTACCCGCCGGCACCAGCCCAATAACCAAAGCCGGTGCCAGAAGAATTGTCGAACTCTGGCTCGAAGATCACAGTCCGGCTCCAGTGCGTGGACAGACATTAACCCTGCAAGCGTACTTAAAATCATTGTGGGCAGATGAAAGCCAGTATGCTACCAATCTGCGTGCCCGTGGCCGGACTATCAGCCTTGAATATTTAAGCAACAATCGCCGGAATCTTAATAACTATGTACTCCCCTGGCTTGAACTGCAGGCCAATAATATTGCCCTGCAAGATTTTACAGCTGGCCAGCTGGAAGACCTCATCATGTGTTTATACAAACATGGAACAGTAAAAACTGGCACACGTGATGGCAAACAGATTGATACAGGCCGGCCTGTTTTAAATCAAGTGTTTTTCCCTGAAAACACCAAGTGCATTTCCCGGAAAACACCAAGAGCGGTTCCCGAGTATCATCACAGTACAATTCATGTAATTAATGGTCTAGAGAGGGATTATAAAATTGAGCTGTAACTGGTCTGCCGCTTATAACTGTGCATACGAGAATGATGAAACACGGGAAACTCTGATGATTATTAACACCGGCCCTTGACGGCCCGGACAATAAACGCCATCCGGCAGGCCGTGTCAGTCCCTTTGGCCGAAGCATTCCGGCTTGGTCTGATACGGGAGAATCCAGCCAGCATGTCTCCCAAACTCGCTGAGCATAAAACAGAACGAGGTGTGCTTACCCTAGCTGAAGCCGAAAGGTCTTAAGCCAGCATGGGGAAGGCAAACGGGTGTCGCGGCTTCATTATTGGCAGCCACAACCGGCATGCGATTAGGAGAAGTCCGGGGCTTAAAACTCGATGCAATTCACGATGAAGAGGTAGAAATCCGGCAGTCCTGGAGCAACCTGGAAGGTGGCAAGGATCCAAAATGGAGGAGCATCCGGACAGTGCCAATTCCTGCACATGTGGCCTCAATATTGAGAGCCGTTGCAGAAACTAGCCCATGGAATACCGGATTTGTGTTCTATTCACTCCGACGACGAACTGCACCAATAGACAACGCGACTATCCAGAAGGGGTTGAAGGCAGCCTTGCTCGCAGCCGGGATACCAACCGATCGTGGAGTAACATTCCACTCTTGGCGGCATTTCTATAATTCCCAGATGCGGGATCATATTCCTGATCATGCCCTACGTCAGTTGACTGGTCATAAGTCTGAACAAATGACAGAGAGGTATACGCATATTACAGAAGAAACCAGATTGGCCGCCGGAAAGTTGGCTGAACAGATTCTTGATACTGCATCTAGAAAATAAATTTAATTATGATTATTGTAATTAAATTGTTCTTACATTAATCAATATAAATGAAAATAAGCCAATTAAAAAGCAATGAGAATAAAACAATCAAGAATATAACTATTTAATCTTGTTGGCTTTGCTTAGTATACCATTAAAGCACCTGACACTTTCCACAGCATAACAGCTTAGGCTAAAAATAAAGTAATATCTTTTTTCGGCTCATTTTAACTAATTATTGCGATCATCAAGATGCCTTTAATTGATTAACTAATAATTCCTCACTCGTATTGTTGAATTAACTGATATTGCTTTATAGGTATCATCCTCCGAGCAAATTCGCGCAATCAAATTTCTACTTTTTTCATCAAGGCTTATCCACGAGTTTCCATTTAGGTCATAAGAAAAGATAGATAATATTTTATACATATACGGATCATCAACAACCCCTCCATAGTTATATAAATACCGTCCTCCACAGAAATCTGTTAATAGATGATGGGTTGGCAATGCCGCACTAGGACCAATCCTGGACGAATCCCACTGCAATCGAGGTGCAAAATGTTCAGAAAAACTACGAAAGTACCAACCTAGTACTGTAAAATGTCCATCATAAGCATCCGGATATACAGGAATAAAAAAAGGCCTTGATTCTATTCCAGGAACAGTAGTTTGCATAATCCCGGGCCCAGATAAAACTCTTTTACCAATTCCTAGTGATGTTGATTTTGGGTTATAGCATTCAATAGCAGTATTTCGATTTACTAAATCACCAATATAACGGTTCCAATATGAGCCTATCAATTTTACTTCCGTTCCAAAATGCTCATCACCCTCATCTAGCCAAGGATCTAACAGAGTTAATCTATCTACTTTATAAGGTTCCCATCTAATTTTATGAGCAGTTATTGTAGCTACTCTACCTCCCATTGAATGCCCTACCAACCTAATTTCTGCCGAATTATTAGCCAATCTACTTTTAATGAAATCAACTATAGCTGGTGGAAGGTATTTCACTGTGTAGTTTAAACATAAACCTATATCTGGATTACTATCATTGTTTTTATAAGTGTAACTAGCATATCGCCATACAACGGACACATAGTTCCATCCATCTTGTCTCCAATCATATGAACCCTGTAAACTAGACCAATATTTTAGATAAGGATCATTGTTTAATCCAGGAAAGTCTTTATACGTAACCCATGAATCATCCTTTTCTGCTTCTGCATTATAGCCATGAATATATATTACAGTATTCTTTGTATTATTTCCATTATTGTCCAACCAGTCCGCATTTCTATAAAATCTAATCCCTTGAAAAGAATCTACTACAATGTTGCTAGCTTCACAAAATTCAACTTCTTGGCTCTTTAATGAACTATTTCCATTCAGTATAGAAAGATCTATTTCTCTTGATGAAAAAATAGCTGAATCTCCATCATTTTCAGATATTTGAAGCATAGGATTTATCGAGCAAGATAAAAATAATATAGATAATAACAAAAAGAATAGTTTTTTCATTTATAATCCTCAGGTTAGCTTAATGGATAAAATTATATATATAACGATTCGTGATAATAGTCAATATAAGCATTTAAGGCATTCACGAGTAAATTTAAGTAATAGCAACAAATATCACATGGCGAACCTGATTTTTACAAGGTCTCACTCACTGTAAGTATAAATATCGCACATTTCCCTAATACTAATAAAACATTAGCGTAAAAATGGCAATTTACATATACTCTTGAATGTTTAAATCGTAATTTAACATCGTTCATGTTCCCGTTTGAAAAAACACCGAATGATATTCCGAGTGTAGAGCAACCTGAACCACCCCGAGGTTGTCGGAGATTAAAAACTTTGCTAGGCACGATTCCACTCTTTAATCTTAGCCACTAGCGCATTCATTTGAGCAGCAAGGTCATATACCGATTCCGTGTTACTTTTCGTGAGGAGGTCCGCAATGTCTTGTGCATATTGCACTTTGTTTCTTTCAAACCTCCTTGATTCTGCACTGGAGACTTCCAGTAGGAAGTCCTTGATATCTTCATATCTACCGAGATCGCGGCTTATAGATCTTGAGTATTTCTCATGAAAAACCGAGTTGGGGATATAGTTCTCAATCTCTCTTCCAGCGGTCGTCCAAACGAACATTCCGAGTTCATTCAGCTCGTCTTGTATTCGCGTCTTGTTCTTTCCGATCAGCGTTTGTTGAGCTCTTTTGTCGCTGTCCATCACGAGAGCACAATTAGTATTCACCCGAAGAAGGTTTATGAAGTCTGAGTCATACTCCTCCAATCCTGAATAGTGGGCTAAAAGACGTCCCCCATAGTAGAGGAACTGGTAGTGAAAGCCTTCTACAAGACTTCCACCTCCATAGAGCTCCAATAGCTTCTTCAAGTATACTCGGTCAGACGGTCCCTCGATCCAAATTACAGAATTCGCCTGAAGAATGTCACTTGCATGCACCCCCAGTTCAGATAAGACCATTTTTTTCGACAACAATGCATCCAGCTTCTGTATTCTAGGGCCATTTTCAGTTCGACTGAGAGAGTATACGTTCGCAATGTCATCGCCCGAAAAGAGATCAATTACGATACTAGAGTGTGTGGTGAGAAACAGGATGCTTCTGGTGCTACAGACTAGCTCGTGGATAAATTTCATCAGTCGGCGCTGCATCGCAGGATGAAGATTATTCTCCAGCTCCTCAAAAATAAACAGGTTTTGGGAATTTTTCTCGAGCGCAGGCAAGACTTGTAGCGAAAGCAGGACTAAAATGACGGTCTTCAGACCACTACCACATTTCGAGAGCGCTACACGGCCATGTTCTTGATCATCAAGATAAATTTCCCATGCATTGTTTGGATTTCTACGAATGGTGATTCCGTCAATTACAATGTCGGGGTTGAGAATCAAGTTGAGTTCCTTCAAGAACTTAACTTGTATCAGGCCAGCGTCCAGTTGTGCATTATTGATGATGTTTTGCACCGCATTGGTAGCTCCGTCGCCACTGGGCGATACGCTAATGGTTCCAGGATTTTCGGGTTCCGGGCGAATGTCCCGCTCCGCTGCGATTTTTCGGACAGTCCAACCTCTAAATGGATTCTGCATAGTGGTGGCTAGTTTACCGACCCCGCTCAAGTCTTTGAATCTCGTAAGTAGTGGATCGTAAAAACTTACGAAGGAAGGGGCCCACGCGCCGACCATTCGGACCTTGATTCCCTTTCCGACGAGGTTTTTCCCTACCGTTTCCCAGTGATTTCCGGCAACCTCACCTCCACTCATATTCGCTGGAAACGCTGACCTGGCTTGGTCTTCTTGAATCACAGTCCCAAGAAGGATATCGATCTCATTGTCGAAACTATTTTTGACAAGCATTTCAATAGGGTCGAGTATCGAAGACTTGCCGCTGTTGTTTTTCCCAATGACAACGTTGGTATTCTTGAGAGGGCCAAAGCCACAATACGTGTCGAAGCATTTGTAGTTCCGGATATCTAGTGACAAAAAATCAATCATTTGTGTTCCTCTGCTTGAAGGGTCTACATAACGCCTAGTTAACCTGTAATTTTGGTACGAATTTTCAGGTTGAACTAGATGTTAGATTTCGACCGTTGTGCTATCCACCCAACCTAGAGGCGAATTTCTCATGTCGAACTTCTGCATGTACTTGCTCCGTACGGCACAGGAAATGTGGAATTCCTCGATGATATTCTGTATTTCATATGAGTACCGTCCTCGGATCCTTTGAAGCTGTTCAGAGGAATATTCAGCAACGCCGACGGCAACCAGCTTGTTCTTTGGACTAAAAATGCCAACGACCTGTCCTCCTTCAAACTTTCCCAAGACAGCCGTGATCCCTATTGGAAGTAAGTTCACCCATCGCTTCTGGATCGCCTGCTGAGCTCCGTTGTCGACGAGAATCCTTCCGTAGAAAGTCTTCTCAGAAAAGAGAATTCGACGTAGCAACTGATACCTACTCGATGCACCGGCTCCCTCTTCGCGTTCAACATCTTGCCTATACCTTTCAAGAATACCGTCTCTATCGGCCGCCCTAAAGGTCTTGACCAATATGTTCCTGTTGGACGGATCAAGATAAACCAATGTTCTTTTCAACTGCGCGAAGCCGAAGCGGTTCAGAAAGACTTTCAGGCTTGTGCTGTTAACTTGCCAACACTGCTGGAAGAAGTTAGCCATTTTTGTGTGGGCAACACCCAGGGAAACCAGCCGCTCAAAAATCGACGGCCAATTGATTGAATCCAGTAACGTCTTGTCGAAGTCCTCAGGCGAATTGAACTTATAACGAACACAAAGTTCCAGCAGCTGCGAGAGTGATCCCCAATCTTCGGGCCCAGCGTTAAGCGCACTCACAACTTCCGCCAGCGAATAGAAACGCTCCGCAAATCGGAAGAATTCTAAATTTCTTGTCGTGTAGAAGCTCGAAATCAATCTCTGAGACAACAGTACATTGAGTAGTCGATCATCTACCCTATCGAAGTTGTCAATCAAGTATGCTAATAGAATAATTGAGACTTCCTGAAATCGAGCGATGACGCGATTGATAACAACAAAAGCATACTTTGTGTCGACCTTTGCAATCTCGCTCAGAACAATCTTCGCCATCGTTTCTGTTCTAAGATCACCAGATACAAGCGTAGCGATCGCTTCCTCATACCCCGGGTGACTTATTTTGTAACTCGTCTTGGAACTGCCGATCTGCTCAACTCGATACCCGATTTGTGAGCGAATCGCCATAGTGAACGTGTAGAAAGTCTCATTAGGAAAAACACGGTGCACTTCCTCAAGTATCTTGGAATACAATGACACTAAAAATGGTTTTCCACGAAGTCCCGCGAAGAAAACAGTAACGAGTGCCAATTGCGCGGAAGGTGTCGAGGCAAGTATGTCGTAGGAGAACACTCTCGAAGTCTCAACTGATCTCCTTGAGATCATATTCTGCATTTCAGACTGGCCCTCTGCTCTCCTTCCCGAGTAGACTAAGTCCCGAATCGCAAGAGGAGTTTTTATCTTTCCACTGGTGATTGCTTTTCTTACCAAGTCACCGTTTGTTTCCAGCATAGCTTCAGTCCAAACAAGTTGGCCAATCTTCTCGAAAATCTCGATAAGTTTCTCTGAAGGGTATGACGGATTCTTGATATTCAACTCTCGCTTCAGCGACACTACTTCTGATTCAAGAAGACTTTCCTCCGTAAACCGCTCAAATATTTCCAGTCTGGAACTGATCACGACTAAAGAGTTGCTGTGGTGAATTTTGTCCAACAGCGGCGTGAATACCTGGAATAGCGAATCACGTCGTTCAAAATTTGTTCTTCCAAATGGATCCTCAAAATAAACAATCTGGTTGTCGAGTGGGGTAAAGTCTCGAAGGAGTTTACTCTGGGCCTCTCGCTCATCTTTATCGATGCCAGAAAACCAAATTGGCTCGAATCCTTTAAGGAAGTAGTCCTTCAACAATCGAACCGCAGTGTACGTCTTCCCTATACCAGGATCTCCAACAATGAAAACAATACGATGTGTTGCAAGCGTCGCAGAAATTTCGCCGTACTCAGCTGGAGGGACAAATAACTCATCAATGCGTTGATATCGTTCGTCGTCATGGCTAAGTTTCTGAGTGAATAGCAAATCTCGAGATCTGAACTGCTTGTTGGTCAGAATCCGTACGAAGTTCGGTGCGGTATCGAGGTTCCTGTTGGCAAATGGACGCTTGTTGTCAATATCCAGATCAGCAATAAGAAAGTCAGTTTCAGCGTCAAATTCATAGATCTTCTTCTCGGGAGTGAGATCAGTCAAACCAGCATTCTTGAGCTTTGCGGAGTACATTCTGTCCATCAGTCCAAAGACTGCGGACTTGCCGTCACCATACTTTGGATCGAGGAAGTTTGCGTACAAAATGAAAAGTCCGTTCTTGGAGTTTTCGCATTCGATGTTCATCCGTCGGTAGTATTTCTCCGAATCACGCTGGTACGATGGTACACACAAGATATCGAGGTCGGGTGTGATGACTGCTCTACTCGTGGCGTCGTCCATATAGTCCGCGCAGATGAGAACACCGACATTGCCAACAGTAGTGTTTGTTAGCTTCACAACACGTGCACCACCCCGTAAACCTTCTTCCGCAAGAGGCGAGAGTTCGAGTGGGGACGGAACAATTTTCTCGGAAAAATGAGCCTCGCCGTTGACCAATATCGGACAGCGGGAATAGTGGTAGCCGTCGCGATGAGAATAGTGACTGCCCGCGACAATGATTGTGCCGTTTTGCCTTGTCCAATCAAGAAGCTCCGGTATCATTTTGGCTGGAACGGACAACTCTGGGAAAAGTAACAGATCGACCGAATACCTTCGGGCAACCTTAAGTAACTCGGTTAGCTTAACTTGGATCTTTCCATCGTACTGAAGTTCAATCAGTCCGCGCTTGCTGCTCCAGGTTAGTTCATCACTTGAGAACTGACAAACCATCACTCTACAGACTGGCTGTCGCACCTGTCCCGCGTCGATTGTTATGACTTCCATTTTCTGTACTCCAAAGAGATCCTTCTTCGTAAATCTAACATTTGCTTAACCTGCAATTCCGGCCCGAAGGGCTTGGCGTGGTTTGTGCCGAGCGAAGCGACAGTACAAACCATGACAACAGGAATTGTCAGTTCGAGTAGGCCGGCGGAATTTCACCGTCAGCCCCTCACGGAACCTTACGTGAATCTCTCGATTCATACGGCTCTTCATATTCAACCATTGCTTCCAGCACAAACACCCCAGTGAGCAAAAGGTATGGCATTTTCATGGCTATTTTATCCATGAGCATCTGTGCTTTATACCAGCTTCCTTTAAGTTTTCTAAAACGATTCTTCGCCCATTTAACCAGACATTTTCCGAGCATATCAAAAATTCCACTTAGTGCAGACCGACGAAAATGACCGTAATAAGTTTGCCATCCCCTTATTTTAGGGTTTAGCTTTTCTGCTACTATGTCCAAACTTTGTCCAGTCCATGTATGTATTTTTAATTCTCTAATAGTTTTTTTAATAGAAGCTACTGCTTTTTTGCTGATAGCTGGAGAGAAACTTACAAAGTATTGACCATTTTTATTTTTCGCATGTCGTGGCCTGAAAGTGAATCCTAAAAATTCAAAATCAGTTAAGCTGTAGTCACCTTTTCTGTTGTCATTCTTGCAGTACACAATTACAGTTTTATCCGGATGCACAGTAATCTTACATTCACTTAAACGTGATTTTATTTCTTCAAGAAGTTTTTCTGCTTCCCCTTTTGAATGACAGTGAATAACAATGTCATCGGCATAGCGCGCAAATGGATTATCAGGATTATTCCTGACCATCCATTTGTCAAAAGCATAATGCAAAAAAAGATTCGCCAATATCGGGCTAATCACACCTCCTTGCGGGGTGCCTTCCGTGCGCTCTATGACTTCTCCATCAGCACTTTTCGCCAGTGTTTTTAACCATCTCTCAACATATAACTGTACCCATGCCGGAGGCTTATGATGAGCCACTGCTTTAAGTAACAGATCGTGATTGATAGTGTCAAAGAAGCCCTTAATATCAAGATCAATGACCCAATCATATCTCCAGCATCGTTGCCTGGTTATTTTCAATGCCTGGTGCGCTGATTTGTTTGGTCGATAGCCATACGAGTCAGGATGGAATTGTTTTTCCAGAATCAGTTCCAAGTATAAGCGTGCGGTCATCTGAGCTATGCGGTCGAGTACTGTTGGTATTCCCAACGGTCTTGTACCACCGTTTTTCTTTGGTATCTCTACCCTAAATACAGCGTTCGGCATATAACTGCCGCTTGATATCCGGTTCCAGAGTTTGTACAAAAGGTCTTTTTCCTTGGCTGCCAATTTCTCTAGTGTCATGCCATCTACGCCAGCAGCGCCCTTATTTCGCCGTACCAGTTTGTAAGCTTCCCAAAATGTACGTTTCGAGATTTCAAATGATTTTGTCTGTTCCAATACTTCCTCCTGTTTTTCAGTTGACTACTGAAACAGACTGAATATGTTAGCCCCTTCGCTCCATTCCCGTTACAGGAACTTCAACACTACTACGAGCTAATCCGCCCCCGTGCCGTGCTTCGATACTTTCTCACTTGCAGGGTCTCTGCTTGCAATTTTCTCTTTATGCATTTCTGGAAACATCACGACGACAGGTTCCCACGTTCCGCAATATTGCCTGTACTCATGGTTCACGCCGCCTCTATGCCGGAGATTACATATCCAGTAAACAGGTATCTGATATGCTTATCATGGCGTTTCAACGACCACCACTTTAAATCTCACTGTACAACCTTTCGACACCTCATAGACGGTTCACTTCCGTTCGTCTCCCAAGAACATACCTGACAGAATCTAGTTCTGCCTTTTCTCTCAACGTTCACCAGCATAAGATTTAATCACAGCAGCTTGGGGCGGTTTGGAACCTGCTCCTGCAAGCCGATTCCGAGGTGCCAGTCTATTATTGCATAGACTCCCTCATCAATACTACAGTTACGAAATCACCTCCGCATAGTAATACTAAAGTGCCTTTCTCGTGGCACACATTGAAGCAGTTGTTAGGTAATCCCAAGCTCTTGATTGCACTGACTTATTATATAATACGGAATAACTTGAAAATCTCTAGGATTTAATTGCATAACATAATCATTTTCAATATGAAATGTTTCATTAATATACTTTCTTAAAATGTTATTACCAACAGCTTCTCCTGTTAGAGTTCTATATAATTCAAGTTTTTCAAAATTACTAGCAGAATCTTTATAAAGCTGTAATATCACTTCATCATTGCTAACCTTAGATAATAAACTGTTATAATCAAAACTATTAACATGTAATTTTATTTCTTGTGTTGCAATAATTATATCCTCTGCTGAAAATTTAATATCACCAGAATCTGTTATTTTATATGGCTCAAAACGTTTATGAAATAAATTTGATAATAATTCATATGGCAATCCCTTGTTTTCAGTTATTTCATAATGTCTTCGTAAATGAATAAGTTGAATAATATCAATATTAGAATTACGAATATTATCATTACATATTTCTGTAAATGTTTTGATACATTGCTTATCAATTACTTTTTCAAGTAACACACCGTTTTGTAATTCCAAAAAAGAAGCGACAACTTTATTGCTATATTGCCGATACAAAGTATACATAAGATCAATAATTGGTTCAAAATCATGTGTCAACAACACAACCGTTTTATTTGCAAAACCACTTCCAGAACCAAACAACATATCGATAATGGCATATTTTTTATTTTTATCAAATGATGATATTGGATCATCTAATATAATAAAATCTGCTTTTTTTGATATTGCCTCATACATAAATAAAACTATTGCTAAAGCATTTTTCTCTCCATAGCTTAAATACTGATCTCCATTTTCTAGCACCTTCTTGTATTCAACATGCCGTAATTTCATTTTATATTCATTATTTTCATATTCGATACTAACTTGATATTTATAACCTGCATTTATTAGAAAAGCATTAATATGTGTACTATTTTCACGAATAGCGTCTTCAATTGTCTTTTTTTGAAGATTTACTTCCCCTTGCAATTTTCCAGCTTGTAATAATACTTGCTCAAGAGAACTAGAAATAGTTGTTAAAATATCTATTATAAAAAATGATTTAAAATGAGGTAAATAATCTATATTTATATTCAATTCAGTTATCAACTCAACAACTTTATCAACATTTCTAAGATTAAAAAAAGATATTGAACGTAACAAAGTGAGTTTATCTCGTAAAATTGCAGCTTGTTGTTTTACTTGTTTTAAATATTCAATTTCTTCTACACTTAATTTATCTGATTTTTTTGATAATTCCATACATCTAGTTTTAGTTTCTTCACAAAAATAATGATTCAGTTTTTCAATAACATTAAGTATCGCATTTAGATGCTTTATGGAGTTTACATCATAATGATCTTTTACCTTTTTTATTGTATCAATTTTTGTTTCTGAGTCTGATGTACAAAAAGGTCATTTTTTTGATATATCAATATAGTCCTGCCCTTGTATTTGCCAAGCTAACCATGGAACTTTTTTATCACTCTTAATGTAATCAGTATAACCCATTAATTCGGCAGGAATATTTTCTACCTTATTTCCATTTCCAAGACCTTTTCCTAAAACACCAGCTGCAGAATATCCAGAAGCAGCTCTACCAAAGCTATCAATAAATGCAGTTAAATCAGAAATAATTTGTGCAAGTTTGTCATTATCTTGAAATGTTTTTTTAATTTCTGAAAGCAATAATTCAATTTGTTGCATATGTCGATCATAATCAGAAGTTTTAACAAATATATCAAAACTGTTATTTATTAACTCATTTTGTTTAAATGCAAATTGACTTATATATGTTTCATTAAATACATAAACATTATTTACATCAGAAATACCATTTATTTCCGGAGATGGTATATTTCCCTTATCCTTATATTTAAATGGAATTAGTTCCTCAAGTGTATTATTTTTACTTTTTGCTTCAATTGCTTTAGCAATGGTACTTTTTCCAGTTCCATTTATTGCATACTTAATATTTAATTTGTTTTCTACAACTAAAATATCAGCACTATCAATATTTCGACAATTAATTATCCTAATATTCATTATATCTCCTGTTAGAAAATTATAATTGAAGAATATAACTTATTATCAGATTATAAAGTATATATTCTAAATAGCTAACCAATGTAATATTGTCTTCGACCACCGAAGGCATGCACCTAACATTGCTATATGCTGTTCATCATATTGAATTACGTGATTACATTAACTCCAATAGCACTTCGCAACCTCTCAATAGTCTCTTCCAACTCGGCAACCTTATTCACATGCTCAGTAATCACCACCGAAAAATGAACAACCCCACCAATCTGCCCTGTTTCATCATGCCAAGGGTGTAATTCCCATCTACCCCATTCCAGTTTTCCGTCGGATCGCACAAAACTGCCAACCCTGGATTTAAAATGCTCACCGTCCAGGCATCTCTGATGGGCTGCTCTGTGTTCGGGTGTAAGTTCCGGGAAAATTGCGTAATGTGATTCACCTATAATACATGGTTGCTTGATGCCATAGTCCGTATAGTATTGATGGCTCACAAACAAATAGCGCATGTCCCTGTCAAAAACCGCAACTGCAGCCGGCGTATTTTCGATGATGAGCTTTAGCATGTTAAAGGAAGAGTTTTTGGCTGCTAGCGTTTTTTCCATCGCAATTTTTGCGGAAAATAACCGGAATGCCATTTTTATTGAAGAAATTAAAACAGTCGGGCCACTATCTTTTACAATATAGCCGTATGATGTTATTCCCTCGGTTTTCTTCACCATTTCCGGATCTGTATGAGATGAGAGAAAAACAATCGGGATATCGACGATATTCTGGATTTCAACAGCGGCTTGGGTACCATCAATTCCGTCACCAAGATCGATATCCATAAGAATCAAATTATAGTCTCTATCAGCTTCAATAATTTGAATAGCTTTCTCGCCGGATATCGCATGATTAACCTGTAGTCCGGCAGCTTTCAGCATTTTAATTTCGCCAGAGCAATGATAACCTGGTCTTCGACAAGAAGTATTTTTTTACCTGCAAGATCCATTTCACAACCTCGAAAGATTACTGAATTTTGGATTCAATCAATGACTAGAAAGATGAATCCATGATGCAAAATACTTCTAGTAATTGGATGCTGTATCATAACATAGTTTTTTGGATTTCACCTGAATATGCAAGCTATATTTTGTTTTATTTCCATACATTTGCACTGAGGTAGAATAAAAAGACAACAAATTATGGAGATTTTGGATTTATTCAGCTAGTCAGCGCCTTAACCCACTGGGTTTCATGCACAATGGTAATGGGAACTGCATTGGCTTTATACTCCATCGCTTTCTCAATTTTGGTGCCGTAACTGCCATGTTTCCATTCGGGGCTGCCGTTGCCACCTACTACCAGATAGTTGATTTTCTGAGTAATGGTTTTATTGATAAATCCACCACGCTGCAGGATCGCCTTTTCACAGAATGATTTTGTACCGTAGATGAAATCACCAGTTAGGCAGAATAGATTCCCGGGAATTTTTACTTGTGCAGTACGGTCAAATGCCAGCTGGGTAACATGCCCCTGGGCGTCAGGTATATCATCCTCTCCTATTAATTGTTGCAGGATAACGACAATATAATCCCGTTCTTCCTCAGTGATTCCACCATCGGCTAGAGTATCGCGTACTCTTGCATATACAGCATTGCCTGGCCACACTGATGAAATTTCGGTGTTGTGTTCAAGCCAGGTAGTAAGGAACGCAATTTCCGAATCGCTGAGCTCACCGTCGCAGAGCATTCCTTGAGCAATCCCAACGAGTGCCGCAGCTGATCGTTTCAGAATGTTCTTCTCAGCTGCCAATAATCTTCCGATTGATTCCGGCATTTTTTCTCCTATCGCAAACCTTTCGCAATTCCAATCAAAGCAAAATCTTGAATTATGCGAATGCCCTCAGAATCAGCCTCAATTTAAATAAATGCTTTCCCCGAAACCAATTATGATTCATATGATTTCAAATCTATCTTTCATACCCCTTACTTTACATAGCCTTGGAAGGTAAGAGTGCGGAGCTGCACTTAGCTATTTCCAGATTGCCAGAATGCCGCCGAACGCCACGTAGGAAAGCAAGAAAAGTCCGTTGTTGATGACAAGGACGACGGCTTTCCTTTCTTCCCATAATGTGTTTAGGCTATGCGTCAAGGCATATCCTGCCCAAAGTACAAGGCCGATGAGGCCACCTTCCAGAAAACTCGAAGCGTTTAGGCTATTCACAAGCACCATCATCACGTATACCAACAGGGCAGAGGACAAAAGGCCGCTTACGAATAGGAACGGCATCTGTTTTTTTTCAGCTTCGGACATGGTACGCTGGGGATCCTTGCCGAGGGCCTTCATCCAAGGTTTGGCGAAAAGTATCGGCGAATACCAAAGCCAGCTTGCGAAGAAATTGGCTACAGTAAGTACGATAAACGGGATAAACGAAAGCCTGAAGTTCAACATGGTTTCCTCCTTGGAAACAGTAGATAGTAATGTGCGCCAGTTTAGCGCCAGCTTATTCTCCCTGGTAGGCTTTTTCCAGTTGCGCTATATCGAGTTTTTTCATACTCATGAACGCGTTCGTGACGCGTGCGACCGACTCGGGCTTTCCTGACGACATCATCTCGTCGAGCGCCTTCGGGACTATTTGCCACGAGAGGCCGAACCTGTCCTTAAGCCAGCCACATTGCTCCGCCTCGGGTTCTGCAGATAAGGATCCCTAGTAATAATCGATTTCTTCCTGGTTGTCGCAGCGAACCATCAGGGAAGCAGCCTCGTTAAAGGCAAAAGCATGTTCGTATGCACTATCCATAACCGCGAACGGAACACCAGAAAGCTTCAGCGAGGCATACTTAATACTGCCTTCAATGTCCGGCGCTTCATCGGGACCGTAGTGGAGGGTCTGGTCAACGCTGGATCCGGGAAGGAGTCGCGTATACAGGTTCAAAGCTTCCTTTGCCTTGCCTGCCGCGTCTCCCACAAACATCAGAGCAGGCGTAACCGTAATGGGGCGTTCAAGCCCTTCCTGGTACATAAGCTGCCATGAAAGACCGAATCTATCGACTACCCAAGCATAGTAAGCACTGAAAGGATATTCACCGAGGGGCATAAGCTCGCTGCCGCTGGAGAGCACTTTATAAAGCCTGTCGACCTCGAGTCGGGAATCGCATGCCACGATGAAAGAAAAAGAAGGATTGTGGTTAAAGTAAGGACCGGCAGCCATGAGCGTCACTTCCAAGCCCGCGAGTTCGATCGATGCTATTTCAACGTTCCCCGATGGTGTGCCCTCCACGGCTGACTTTGAAAGAATTTTCGAGCCAGGAATGCTCGAAACGTACAGCGCTGCCGCCTGCGACACGTCCTTTTCATACCAGAGATACGGAACGATTTTTTGCATATATGCTCCTTATCTCGTTTAAAAATACTGCAAGCGGGAATTGAAAGAAAGATTTTTCGAAAAATTGACTAGCGGAAGATAAGGCATTTGCATCCATCCTAAGACGGGAAATATAAAAAATGGAGCAAGGCCCATACGGATGCTCTTGGGCGGCCAAGTGTTAAGTTTTTGATAAATCTTAAAATAATTATTGCAAAATCTCCAAAATAGTAGGTATACTAGCTGTGTAAAATACTCCATCTAAGCGGAGCACCACTATGATTTTTACGAAGCAAGACGCAAAAGCTCCAAGCCTTCGCGAAACCGGAAGGTCTTTATCCTTGACTTCTTCGGCTATCGCGATAGTGATCGGCTTCATTACAATTCCTCTCGTAGTCCTATCTGTTTCATTACCATCAATTCGCGTTTCATCCAGGAACAAGCTTCAGGCCATAAATTCGGGAATAATTCGGATCCTCTCAGAAGAGGACAGTACACCACTTGGCCAAGCGATTGAGCAGATTACTCTATCGCTACATGATGCGAAGATTCGATTGGAAACTATCGAATCTCTACAGAGAACAACGACTAAAGATACCGCCCGGGCGGTTTTGCGCGCAGAGGCTAGCGCGATAACGACGGACGAATATTCAATGATCTCGCAAATAATCATATTCTCAACTGTTCTCATTATCAGTGGTATGCTTGCCATGATCCTGCTCAGTGTGCGTATAAGGAACCTTTCCAGAAAATATTCAGTGGTGACGACCAGTGTGGACACAATCCTATCAACCATCGAAAGAGCAGTCAGCAAGCGTAATGCCTCTTTAGGTGAATTTTCAGGGTCATGGAAGGAACTGCAGCATGTCGCACAACATGCAAACTCTATATTGGATGAACTGTCATACAATCGAGAAATCACTGAAGCCACCCAGAATGAATCCGATCTTGAATCGGCGCTGCATGCCTTACACCCGCTTTTAGCTCAAAGGTTGCCTTGTGAACGCCTGGCGGTAGCGTTTGTGGATCAGTTTGATGGTATTATTGCTGAATTTGCCATCTCCAGCGCTCCGAATGTTTATTTGCATCCCGGTTATTTTCAGCAGTTATCACAATCCAGTCTGGCTACAGTAGCGGCCGAAAAGAAGCCGAGAATCATCCATAACCTAAAAGAGTATTATGCAAGGACTCAATCCGAGACAACAGAATTAATCCTTAGAGAGGGATACCTTTCGTCACTTACCATACCCTTGGTCTCCGGAGATAAATGTGTTGGCTTTCTATTCCTTAATTCCAGAATTGCCAACGCATATAATGGCGGACATATTCCGATGGTGGAACGGATTATATCGGCTTTAACCGCGCCGATTTACCATCATTATATTGTGCAGCTTATTCTGGCCGAGTCTGCCCGCGGTTTTATCAAGGCGATGGAAAAGAAAGACAATGAAACCAGCGAGCATCTATCCCGTATGAGTCGGTATTCTCATTTGATAGCCCGGAATTTATCCAAAGATCCAGCTTATGCCCAAGCATTGAAGCCCAGTGTCGTACGTGAAATTCTGTGGTACTCACCACTACATGATATTGGAAAGATTGGAATTTCTGATAAGATAATGCTCAAACCCGGGCCATTAGATCCGGATGAATGGGAAATTATGAAAACTCATGTAACGCATGGAGGCGACATCCTTAGGTCATTAAACGATGGTCTAACCCGATATCTACCTAAGTCCCCTTTCAGTACCGCTCTCGAAATAGTATGCGGCCATCATGAAAAGTGGGATGGCACCGGATATCCAAATCGTTTGGTTGGAGAAACCATTCCGGTTACAGCCCGCATAGCGGCGGCAGCAGACATTATTGATGCACTCACAACCGACCGGCCATATAAAAAAGCCTGGTCTTTTGATCAGGCATATCAGCATTTATCAGAGATTAGTGGCACGCACCTTGACCCGGCAATTTTCAGGGCAGCTGTGGAATGCAGGCAAGAAATCGAGATTATTCATCATGAATATATATAATTTTGATTTTTACTTAAGGGCAGCTCGAAAATATCAATACTGCCAATGCAATAATAGCTCGCTTTTTTTGTTAGCGTAATTACTTGTTTTTATTTTCATCGTTTTTTTCATTAATAAATTTGCACAGATCCTCGATTCTGGTGGCTGGGCATACTGGTATAAGTTGTTTTTACTTCGGTTCATCCTTCTACCAGTCGATCCATCCGGTTCCGCCAGCGCTCCAGGAAGGCATCCTGCATGTTAGATGGAAAGAATGATGCCCGACACAGGGCCTCGACTTGCGGCCATGCGCTGCAAACGCGCCGGGTCAGGTTGCCGAAAACCTTCGGTGTTATTTCCAATTTCCGGGCAAGGAACTGCCAGTCGGATCCGGAGAGGCGGGCTTTCTTGCCGTTAAGGGATAAAGCTGTCTCTTCTTTGTCCTCGGGAATAGCCAACGCGGTCGAGACCAGGTTATACGCCGGTGTCAGCTGCCAGCGCTCTGGCGCTGGACGGTAGAGTGAAAAATTCTTAAGATGCAGGTCGGCGTTGCCCATTAGCCAGGAGAGCAGGTTGAGCTGCAAAAAGCGTACCGCGTCCAGGCCAGGCTGGCTGGAATAGGCCAGGGCTTGGGCGGCGGCTTCCAGACTGCCCTTGTACTTGTCCGCCGACGGGCGTTGGCAGAGCTGACAGAAATCTTCCTGAGGCAGCTTGCTTCCGTCGGCCGGACGGTCGAAGCGCCGTGACACATACGCCAGCGAACTGTCCGCCAGCCGCACAAGGCCGTGCGGGGCTGTCGGGTAGCCCAGGCGGGCCGACAGTTCCATGCAGAACGCCTCGTTCTCGGGCAGCCACGGGTATTCTTCCACTGGCGGCTTTAGAATATAACGACCGCCCAAGGCGCACAAAGTAAGTCTGCGGGTCTCTCCCGGAGACCTGTTCATAGAAAGTTTTTTCTGTACGCCAGGTACCGCCCCTGATGCCCGTAGAAGGCTTAAACCTGCTTCTGCCAGGGCAGTAACATCCAGATCGATGGCTGGCGCTGTTGCACTTTCAAAAAGCTTTTTGGAGCAGCGTTTATGGTAATCCGTCGGGTTGTCCGGTTCGAGCGGTTCGTAACAGACCAGGCATTTATGCATC
>Ga0180007_10002864_pt1 | contig 19995 bp, 13 predicted proteins | sample MM_PC_MetaG_FD_121122 | JGI IMG/M metagenome (GOLD analysis project Ga0180007, IMG submission 121122) | Groundwater microbial communities from the Aspo Hard Rock Laboratory (HRL) deep subsurface site, Sweden - MM_PC_MetaG | ecosystem: Environmental > Aquatic > Deep subsurface > Groundwater... | reverse complement strand
AGAAGGCTACCAGTTGGCAGAGGTAGGACGATCGCCCTCAGAGCGTCCAGAACAACAAACACGTCTCAGGGTGGTCAGAATTCGGTGAGCACAGATGGTCAATTTTCGGTTGTCACTACTACTGCCTGCGGCAGATGCTGGGCATAGACCGTTTTCTCGGCCCCCGAGAGCACAAAAGCCTGTTCTATTGTATTGAAGAGCTCACGCACATTGCCGGGCCAGTCGTAACGCTTGAGCATCTCAACCAGCTCCGGATCCATCTCCTTGATCGGAATGTTTCTTTGCCGGCACAGTTTATCGATATGGTGGCGGGCCAGGATGATCGCGTCCTCCTCACGTTCGCGCAAGGCCGGCAGATGCAACTGGATGGTATTGATGCGATAGAACAGGTCCTGCCTGAATTCACCGGCCTTGACCATGGCCGCGAGGTCCCGGTTCGTGGCTGAGATCAGCCTGAAATCACTCTCCAGTTCCTGATTTGACCCCACCGGCCTGAAGCGACGCTCCTGCAGAACACGCAAAAAGGTTTTTTGCGCCGAGAGCGGCAACTCCCCGATTTCATCCAGAAAAAGTGAACCCTGATCCGCAAGCTTGACCAGCCCTGTCCTGTCCCGTGCTGCGCCGGTGAACGAGCCTTTGGTATGGCCGAAAAGAATGCTCTCAAGCAGGGATTCGGTCAGGGAGGCGCAGTCGACGACGACAAATGCCCGCGCCGAGCGCAGACTGTTGCGGTGGATGGTGCGGGCCAGCAGCTCCTTGCCGGTTCCCGTCTCCCCGGTGACCAGCACCGTGGAGTCCGATCCGCTGGCCTGAGCGACGCGCTCGTAACATTGGCGCATGACGCTGCTCTCCCCCACCACGTCTTTCAAATCCAGGGCCATTGCCTGGCCCATGGCTTTTTTCTCCTGACGGTACGCCAGGGCGCGATTGAGGGTCTCTTTAATCTGCTTGATGGGTGAAGGTTTGACCAGATAGTCCCAAACCCCGCCCTGGATTGCCAATTCAGCCCCATCGGGATCGCCCTGGCCCGTCAGTACAATCACATCGGGCGGATCCTCGTGGTTGCGAATCTGACCCAGCGCTTCCAGACCGTTGCCGTCGGGAAGACGCACGTCCAGGAAGACAAGGTCGAACTCCATGCGCCCCAGATAAGCCAGCCCGTCCTTCAAGGTATGGGCCGCGAGACACTCGTGCCCAAGACGCACATTGAGACTCTGCAGCGTCTCGCAAACCTGCGGGTCGTCGTCGATGATGAGTATCCTGGCCATTATGCATCCTTGTCCAGGACATCGCGGATGGCACGTCCGATCATGTCCTTATTGTACGGTTTACTCAGAAAAAATTTGATGTTTCCGGCCTGGCCCAGAAATTCCTCGGCCTGTTTTCTCCCGGAAACCATGATCACCGGCAAATCAGGCCGACGCTCTTGCAAAATCCCTGCAACATCGAAGCCGTTCATGCCCGGCATGTCAAAATCCGTAATGACCAGATCAAAAGGCAAGCCCTCCTCGCAAAGAGTGGAAATAGCTTCGGAGGAATTTTGAAAGGAATGCACTTCATAGCCGAGCTGCTCAAGAACACGGGGAATGAGCAGCAACTGATCCTCGTCGTCCTCGATGAAGGCCAGCCGCTCATTGCCCATGGCCAAAGTGCCCGCGCACTCGCCGGGGAGGAGACACAACTCGTTCATGGTTGGCAGCAAGATGTCGAAGCGGGTGAAACCCGGGGTGCTCCCGAGCCTTATTTCGCCACCGTGGTTGCGCACGATCCCATGCACCACGGCCAGCCCCAGGCCAGTTCCCTCACCCTTGCCCTTGGTGGTGAAAAACGGATCATAGATCTTGTCCTGGATATTCTCGTCGATGCCAGGACCGTCGTCTTCGATGCACAGCCTGCTGTAGACTCCTGGGACAAGGTTTCCGAGCTGCGCATCATCGCGGTCCAAGGTCATTCTGCTCAAGCGGATCGAAATATTGCCCCCGCCCTCGCCCAAGGCCTGGAATGCGTTGGTCGCAAGGTTCATGACAATCTGATGCACCTGCGTTGGATCGGCCAGACAGAGCGGAAGGTCGTCTCCAATTTCGGACAGGACCGTGATGTTGCGCGGCATGGAGACGCGAATGAGGGCCACGGCTTCACTGACAACCTCACGCAGGTCCGTGGGCAGAAATCCTTCCTGGGTTGGCCTGCTGAAGGTCAGAATCTGCTTGATCAGACCGCTGCCGCGAACAGCGGCCTTGAGGGAGCGATCCAGATCCTTCCAGTTCAGGCTGTCTTCAGGGATATCTTCCATGGCGAGCTCGGTAGAATTCATGATCGATGTCAATATATTATTGAAATCATGAGCGATTCCACCGGCAAGAGTGCCGATCGCCTCCATTTTCTGAGATTGCAGCAGCTGTTTTTCCAGGTTCATGGTCTGGGTAATGTCCTCGGCCGTGCTGAGGATGCCCACCACCTCACCGTGCGGCCCGTGCAGGGGCACCTTGTTGACCAGCAGCCACATGTTCTCGCCGGACAGGTTGCGCGTCTCCAGACGCAGCCGAAAACGCGGTTCGTCGGTCTCGACCACTTCCTGGTCGAGTAGTGAAACCTGCTCCACCTCATGGGCATAGTTTACAACCTCGGCGTACTTCCTGCCGTAAATGGCCGAAAGCTCGGTTTGCCCGACATGAGCCAGAAAATTTCGATTCGCGCCGATGATTCGCAGTTCGCGGTCCTTCCAGTGCACAAGCTGGGGGATGGTATCAAGGACCAACTGCAACATGGCCTCGGAAGCGGCCAGAGCCAACTCCGCGGCCTTGCGGTCCGTGATGTCCTCCACAAATCCCTCAAAATGGCAGAAATGGTCATTGCATCCGCGCACGGCGCGCGCGTTCAGGTTGGCGGTAATGATTTTGCCGACACGGGTGCGGAAAAGAACCTCGAACTCCACACTGCCTCTGTTCTGCTGGTAGAGATCGACAACCCTCTCCCGATCGCTTTGCTGGAAATACAGGGACGAGATGTTCGGATTGTCAGCGATCAGCGCCTCCGGACTTGCATAGCCGAGCATTCTGGCCAGGGCGGGATTTGCGACCATCCAGGAGCCATCGGGCGTGGTCTGAAAAATGCCCAGGGCCGAATTTTCGAAGATGGTGCGATATTTTTCCTCGGCTGCACGCAGATCATCTTCGGCTTTCTTGCGATCGGAGATGTCGTAGATGACGCCTACTATCCCGGCGTTCTCGCCCTGGGCGTCCGCGTAGGTAGCCTTGTGCAACACCGCCGGGCGCAAGGTGCCGTCGCCGTGCCGGATCTGGGCCTCGTAGGAATCCATGCGCAGGTCGAGCAAGGGCGCAAAACGCGTCTCGACCAACGCCAACTCCTGAGACTCGAAACCCTTGTCATGTTCCCAGCTGACCCCGAACCAGTGCTCGAACGCCCGGTTGATTCCGGCGATGGCCCCACTGCGATCCGTGAAGTAGATTGGAATGGGCAGCGTATCCATAAGGGTGCGCAAAAACGAGAGCTGGTTCTTGATCCGCACCTCGATCTGCTTGCGCTCCCAGATGTTGATCACCAGCAGAATGAGCACCAGCGACAAGATGACCAGACTTATGATGATGGTCCAGAACTGGTGCCTGTTGATGGAATAGAACGGGGACGGCTCATTGATGAGGATGCTGCCTTCAGGCAGGAGCTCCTGATTGATCCCTAAGCGCATCAGGACGCGGTAGTCGAACTTGGGCGGATCGTCCGGACTGATGGATATTTCAATGTCGGCCGGTGATTCACCGTCCAAAATACGCAATCCCATCTCGGCCACGGCCTGACCATGACTGTATCCGCTGATCATCTTTCCGCCCACCATGCCGTGGCCGAGAAGAAACTCCCAAGCGCTATAGAGCGGCACTCCCGTTTCCCGCCATACTATTTCGAGCAGATCCTGGGCCGAATACACAGCCTCGCCCACATCCTTGTAAAAGGGGATGAAGAAAAAGATGCTGTCCGCAGAGGCGAAACGAACTTTTGCTACCAATTCGTCGAGAGTGAACTCATCCAGAAATTCGACCTCGATTTCCTTGGGCAGGCCGGAAATCTGCGCCCGGACCTGATTGGCAATGGCTACCCCGGTCATGCTCTGATCGCCGATGACCACCAGACGCTTCTTTCCAGGATGAAATTGAAGCGCCAGTTCGATATTCCACGGGACTTCGAATTCTTCCAGAACCCCGGTCATGCGTGAGCGCATAGGCACCTGCCCGGCCTCCACGTCATTGATTCCGCAAAAAACTATGGGAACGTCGGGAAAAAGATCTTCGCCGTGCTCTGAAATAAATTCATAAGCATTGTTGTCAGAAGTGACGATAAGATCAAAATGCGTCGTTTTAAATTTAAATTTATAATAATTGAAAAGGATTTCATTAATTTTCTCTCCAGAGTATCTCTTAGAATCCATATATTCTATCTGAAGATAAATATTTTTTCCACTACTTCTGAATGTTTCGCGTACTCCGTCAAATATGGTATCAGACCATTCATATCCGTTATGATAAGAATTTATGTATAACACATTAATCTTTTTTTCATCCTGGCCAAAGGCATGGGGGATGAATACAAACATGAGCAGACAGAAAAATATATTCCGCACGCGATCTCCACTAAGTTCAATGCAAAAATTGAAACGGCCCGAAAAAGACATAAGAATCTTTGACGAACCGCTGCAACACGATCTATTTTACTGCGTTCAAATTCTTCAAAGCGATATAAAGAGCCTGTGTACCCATGTTCTCCAATCCCTGAGCCATGGCCGCGATATAAAGCTGTTCAACCAGGGCAAGGCCGGGCAAGGCAATGCCCATTCTCCTGGCTTCGGCCAGGGCGATACCCATGTCCTTCACGAAGTGTTTGATGAAAAAGCCCGGGTCGTAGTCATCCTTGGCGATCTTGCGCCCCAGATTGTTGATGGACCAGGACCCGGCCGCGCCGCTGCCGATGACGTCGATGACGCCGTCCACGTCCAGGCCTGACTTCACAGCGTACAGCAAAGACTCGACCACCCCGACCATGGTACCGGCGATGAGGATCTGGTTGCTCATCTTGGTGTGCTGTCCGGCACCGGGACCGCCCATGAGCCGGATGTTCTTCCCCATCTTCTCAAACAGGGGCAGGGTCCGCGCAAAAGGCTCCTGTTCACCGCCGACCATGATGGCCAGGCTTGCGCCGCGTGCGCCAAGATCGCCGCCGGAGACCGGAGCATCCAGAGCGGCCATGCCGCGCGCCAGGGCCGCCTGATAAATTTCCGTGGCCAGAGCCGGCTCGGAGGTAGTCATATCCACAAGCACAGACCCTGGTGCGGCCTGATCCACAAGGCCGCCCTCACCAAGATACACGGCTCTCACATCGGCCGGATAGCCAACGATGGTGAACACGAATTCCGATCCCCTGGCGACATCGCCCGGGGTTTCGCACCACTGCGCTCCAGCGGCGATGGTGCTTTGGGCGGAAGCCTTGGTGCGCGTATGGACCTTGACCTCATGACCTGCCGCAAGCAGGTGACCACACATGGACCGCCCCATGACTCCGATTCCGACCCAACCTATTTTACTCATAATTCCTCCAAGGTTAATTCAAACTATTTGCAATTCCCAAACCAAAACCGCTTTCCGCCGCAAGTCCGCAGTCGCTCAAAACTGAAAAATACAATTACTCTGCAATTTCAACAGAAAAAAATTATTTGCCAAACTATAAAAACGGACTTATAAGGAACGATTAATTCGGGTTCAATTTAGACCATACGAGGTTGCCATGATCTGCCAGAAATGCGGAAGCGACAGTGTCACCGACGAAACCATCTCCTATCAGATGGAATGCCGTAACCACTTGTTTTGCTTCGAGGATGTTCCCGCCCCCAAATGTTCGGAATGCGGACATTTCATTATAACCCAGGAAGCGATGGGCATCATGCTGACCAAGATCGAGCAGTTGTCACAAAAAGCCACCATATCCTATCATCGGTGCAGATGGCCCAAATCCCAGCTTCTTGACGAACAGACCCAGCAGGATGTCGAAATCCAGGTCGCTGCGGAACTCGTGGAAACAATCAATAAAAGTTCACGCAAATAGCTCGTCGCAATTCTGCTGAAAAAAGCCGCCCGTCGCGGCTTTTTTTTTGGACTTGCCACGGCCTAATGTCAAACCCTCCCGCTAAGCCAACCGGGTGGCAGATGTTTGCCGCACGCGCTGGCACGGAAAAAAGCATGCGCACTTATACGTAAAAAATACTGCGCGATGTCTATTAAAATGAAGGGGAGAACTCTTTAATAAGCCCTATAAAAAATCTCCGCAAAAATGCGTTATCCCCTTGGAGAAGAGCTTCATCCATTGCAAGCACCTGAAAACACGGAATTCATTCTGATGGGCACCAGCCCGCCTACCCATGCCGGGCGCAATGCCAACGGCTCAACCCCGGGAAAAATATAGGAACACGCCCATGACAAAAAAAAGAATTCTCCTGGTCGAGGATGACAACCTGCTGCGGATGGGGCTTAAATCGATGATCGACCTCCATGGCGAGTACATGATCGACGATGATGTCGCCAACGGAAAAGACGCGCTGCGATCATTTCAAATGAAAAGGCAGGACGTGATTTTGCTTGATTTGCGCCTCCCGGATATTCCCGGTACGGAAGTTCTGCAAAGAATCAGGCAAATCGAGCCGAGCGTGAAGATCATCGTGCTCACAGCCAGCGACGACAATGACTTCATCTTCGATGCACTGGAGCATGGCGCCAACGCCTATGTTCTGAAAGGATCAAACCCGGATGAGCTTTTCCTGGCCGTAAAATATGCCATCGACGACGGCCTGTTTATCAGTCCTCATCTGGCCAAGGTTGTTGTCCGGGACTACCTTCTTGTGAACCGGCAACGCAAAGCCTTGCCGCCCATGAAAAACCTCACAGTCCGTGAAAAAGAAATTGTGAGACTGATCATAGACGGCTGGAAAAGCAAGGAAATCGCAGAGTCACTCTTCATCAGCATAAAGACGGTAGACAAACATCGCTCCAACATTCTCGGCAAGCTCGGCATCAACAGCAGCAACCAGTTGCGCCACGGAAGCCTTTTTTTGCCGGAGGACTAAGAGACAGGGCACGCGTTGAATGGACCGGATCTTCCAGCAAAATTTAAAAGTCGAGCCCGAAAACGACACCTGCACGAACAGTCGCGGGGCTTGCTCACATAAAGGCGTATCTGATGCTAGAAAGCAATTTGTCCTGTCCCAAAAAAACGGTCCTCGTGGTGGATGACGATGAAATATGCCGCTGCGTCACCTCCGAAATTCTGGAAAACCTCGGTCTCACGGTCCATCATGCTGCGGACGCGGGTCAGGCGACAGACCTCGCAAAAGCAAACCAATACGACCTGATTCTGCTCGACCTGTACATGCCATCCATGAACGGAATAGACCTCGCAAGGCTCCTGCAGGAAAGCGGCGCTGCCACGGAGGATAGAATTTTTCTGCTGACGGGCGAAGAACCGGAAGCAGTATTGAAAAAGATACAGGCGGGAAACTCACTTCGAATCTTCCACAAGCCCCTGGACAGAGCTCAGGTAATGTCTTTCTTCTCCACCCAAAAAAGTGAAGAACTGCCCGAAGCGGCCACTGCTCAGACCGTAAAAATCAAGGGCTTTGACATGTCTTTGGCCCTGGCGAATTTCCTGGGGAACGAGTCCGCGTTTTTCAGCATCTTGCGTGAGTTTCCCCGCTACGGAGCACAATTCATCTCCGATTATTCAACGTATTTGAAGACCAACAATATCAAAGATTGCCTGCGCCTTGCACACAGTCTCAAGGGGTCATCACTCATGATCGGCGCTACCGAGATAAACAGGGTGGCAAAAGAACTCGAATCGGCATGTTACACTTCATCAGACGTGCAGCGTATCGAAGAAGCCTTCAAAAAAATTGAAGCCAAAATCCTTGAAGCTTCGGAAAGCATCAAAAATCACTTTCAGCAGCACGACAACGCGTAAAGATCGCCCGGCAAGAAGTCGTCATATCTTTCGGAAAAGACGCACGCCGGCGGGATGATCCTCAAGCCGAAGGCCCATGTCGGCCAATTCATTGCGCAGTGCGTCAGCCCGAACAAAATCCTTTGCCTTGCGGGCCTCCTCGCGACGGCCGACCAGATCGGCAGCCTCACGCGGCCAGGATTTTCCAGCCAGCGGCAAGCGTGCGTGGTCCAGATAACCAAGCACCCGGTCGCAGGCCAGAAGCTGCTCGGCCACCAGCGCGGCCTCGTCCGCACTCATCTTTCCGGCCCGGGAGTTGACGGTCTTGGCGAAGGCGAAAAGAGCCGGCCAGAAATGGGCCAAATCGAGATTGTCATCGAGGGCCGTGGAAAAAGCGGTTTTCAGATCGTAAATCGCCTGCTCAAGCTCCGGGGATACGCCCGTTCCAGTGCCGCCCAGAGATGCAGACACATAGGCGTCCTGCAGACGGTTCTGATTTTTGACCCACATGACAAGACTTTCCGGCGAATAGGCCAGCGACTTGAGATAGGACGCGGACAGCAGCCACAACCGCAGGGCAGGTCCTGTGCCCGCGATTTTGAGGGCTTCCGCAAGCGACGGCACTGTTTCACCCGGCTCGCGCGGGGTCACGGGTTGAGACACCATCCAGGCCATAGGCCGCACCCCGGCGCCCGCGCTCCAGATGGCGCTGAAATTGTCCAGATGCGGAAAGCGATGCGACTCGGCCGCAAACATGACCGAGACCGAGCCCAGGGCATCCAGGGCGGTAGCCGCCAATTGCAGAAACCAGCTTGGCCGGACCTTGCCCCATTCGGTCTCAATCACGTCTCCAAGCTTGAGGTCCTGCAAGGTCGCCCTCTTGAGGAGCGTGAAGTCGGCCGGATTATCCTTCACATAGTCGGCCAAATCCACGGTGTAGCCCAGATTCATGCCCGCCGTGTCCACACACGAGATCTGCCCGTAGGTCTTATCCCGAGTCACGTCGAAATAGACGGACCGGAGCTTCTCGTAGGCCTGTCCCTTGACCAGCAGCTTGCGAGCAAGACCAAGGGCGCGCTCCTGACTGGCTCCGGCCAGAGGAAAAAGAACGGTCTCGGACACGCCCAGAGCCTTGGCGTGGGCGAGCATGAACTCCCGCGCCAGGCCCCCGAAGTCCTTCAATCCGACCTTCGCTTCCCGGGCCGCCGCCAGGGCGCGATCATCCATGTCCGCGAGGCCCACGGCCAAGCGCACGCTCTGTCCCCGCTCGACCAGGGACTTGGCCAGGACGTCCAGCCAGACAATGCGCCGCCAGACATCCAGCTCACCCAGATCATCAAGGCTCGGCCCGGGCGTGAACAGCGCGTGCCCGCCGACAGGACTGCCCAGGCATTCCAGGCAACCCGTGGCTACGCTGCGCACCCCCAGCCCATGCCGGGCCAGGGGAGAAAAAAGCGTGGTCGAAAGATAGCGCTCCCCCGTGTCAGGGCAGATGAAAACAATGAGCCCCTCTTCCCCGGCCTCGTCCAGTTCCCTGGCGATACGCAAGGCTCCGGCCAGGGCTGCGCCCGCGCTCATCCCGGACAATATCCCCTCTTCCCGCGCCAACTGACGGGCGCATGCAAAGGCCTCTTCATCCTCGACATGGATGATCCGGTCCAGGGCGCGCTTGTCATAAATGCCGGGCGGATAGGATTCCTGCATGTTCTTGAGGCCCTGGATCTTGTGACCGGCATAGGGTTCCACCGCCACGACCTGAATGCCGGGGGCCGATTCCTTCATGCGTTTTGCGATGCCCATGGCCGTACCCGAGGTGCCGAGGCTGATGACCACATGGGTGGCCTGCCCTGAAGTCTGCTCGATGATCTCGCGCCCCGTGCCCATATAGTGCGCGGCAATGCTGGCCGGATTGTTGAACTGATCCATGAGCACGTAGGTCTGCGGCTCTTCGCGGGCCAGACGATAGGCTTCCTCGATGGCTCCGTCCGTGCCCAGACGGCCGGGAGTGAGCCGCAGCTCCGCTCCGAAGGCGCGCATGATGCGCTTTCGCTCCTCCGAGGCCGAATCGGGCATGAGCAGGGTCAATTTATAGCCCTTGACCGCGCAGACCATGGCCAGCCCCACGCCGGTGTTCCCACTGGTGGCCTCGATGACGGTCTTGTCCGGGGTCAGCTCGCCCGACGCCTCGGCCGCCTCGATCATGGCCAGGGCCACGCGGTCCTTGATGGACCCGCCAACGTTCTGAGCCTCGAGCTTGGTCGCCAGGCGGATGCGCGGATGCGGGAAGACGCGGTTCAGATACACAACGGGAGTGGCCCCGATAAGGGAGAGAATGGTCGGATGAATCATGGAAAAACCCTGCTGATGGATTGAACGATAGGGGCGTAAACCTAGGGCAAAACCCTGTACGGGGCAAGAGGCGGGCCGGGACTCCCCTTGCCGCCTCCTCACATGTCCTGTGCCCGGCGGATTGCCTCACCCTTCATTTTGAAGATCAGTCTGAAATATGGCTCGCGCGAAATAAATCCCAATAATTTTACTGTTTTGTAAAAAAATAGCGAACACAGCCCAACGCCTATCATCAGCATGCGCACAAAAGGCGAATCATGATTAAAAAACGTTGTTATTCAAGCATGTTAAAGAACTACTACCGTACTGGTCCCATCCTTGCTTTTCAGTCCCTTGCCCCGTCCGGCCCATGCGCCGCGACTCACCGCTCGAAAACTGATAAGGTGATTTAAAAAATGAACAATGCAGATATGTTGTGGATAATTATCTCGGCCTCGCTGGTATTTCTGATGCAACCCGGATTCATGTGCCTTGAATCAGGAATGACCCGATCGAAAAACTCCATCAATGTGGCCATCAAGAATTTTGCCGATTTTGTACTTTCGGCGGGCGTGTTCTGGCTGCTGGGTTTCGGGCTCATGTTCGGGGATATTTCGTGGGAGTATTTTCGCTCCACGGGTCTTGCCCCCACGCTGGAGGACGCGACCGGCTTCAAGGCGGCGTTCTTCTTTTTCCAGATCATGTTCTGCGGCACGGCCACTACGATTTTTTCCGGCGCCGTGGCCGAGCGCATGCGCTTTTCCTCCTACCTCATCGTCGCCCTCGTCTTTTCTCTTTTTGTCTACCCGCTTTTCGGCCACTGGGCGTGGCATGGAATGGACGCAGGGCAATTGACGGGCTGGCTCGGAGAGATGGGTTTCGTGGACTTCGCGGGATCCATGGTCGTGCATGGCGTGGGCGGCTGGCTGTCCTTGGCGGCGCTGCTCGTGGTCGGGCCGCGCCAGGGCAGATTCCCGGCGGCCGGACCGCCACGCGAGATCAATGCCGGCAATCTGCCCCTGACCGTCCTTGGAGCTTTCCTGCTCTGGCTGGGCTGGTTCGGCTTCAATGGCGGCTCCACCCTCGCGCTCAACCAGGCCGTGCCGCACATCATCGTGCGTACTGTGCTGGCCGGGATCGCCGGTGGCGCAAGCAACCTGCTGCTGGGTTGGATGGCGACCCGGACGCCCAAAATCACGTATCTCGTCAACGGCGTCCTCGGTGGCCTTGTGGCCGTGACCGCGAGCTGCCATGCCGTGAGCAATTTCGACGCCGTGTGCATCGGCCTGGTGGCAGGCGCGGTTTGTCTCGGTTGTGAAGCGCTGCTGGTGCGCCTACGCATCGATGACGCCGTCGGCGCCGTACCCGTGCATCTGGGATGCGGAATCTGGGGCATCCTCGCCGTGGCCCTCTTCGGCGACCCGGCCGTACTGAATACCGGACTGAGCATGACCGGGCAGCTCTGGGTGCAATGCGTGGGCATTTTTGCCGCCTTTGGCGTCGCCTTCGTGCTGCCCCTTGTCGTGCTCAGGTTCATCGATCCCCTGTTCCCCCTGCGCGTTGCTCCCGAGGATGAGGATACAGGGCTGAACGTGAGCGAACACGGCGCGCACACCGACATCCACGAACTCTTCGAAATTCTCGACAGGCAGGCCGCAACCAGGGATTTCAGCCTGCGCGCCCCCGAGGAACCCTTCACGGAAGTCGGGCATATCGCCCACCGCTACAATCATGTGCTGGACGCCCTGCACGACGCCGTCTCAAAGACGGAAGCCATCGTCAAATCCGCCGCCGACGCGATCATCGTCTTCACCACGGACACGATGCGCATCATCTCCGCCAACCCCGGCGCGAGCCTCATCTTCGGACATCCCGCCCTGCACCTGGAGGGGATGACCATCCCCGACCTGCTGCCCGCGTGGGGAATGCCTGGCACAGGCGACAACGAAACCTCCTTGTTGCACGCCATGCGCGCAAGCAGCCAGGTGGAGGTCACGGGACGCAGGGCCAATGGCTCCCAGGTGACACTAGAGGCGGTGATCACGCAGTCGAGCGGACGTCAGGGAGACTTTTTCATCGGCACCTTCCGCGACATCTCCGAACGCAAGCGCTACGAGAACGAGCTGCGCAAGGCCGAAAAGAACTTCCGGGGCATCTTTGAAAACGCAGTGGAGGGAATGTTCCGGACCACCCCCCATGGGCGCTACCTGCAGGCCAACCCGGCGCTGGCGAAAATCTACGGATTTGAAAGCCCGGCCGAGCTCATGCGCCACTACGATGACATCAGTTGCCAGCTCTATGTCGAAGCCGGGCGCAGGGAGGAGTTCATCCGGTTGCTGGGGGAAAAGGAGGAGATTTTCGATTTCGAATCGGCCATACGCCGCAAGGACGGCTCCGTCATCTGGATTTCGGAGAATGCACGGGCCGTGAAGGACACGGCGGGGAATGTCGTCTGCTACGAGGGCACGGTCATGGACATCACCCAACGCCGCGCCATGCAGCAGGCCCTGGACCGGCAGATGGCCCTCTTCGGCCAGCTGTTCGAGGATTCCCCGCTGGCCATCGCTCTGGTGGACACCGTGGGCCGCATCGTCGAGGTCAACGGCCGCTTCGAGACACTTTTCGGCTACAGGCGCGACGAAATACTGGGCAAGGACAACAGGCTCTTCATCGTGCCCGAGGAGCAGCTGTCCGAGATCAACAGTATCCGCCAACGCATCCTCGACGGCGAGACGGTGCAGCGGGAGACGCTCCGGCGGACCAGCCGGGGCGACATCGTCCCGGTCAACATTTTGGGACATCCGGTGCGCATCGGCGGCGAGATCACCAACATATTCTGGATCTATCAGGACATCTCCGAACGCAAGGAGTTCGAACGGCAGATCACCCATCAGGCCTTCCACGACTCCCTGACCGGCCTGCCGAACCGCTCCCTCTTCCGGGAACGCCTCGGACGCGCCGTGGAAAGAACAAAACGCCGGCCCGACTATCACTTCGCCGCCATGCTCATCGATCTGAACAAGTTCAAATGGGTCAACGACTCACTCGGGCATCAGGCCGGCGACGCCCTGCTGGTGGAAATCGCCTCGCGCCTGAATTCCTGCGTGCGCCGCGTGGATACCGTGGCCAGACTGGGCGGAGACGAATTCGCTGTCCTGCTTGAGGAATTCCGGACCAACAAAGAGGTCATCTCTGTGGCCAGCCGCATCCAGAGCGAGGTGCGCCGCGCCTTTCTCTGGAACGGCAAGGAGATCGTCTCCGGGGCCAGCGTGGGCATCGTGATGCAGACGCGGGACTATGCAGGGGCCGAGGACATCCTGCGGGACGCCGATATCGCCATGTACAAGGCCAAGGAGCGTGGACGCGGACATCTCGTTTTCCACAACCGTATGCGTCAGGAGGTACTGGAGGTCATCAACATGGAGAACGAGCTGCGCAGGGCTATCGAAGGAAACAGCCTGGAGCTCCACTATCAGCCGATTTTCGATGTCGACGGCGGAAAGCTCGAAGGGTTCGAGGCCCTCGTGCGCTGGCGCCACCCGGAGCGCGGCATGATCATGCCCGACCGCTTCATTCCCCTGGCCGAGGAATCCGGACTGATCGTGCCCCTTGGACAGTGGGTGGTCAACGCGGCCTGCAGGCAGCTCAAAGCCTGGGATGACGAGAGCGGGGCCGCTGACTACGGCCTGACCATGAGCGTCAACCTCTCGTGCAAACAGTTCGCCCAGCACACCCTGGTCGACATGATCTTAAGAGCGCTGCGCGAGAACGACATCGCCCCGTCGCGCCTGAAGCTGGAAATCACCGAGAGCGCCATCATCCTCGACCCCGCCGCCGCAGCGGAAAAACTGCGCCGGTTGAAGGAGCTCGGAGTGCTCCTGGCGGTGGACGATTTCGGCACCGGCTATTCTTCCTTAAGCTACCTGCGCCAGTTTCCCATGGACATCCTCAAGATCGACCGTTCCTTCATCAGCGGCACGGACACGCCCAAGGAGAACGCCGAGATCGTCCGCTCCATCGTGGACATGGCCCACAGCCTGGGCCTCAGAGTCACCGCCGAAGGCGTGGAGACGCAGGAACAGCTTGAGCGCCTGCAATCCATCAACTGCGACCGCGCCCAAGGCTACATGTTCTCAAAACCCATGGCTCCAGCCGACGCCGGGGACATGATTCGCGCAGCGGTTTTGGAGGGCATCCCGAACTGAAGTCGGAAATAAAAGAGGGGTTAAGACCGTTTGATCTTAACCCCTTTATTTATTGGCGGAGCTGATGGAATTAGGACCGACTCTCCTGACGAATGAAATTGAACTAAAACAAATAAATTACTGCTTAACAACCAAATTATTCTGCACTGACTTCACATCTTTAACACTACGCGCTATTTCCGTTGCCCTGTCGATACTTGGTTTTGCATCGACCGTGCCGCCCAATTTCACTACTCCGTCCGTCGTGACAACGTCGATCTCAAACACCTTCAGGAGTGGATCTTGCAAAATATCCGCTTTAACCTTGGCTGTAATTGCGGTGTCGTCCATGTAATCACCTACATTTTCGGCACTTTTGACGACAGCGTCACCCGCACCTTGCATTTTATCACCAACTTTCTCAGTCGCTTGATCTACTGATTTGCCGGCTTTTTCTGCGGGTTTATCGTCTTGACAAGCGGCCAAGGCAAATACGAACGCAAGCATGAGGATAATACAAAAAACCTTGAATATCTGTTTCATACAACTCCCTCCAGTTAGAGTTTGCGCCACGATTGGATCTTTCAATCTATTGACCCCATAAAACATGCCATTTCTGACGGGCACGATCCTGACCAACAAGGGGTCGTGGGAGGATTCCATACGAACGACCAAAGTATTCGCGGTACCACCTAGCGATCATCTCGCAACACCCGTGCCGGAGAAGGTCGAAGACATTTATAGTCACAACATACTGATTATAAAGGACTAGATGAAGAGACAGAGTGAATGAGAAGAGGAAGTTCGCAACGCGACCTGCCAAATCCAACATATACGCCATATATGACGAGGCAAGTCACGCGAGATCATGGGGAGGTGTGAAAGATTCGGCCAGACCGGTTGATGATGGGCGTCGACCTTTGTCCGAATCAGGTCGCGCACGGCCCTCATGGCGGTCAGACGATCTTTGGCATCTTCCACAAGCTCCGGATCGGACAAGTCCCAGTCTATGTAATGCTTGTGGCCGGGAAAGATGGGGCACCGTTCCTTGTTCTTGCGGTCGCACACGGTGACAATGCTCTGAAACATCTTTCCTTCCTTGAAGAGGGAGAAGACTGTTTTGTCCGTTCCCTGGAGATGTCGATCCCTATTTCCCGCATGACCTCGACGGCCATTGAGTCAAGGTCGCCTGCCTCGAATCCCGCGCTTTCGGCCTCGTATCTGTCGTCCGACAGTGGATTGAGAAATGCTTCAGCCATGAAGGACCGCGAACCGTTTCTCGACCCTGCGAAAAGAACCTTATGCTTGGACATGCGAAGCCCCCCTTTTGATCAAGTCTCTCGCCGCTTAAGATATTCGTGCCCCCCACGAACGGGCGGTTTCCTGACAGTTACTCTTGAAGGGCGCTGAAAACCAGAAGAGAATCGATAATTCGAGAATGAGTCATGATCCAGTGACACGTTGAACACGAGAGTGGGCATGATGTGCTGCGGAAGCGCATGGGTCAAACAGGGGCAAGTTCAAGTCGGAAAAGTAAGAGGGCTAAATCCGTTTCATCACTTCCACCACTCTCAACAAACGCGCTCCTCCGGGTTCACACCCCTGGTCATGGCCGACGGGTTACCGACTCATCCTCCTACATGGGAGGAGAACTACCTACGTAGCATGCAACCCATTGAAATTATATCTTGTGCCATACTCGGCCCGTGCGCTATGGGCTTGAAAATTTTATTGCCAAGAAATGAGCGCAGTGTGCCGTCCCATATTGTTTTTTTCCATATCGTTAAAAATTATTAACCAAATAGGTTAATCATAATTGACGGAGGCCGATTTTGGATATATTTTTCAAAAACAAAAAGCTTGCAAAGGAATTTAGCGAAGGGGCGCGGCTTGAAAGACTACATGGCGTTCAACGAGCTCGAAAAATTCGTCTGCGAATGGGAGAGTTTCGAGCTGCGGTGTGTCTCATGGATTTCTGGCCACCCAAAAGTGGGCCCGGTCGATGCCACGAACTGACGCAGGGCAAGCGTAACGGTCAGCTTTCCGTTGATTTGGATCATCCCTATCGTCTGATTTTTTCTCCCGCCCATGATCCGATACCCACGCACGAGGATGGCGGTCTGGACTGGTCAAAGGTGGCCGCCATCGTAATTTTGGGAGTGGAGGATACTCATGAATAACTTACAAAATAACAAATTTATACCGGACTATCTCGTTACGCCTGGAGAGGTGCTGGCAGAATATCTTGATGATTTGGGAATGACCCAGGCCGAGCTTGCGGATCGAACAGGCTTGACCAAAAAAACCATCAACGAAATCATCAAGGCCAAGGCACCCATCACTCCTGAAACGGCCTTGAAACTCGAACGCACTTTGGGGCGACCGGCCCACTTTTGGAGCAATCTGGAGCGCCACTATCAAGACGATCTGACGCGACTTGCCGAGCAGCGGCGCATGGCGTCGTATCTGGAGTGGCTCAAGCGAGTCCCGGTTTCTGCCATGGCAAAACTGGGGTGGATTCCCAAGCTCAAGGATACGTTTGAACAGCTCGACGCGGTACTATGCTATTACGGCGTGGCGTCTCCAACGCAATGGCAAACAGTCTGGAGCGAATACCAGGTCGCCTATCGGCAGACTGCCAGATTCGAAGGGTGCGCGGAGGCTGTATCCGCGTGGCTACGGCAAGGGGAAATCCAGGCTCAGCGCATCGAGTGCGCCCCTTTTGATCGCAAGCGTTTTCTGGAGGTTCTTGAACACGTTCGCGCCCTGACCACTGCCCCTCCCAATGTTTTTACGCCCAAGCTGGTTTCCCTTTGCGCTTCTGCGGGAGTGGCCGTGGTTTTTGTTCCGGAACTGCCCAGGACAGGCACGTGGGGAGCCACTAGGTGGCTCGGAGATCGCGCGGTAATCCAACTCAGCGTACGCTATAAAAGCGATGACCATCTCTGGTTCACCTTTTTCCACGAAACCGGACACATCCTCAAGCATGGCCGCAAGACGGTGATCATAGAAGGCAATGGACTCGATGACGAGAAAGAAAGGGAAGCAGATGCGTTTGCCAGGGACAGGCTCATCCCACCAGCCGAGATGCGACGGCTCGTCAAGGCTGACAGCCTGTCGGCATCGGATATAATAATCTTTGCCGCAGAAATCGGGATCGCTCCCGGCATTGTCCTTGGACGCCTGCAACACGACGGGATCATTCCCTATAAGACGGGTCTTAATAGCTTGAAAATGTTCTATCGTTGGAAAAATGCAGGCGGTGAGTGATGGCTCAGGCGGTGGAATTCAGGAAGAAAATTGAAATATGAGACCAGACATAAATTCTAGAACTACTTAGCCATAATCCCTCCAAACCAACGGAACTGACGATATAACTATCTAAAAAAATACAAGATTCAAGGCCTAATCCTTTTTATGCGTTAGACCCCACCACGGTTACCCCTCACAACATCTTTGGGTAGTTGCCACCAGCTGCCTTTTTTTGCACTAACAACTCGTTGTAGCGTCATGGACGCATACTCTCTCATTACCTCGGAGGCCTCACGGCCGCAAAGAGGCGGGGCATTCGCAATGCAATTAAATTGCTTCACCAGGTTGGAATTATCCTTCGGGCTCGGACGACGGCTCTCATTGAACTGGCGCCACAGTGGCACCCACTTATCCCAAAGAGACACCACCAATGAGCCTGTTAGATCTGGCGGCCCATTTTGAATGGACATTACACCTCTCTCGCGCTCTTCAATAGACATACTGGAGAAATGATCATTAATTGTCTTCAACTCAGCCTTCAGGTCTACACCCCAAACGAAGGAGCCATTTTTCCACAACGCTTGTGCGCAGTTCCGATGCAGCTTGTCGGAAGAAACAAATACATGGGCAAATGGAAGATAGTACAGATACGCAATGTCTACACGATTAGATGGCCTTTCCGTGCTGATTAAGCTGGCCTGAAGGCTGTAATAGAAGAATAAATCTACCTCAAGAACCCACGCCGCATAAGGGGCGTACGTTCGTAAAGGCTGACACCCCGACCTCCTCCATTTAGCAAGAACTCCTTCCCGCTCTTTGCGGCCAAAGCCTTGGAAGGAACAAAGCAAGCTAATTTTTCGGAAGTCAGACCCTCTAGCGTCAATAAAACTCTTCGAAAGCTTTGCAACCTCATCAAGAGACCTGCAACCAGTCGAATCAAGACCAACTTCTTTAAGACGCTGAGCTGTTCCTTTCAGATTAAACTGGGAAACAGATTCCCGCCATTGTCGCGCGAAGTCACGCTCAAGTTCGTAGAACTGCTGATCCTGCCACCGTGAGAAAGCCTTTGCCTCTGGGGTTTGTTTAAAAACAATTCCAGAGTGACCATCCACCTTTACAGGATAGCCCCCGGCCAAAGGAATCTGGCCACTCATTGGGACTGGATGTTTAAATAGATTGCTTAAGCAGAGTTCCTTGTGGTGCATGCACGGATTGCTGTGCATTTCTGGAACCTTATCCGAGATGATTGAAACCCCCTTATCAGGATTTTTCCCTTCGCCAAATGATTTTCCTAAATCCGCAAGTGTCTCTACGTAAAAAATTGGACAAATGATTGAGAGAAATAGATGGTCAAACCAGACCGACTCATCGACAGAGAGAGACTGCACAAAAGATTTATCAAATAGTGCTATTGGTCCCAAAATTCATCCTTTTCATTGCGGTTAATTACGCAATCTACAGTCTGCAAAAATAGTATCAAGTCTTGTCAAAGCTTTGAATGAGATCTTGAATCTCCCCATAATCTCGCGCTTTCTCCGATCCAAAAATTATTACGCGTATCGCTACAAGAAAAGTTGCGGTAACCGCAAGTGCTTCCTTTGTCATACATATCTCTACCCATAGTTTTCTGACCAAGCGTAAGCATTTGATCGACAGCCATCCAATTTCAAATCATCCATTCATGAATTTTCGCTCACCACATCTTGACAGCCCATAGACGACCGGTCTACTCCAATCCTCATGTCACACACCACCCGCGACCACATCCTCGACGTCGGAGGCCGCCTCGTTCACCACAAGGGGTACACTGCTACTGGTTTGCAGGAGATCCTTTCCGAGGCGGGAGTGCCCAAGGGCTCGTTTTACTTCTATTTCAAGAGCAAGGAAGAATTCGGGCTTGCTCTCATAGACCATTACCGCACCGTGCTCGCGAATCAGGCCGGTCCCATTCTGCGGGACGAGAGTCAGGCGCCGCTGGAGCGGCTGGCCCGATTTTTCCTCTGGTTTCGGGTCAATTTTGAACGCGAAGGATTCATCAAGGGCTGCCCGCTGGGTAACCTGACCCAGGAAATGGGCGACGTGAACCCTGCCTTCCGCGAAAAACTCCACGCGAGTAGCAGTGACAACCGAAAATTGACCATCCGTGATCACCGAATTTTGACCACCCTGAGACGTGTTTGTTGCTCTGGACGCTCTGAGGGCGATCGTCCTGCTTCTGCCAACTGGTAGCCTTCTT
>Ga0180007_10002863_pt1 | contig 19997 bp, 23 predicted proteins | sample MM_PC_MetaG_FD_121122 | JGI IMG/M metagenome (GOLD analysis project Ga0180007, IMG submission 121122) | Groundwater microbial communities from the Aspo Hard Rock Laboratory (HRL) deep subsurface site, Sweden - MM_PC_MetaG | ecosystem: Environmental > Aquatic > Deep subsurface > Groundwater... | reverse complement strand
AAAGACCACGCAAGCATATTGAATCTGGTGCGTATAAGTTTAATGTCGTCTTCTGTAATAGTCATGACGACAATATACCACTTCAGATCGTTTTGTTATAGTTATATTTTAACGACTCCTAAGTGCCATAAGAAGCTGCTCGAAGATATACACCTGGCCCGGATTCTTTTGTCGGTAGGCGGAGAGGCCTCCATAGGGTACCTGACCATAGCCTCCTGAACCGTATCCATAGACGGACCAGAATTCCTGCACGTCTGCCACAACCACCGAATCCTCTCGCAGACAATCCAGCTCACCCAGAGTCTGGTCTAAAACAGTGATGAACTCGGCCAGCTCATTACGGATATCCCAGACAATCAGCAGGACATCTGAAATCAGGGCCGCATCTTCGCGGCTCACATGCAGCTGGGCAAAGAGTTGATCCAGGACGTGGATGGCGTCGGCAAACTCACCGATCTCGGTGATCATGATACTCAGGGTATCCATGATCAGAACTGTGTCCTCCACGGCCAGCTCTTTCAGGAGGTAATAGAGATTTTCGGCCACGATCCGGACAAGGTTGATGGAACTGTTCTTGGCAGAACCAAAAATCCGATCCATGGCCCGCATGACCATGGGTACCTTGTTCATGCGGTTGAACTTGGCAGACACCTCCAGCACGTCTTCCTTTTCCAGATCGAACTGGTCCAGGTAGGCCATGAAGGTGTAAAAGCTCGATGGCCAGGCATCGGTCATCAGATAAAAATCGGCCACGGCTCCTGCCATGGTTGCACTCCGGATCAGGTCAAAATTGAATCCGTCTTTTCTTACCTTGAGTCCGAACTTGGCAACGGAACCACTGGATTCCTTGGTGACAGAGTCCATGTATCCGGAGGTGTCGGTTTCACTTGCGATCCAGTCTCGTTTAAAAAAGAGTTGAATCCGGTTTGAAATATCTCTCAGTGGCTGTCTGGCAACCGAGATGGAGCGGAGCTGGAGATTGTCCTGGGTGAGCTGACGGGCAACTGGTTTGGTCTCCGGATGGCCTTCCCGAAGCGCCATCTTGAGCTTGCCTCCCGAGGTGAAAAACCGGGAATGGGTCTGCAGGCAGATCTTTTTGATTGCCTCGCGAACGGTCAGCGTCGCATCGACCAGGCCATCCAGGGTGTAACCCAGGCTGGTATATTTTAGGGAGATGGCCGCGAAAGAGTCTTCGTCAAAATCGGTTGCTGTAACCTCGGCTCTGGTGGTGAGCAGATGCCTAATGCCCTGATCGGGCCTGGTACGATCGGCCATGCTTATCACCTCTGCTGTCACCTTCTCTGAGTAGACAACCTCGGTGGGCACATACTCGATATCGAAAAACGCATGGAGGATAAAGACGGACTTGGCCTCTCCCACTCCGGCATCATAATAGGTGACCCGGATCTCCCGACCCGTGAACCAAGCCCAGTTGAAGTTGACCTGTTTGGTCAGATCAAAGAGGTTGACCACGGTTCGGGACGGGTTCTCCTGGGTTTTAACGGTCACCCCCCGGTTATCTGTGGTCAGGTCGTTTACATCGTCCGGGGCCTTGAGTCCGGTGCCGTCCTGAAGAACATTACCTCCGGAAGCATTTGAGGTGACACCTGTGACAATCGGTGCTATTGCCCCGACCAGGGTGGTCTCCAGAGTGACTTCCAGAAATGTTACATTCCCACCAACAGTGCCAGACTTGCCCAGGGTGAAACTCACAGAGCTCACGGCAGGTGATATGTTGAACCATTGGTCAACCGTCATATCTGCTGCAATCCAGGTCGGGTCAGTACCAGGTATATTCAGGGTTACGGTACCGGCTCCTGCTGTCCTGAATCGTACATGCAGTCTCTGGGATATGATCCCGCTCTGCCCAGCATAATAAAAGGTCACAACTTTGCTGGTGGACAGATTCGTGTAAACAACCGATGGCAGGCCGGTGGTGCTGCCGTCGGTTATTATAGCCCCCTGCACAGTCGAATCATGCACATGGGTGGGATCAATTGTCTGTACAGCCGGATCAGTAAAAGGATGGGCATGTTCTCCTCCGATCTCGTGACTATGGCCGTGATCCACATCCACATCGGCGTCGATCTCGATCTCGTCTGCCGGGTTGGGTCTGGACAATCTGCCCAACACCCCAATACCCGAAACCCAGACCTCCGCATAGTCTGAGAGAAAGTTACCGGATTCCCAGTGCTCCACGGCCAGATAGGCACGGAGGATCTCTCCCCGGTTGCGGTTGACAGTGTCCTGGATCAGGGCCAGTGTGTTGTTGCCCGGCTTGATCACGGCAGCAGTGGCCAGGTCGGCAGCGTCAAAGGCGTTTGCCGGTTGCAAGGCTGAATTACCGGATGCCACTCCGTCAAACTGCATGGCCAGGAAACGGGTGGCCTCGGCGTATTTTTTTACCCAGGGCTTTTCATTGAAAATGATCCTGGCCGGGTCAAGATCCGGACGAACACTATAGGTCTCTGCCGGTGCCGGATAGCCCTCGATTTTCACATTGTTGATTGCTGTTACCGGCCCGGCGCACAACAAAAAGGTGTGGTCGGTAATCACCTGGACAATCTGGCGTTTGTCCAGGTGCTCGGTGGCCTCGGAGAGGTAGCCGCGCTGCAGAACTGCCAGGCTGTTTGCTGTCCGGCCACTGTAGCGGATTTTTTCTTCATCGATCTGTACGGTGCCGGAAGCAGGAAAAAGAAGCTCATCGAGATCCTCATAGACAGGGATCGTCATGGTGTCTGACAAAATTGACGCCTTGAGGCTGAGTGTCAAAGCGGCTTTGGCCTGCAAGGTTGGAATCTGGCCGGTACTCCCGAAGGCCTGGGGGATACCCTTGCCGATATCGCTATCTGCAGCATAGGGCCAGGCCTCTTTGGTAAGGAGATCGCCGATCGGCTGATCGTAACGAATGGACAAAGAGACCAGGTCCAGGTTAAGCAGCCTGGAGGCCTCGTCAAATTCGATAGGGTCCTGAACCACAAAACGATCGACCAGGGCCGCGTCGGATTCGGCCAGCCCTGCAAACCACTGATAGAGTTCCACCTCCACGTTCTCAGGATATTCGGCAAGAAAATAGTCAGAAAAGGGGGGCTTCCCTCCGTTCCAGAGGGTGATACTCATCTGCCGGATCTCGCCGCTATCCACGGCCTGAACATCGCCGACCGTATCCTGCAGCTCTCCCCACCCTTCCACCAGAGGGAGGTACTCATGGCTCAAACCATCGGCAACGCCCAGGGGCTGATCCGAGAGATACACCGGCCCGGCATCGGGAAAGTTGAAGATCATCAGCTGACGGGGACGCCTGAAAGAAGCATCTTTGGCAGCGATAAAGGCAGGGCTAAGGTCAAATCTCATCCCACCACCTCCAGGAGCAGTTCTCCGGAAAAGCGCTGATAGGAGATCTGGGGAAAATCAATCCTGGTGGTGAGGCACTTGACGGTATTTGGATTTCCTTCTTCGTCATAGTAGGTGAATTCATGTTCCGCCCCGTTGCAGATATGGTCATGCCAGTACATCAGACCATTGTAGTCGGCCAGGGGCAGGCCCTTGAAGACGATGGGAAACTGACGGATGGTCACCCCCAGTTCTTCCACCTGCAGGGTGCCGCCACCAGTACGGTCAACTACTTGTGATTTTTCCACGGGCTTGGATACCGGGTACTGGATGCCTTTGGAAAACTGGAGAACGTTTGCGCCAAGCTCAAATCTGATTGCCGCCATCAGGATCGTGCCTCCAGCCGATTTTGTTCGCTGATGATGGAATTCACATCGGAACGGGACATCTTCTGATTGATGTTGATGGTGGTGGAGCTGTTATAGCTGGCCTGTTCACTGGCTACTTGTGCAGCAGACTTGGAGGAATCTGTGTTTTCATACGGAACCGAACTACTGCCAGCAGATCCGGCAGAGGAGGCAACCGCTGCCAGTTGCTGAAAGCGGCCTATCAGTCGATCGATGGTGGATTCGATACCCGAACCATCCAGGGCTGCGTACACGGTAAATGCCGTACCGTCCAGACCGTCTATCTTGATTCCGTATTGATCAAGCTGTTCCATGCCTGCCTGGGTGGTGGCCAGCATCTCATCCACCAGGGTGCGGGACTGGGCCTGCAGGTTATCCATGGCAAGACCGGCATCTGTTTCCTGTTTCTCCCAGGCCTGGGCCGAGAGTTGACCGAGCTGGTCATACAACCATTCTTCCACGACCAGGGTCTCGGCCCCGGCCTCTTTCCACTTGGCCGCTTTTTTCACCAGCTCTGTGGCCTCGGCAGAGAAATAGGACTCTGCCCCCTGGCCTAATTCTTTGTACATTTCTTTTGCTGTTGCTGCGGTGTTGGCTTCGTCTTTTTTGTTGAGGGCCAGGAGCTTTTCTTGTTCCTTGGCAAGGTCGGTAGTTGCCTGTTTTTGACCTTGTAAATTTTTCAGAACATTATTGGCTGTCGGTTCTCCTTTTTTCCAAAGAGAAAGCATCGTGTCCCAGGTCTCTTTCATATGTTTCAGGCCGATGTCTGCGGCTATCTCAGCGTTCTCTGAGACGGCTTCAAGACCGTCGGCAATTGGTTTGAAAAGTCTGCCGGCAAGAGGTATTCTTGCCATTAAACCAGTTAACTTGGACTCGAATTTTCCAACCAGGCCAATGCTTCCATTTATAGCGACTCCAATACCGGTAAATAGTCCTTCAACCCCCATGGCAATCGTCAAGATTCCATTGCCGATAACCACTGTTGCGTCTGTCCATCTGGCTTTCCAGCGTTCCAGCTTGTCTGCAGCTGTATCCGTCTGGTTGCCCATCTTGTCCATCAACTCACCGCCTGCGGTAAGGGTGGCATTCATGAAGGCCTGCTTTTTCTCGGTGTCTGTGAGCTGGCTGACGATCTTACCCAGGGACTTGGCATAGGTTTCATTGGCCTTTTCCACGTCAACGATGATGCCCAGATTATCAAGGATCATCTTTGACTGACGGCCTACCGCCAGGGTGATATCTTCAAAGGCCTTGACCGTGGTCTGGCCTGTCATCTTGGCCGTTGCCCTGGCGATCTTCATGAGCTCGGTCACTTTGTCCGGAGCAATACCCATCATCATGGCCGTGCCAGCGTTACGGATAAGAGTCATAGTGTCGATGGTCTGTCCGGAAGCCTCTTTGAGGGCAGCAATAATGACCTTGGAATTGGTCCCATAGCTGGCTGCCAGGTTTGCAAAAGCAATCTCTTCCTGTTTTGCCTTAGCGGCTAAATTGGCCATATCCCAGGCCTCACGCATGGCCATGATGGCGGCTACGATCCCGACCCAGGCACCTTTTAATTGTTCCCAAGCTCCCTGAATTCCGCCAGCCGCACTGGTGCCTGCCTGTTCCACTTTCTTAAATGACTGTTCAGCGTCACTTGAAAACTGTTTGATGCGGAGTGTTCCCTTGTCATCCACGTACAGTTCTATGGCTACTTTGGCGTTGGTCATGGTTTGAAAGAACGGTTTGCGGTTTGGGGTGTGCGGTATGCGGTAATGATCTTTTCCGCATACCGCATGCCGCAAACCTCACTCCTTGTCTTTTTCCTTTTGTTGTTTTTTTATTTCCCGGTGGATGGCCACCAGGTTACGGCGCATCATTCGATGTTTAAAAACCGGAATTTCAAGGTCGTTAAAAGCTGTTTTAAAACTGGTATGAACAAGCTCCCCCCAGGGGCAGACTCGATCATATAAAACCAGGAGCATTTTGGTATCAACGTCCCATGTGTTTACCTGGCAAGTATCACAATCTGGCTCTATCTCATCTTTTTCCAGGTTGTCTGCACACTGGCGGCAGTTAATGCCCGGATAGTCCAGGCAGAAGCCAACCGCCTCTATGGCTTTTTTTCGGCCTCTTCCTCCCGCTCTGCGTTAAAGCGCTCAATGTCCAGGCACACCCGGTTAATCCAGGTTGAAAAGGCAGGGGAAAACTGCATGAGCAGGAGTTTTGCCTTGGCATCACAACCGATCTCACCCTTATGGCGGCTGAGTTTTTTCCAGTCTTTGAGAAGGACCAGACGGCGCAGATCCTTGACCGTCAGTCCCTGCCAGTCAACGATCACCCAGTCCAGAAAGAGCTGTAGATATTTTTCTGTGTTTAAGACCTGGCGTTTTTGCATGGTGGCCAGGTCCCATTGCGGTTCGGTGGCGGCTTCGATGAACTCAGCCTGCTTTCTCCCCAGGGGCCTGGTGAGGACTTTGAAGGTGCCTGAGCCAGGATAAGCCACCCACATGGGCAGCTGCTCTTCGTGGGTGTCGATGATTTCATCTAATTTCAATGGTGATTCCATGGTGGTGTTTTTCATGTTCGTTGCTCTGTGTGGGAGCGGTTTCAACCGCGAAAAATTTCCCAGATCTAGTCCAGGTTTTAGGCTTTGGGCCACCCTCTGTTCGCGGTTGAAACCGCTCCTACAAGTTATGCCAGGGGATCGGTGGTTCTGGTGTTTATGACATCGATCTGCATGGGCTCCACGAGGTTGGTCATTCCTGCAGGGGCAACATCCGCACCCAGGATATTGCACTGCATGGAGAAGGGGATCTTGCCAGGCCCAGACATTGCAGCCTCCGGATCTGCGATTTTCAAGTGAGACAGGAGGATGCGAAACATATAGTTTTGTCCGGTCTCGATCTCCTTGCCGGTGAAGGTGATATCCATCTTCTTGGAGGTGTAGGCTTCCCAGTCATCAAAAAAGGCGTTGTTTGCCGTGTTGTATCGGGGGAATTTGAGGTTCAGGGTAGCGGTGGGAAAACCGTTGTCTGCCGGTTCGTCCACTCCGTCCTGGCCTCCGGTGGCCTCGGCATCCATGGGCCGGTTAAAGGTCAACTCAAAGGATGATGGGAATATCTGATCACCAGCGGCGAGAGCAATATCGGCCTGATCATTCATACGAAAGACCGAATTCTTGTTCATGAGGATGCGGTTCTTTTTATCCGGCATCGTGACAGTTGCCATGGTAGTAGCAGTGTTGGTGGCGGATGCCCTGTCCAGTTTGTCACCAATGATATCCAGACTGATCTTGAGTGGCTTGTTCGTTTCACCCGAGATCTTGAAACCGTGCAGCTTAACCGAGGGGAACTCCCAGATCACATTGGCCAGCTTCTTCATGGCCAGGGTGGCAAACAAAGTGTCAATTTTTGAGGCCAGCTTGTAACAGTTGGAATAGGCTGTGGTGGTATCGATCTGGCTGGGAACACCTGCTATACCCATGATCAGGGCCAGGGCTGTGTCAAAGCCTTCATAACGCATATAGGCCTCCTGATTGCCGGAGACGTTCATCATTCCTGGGTCGGCCTCGTTGATCCAGGCCTGGCCCGCAGAATCATCAAGCTCTGAATCCACACTTACTTTTATCCCGTCAGAAAGGATCAGCAGACCGTCATCTGGGCCACATTCCACCGGCGTATGCCAAGCAGCAGCCTTTTTCAATGCACAGATAAATTCTCTGCCTGTTATTTCACCAGCCATTGTTTTCTCCTATAAAGTGTCAAATCGTGTGTATTGCATGGTGACCGGCACCATCAGGATTGCCAGGTTGTCGTTGCCCAGGATCTCTGATCCTCCCTGGGATGATGGCAAGGCCGATTCGACCAGCCCGCCCAGGTCATTATTACGCAGGGTGGCGATGACATCCGTTGCCACATCCAGCACCCCTTTCTTGTTTCCGTCCCCCATGACTCCTGCCTCTGGTTTGAAAAGCTGGACATAGACCGCAAAGGTGATGGAAAGCGACTCCTCATCCTGATCTGAAGACAGGGTGGCAAAGCCGGTGGCACCATCCTTGATGCCAATGGCCGGATATCCGCCCGAGTTTCGGATCAGGCGGATATCCTCGGTCACATAAATATCCCGGTCCTTGATGTAACTCAGTGCTGCCTGCAGATCTGTCTTGGATGCAAGGATCAATTCTTTCATGGTTTAAAACCCTTTCAAGGTATCCCTGGAAAAGATGCGATCGGAAGAACTGACCTCGGCATTATCCGCTTCTCCAGCGTCCGGATCTTCGGCACCCAGGCTGATATCACCCTTTACAACCTTCTCCAGGAAGCGGATCACATTGTTGTATCTGGACTGCCAGTGATCAGGTGGACCTTGGCGCCTGGCGTAGAGGTTGTATATGGCAACATCGACTGCCTGTTTGTTGATGATGGTTGGTATCGGAGAGAGTGGCAGCGCATAACGCTCCCCCAGGTAGCCGTCGATCTCCACGTCTGCTGCCTCAAGGGCATTATCTGTGACCGTGGTATCGATGATGCCGTTTCCGGCATCATCGGTGAGCTGGATCAGGAGATCTTCCGGCAGCTGCTTTTTCAGATCATCCAGGGTGGCATACATGCAATTTTTCTCCTAAAAATTGAGGTGTGCGGTTTGCGGTTTTAGGTGTGCGGGAAAAGATTAAGGACCGCAAACCGCATAGCGCGTAGCTCACACCGTTTTTTATACCGTTTGTTTTTGGTACCGGTCCCAGGCGTTATCACGTTCCTTGGCCGAGATCTTTCCTTTCAGGATCGCTTCCAGTGCTGGTATTTGTGGTTTGTTGTCGCCAGTCCATAGGGTGGCGTTCATCGGGTCGAGTTTGCTTATGGCCGCGATAATTGTTTCCTCGGTGATTTCTGTTGGTGCCTGTTGCTCCGGGATGGAGAGCACTCCTTTTTTTAAGAGGGGCTCGGCAAGATCTTTATCCATGGTCACGGGTTTTCCCGGCATGTATTTTTTCCTCTTATGAATGAGGGGGAATTCGACTGTGTATTCTGGCATTGGTTGCTCTCGGTTATGGGCTTGTGGGTGAAGTAGCCAAGGTCTGTTCCTGTTATGCTACGGCGTCCTGGATGAAGTAGCCGAGGTCTGCTGCGCAGATTACCTCTTTTACTGATTCACCGGCTCTGACTCGTTGGCCGCCGCGCAGGCCGATATCCTTATCCGGAATGGTGCCGGAGATACGGCTGCCGAACTGGGCGGTGACGCCGAAGGTTACCCCGTTGCGGGTGTCTGCGGTTTTGTCCCGGTAGGTCAGGGCAATATGCTTGCCCCAGGTACGGGAAAGGGACATGGCCTGGCCTTTGCGGGCAGTGTTCACATAGGCCTCACCCACCAGGATATCTTCCAGCTCCAGGAGATCGGCAATGTCCCGACGTCTGGCAATGCCGGAATCGCCTGAGTTGCCATGTACGGCCTTGACGATCTGCGGATGCCTGGCCAGGAATGAAAAGACTGGTCTGCCTATGGTCATGATATTGGCGCGCATAATCATGGAATCCAGGGCATCGGTGAGCACACCCAGGGGATCGGAGTTCACGAAGTCACTGAACTGATCGGTACCGGCCAGGGTCACCTTGTTATTTGCTCCGTAGGTGTTGGCGTTAAAGATTGTGCCAGCCACCCGAACCTCACGGTCAAGTTCCACCAGGTTCATGATGCCTTCTGTGGCTCGGCCCAGTGGGTTGTAATTGGGAGGGGCGTTGTCGATGTCTGCCTGGGGGATCGGATCGTCGAGACCATAGTCTTCAGTAGAGCCTGTCTTTTCTGTGGCTGAGAACTCCACCTGGTTGGGCTGGGATTTGCGGCCAACCTTGGTGTCGGGAATGGTGAAGCCTTCCGCCATGGCGTGTTCCAGGTATTTGAATTCCTGCTTACCCACAACCGAACGGGGGAGGACTTCGTCGGCGATCATGCGCTGGTTCTTGAAGGCAATGGCAATGGCCATCAAGGCCGGATCTATTGGAAATGGTGCTTTCATGGTTTATCTCCTGTTAAAAAGAAAGTTGATTTATGATTAATGAAGATTTCGCTGTTAGCCCTGGATCTGGCCGGGTGAAAGCTGGACCTCGCCGATATCACCGGCCACCCCGGCCACTCTGGCCTGGCCGATTGTCCGCGCATTTACTCCAGCCCCAGGGGCAGCGGTCACGGCCTTGCCATCTGCGTCGGCTGTCAGGTTGTCGCCACGGGTAACGGCTCCGCCATACTCCACTTCAACGACTCCCATGGTGAATATATCCACCCGGTCGCCAGTGGCAGTTGCACCCAAGGAATCGGACACCCCGAACTGGGCATCGGTTGAGGCTGCTGCCTGGAGTGCTGCGCCATCAGCGGCACCATGTTTGCAGATGCGGTATGGAGAGATTGGTGCGCCTGCTGTGAAATTTTCTGTCAAGACTGGTTTCATATCTGTCTCCTTGAAAGATCGGTTTGCGGTTTGCGGTATGCGGTATGCGGTGGAAGGCTTTAAACCTCAAGCCGCACACCTCATACCTCAAACCGTTTTTTTATCCTTTGGTTACATGGACAACGGCTTCGGTGATGGAGATGGTTCGGCCAAGCTTTTCCTCTGCCTCCTTGAACTCCCTTGCCCGCTTGGCAATATCATCCGCGTTTTCGTTATCGGGGAGATCTTGACGGGTGGCGATCTCTTTGAAATTGACCGACTGGGGAAGCTTTTCCATGAAGTCCTGGAACCAGGCCAGGCTGGTCTGCTTGTTATCTTCGGAAAAGGAGATGGTCTCCTCGCTGTCCAGACCTTCCATGAATTCCTTGATCCCGCCATCGACCCAGGCAGGAAGCAGGATTCCTTTATTGATGCCCTGGTCGCAGAAATCTTTGATTGCGGTTTTAGTCTCAGCCTTTTTGCGGGTGCTTTCCTGTTCTGCAAACTCGGCTGCTGCCGCTTCTTTTCCTGCTTCTTTTGCCGCTTCGATATCCGCCTCTGTGAAATTTTGGGTTTTGGGTTCCAAGGTATCCTCCTGGGGTTTTTGTTCTGTATAAAGGGCGGGTTCTTCAACATCTTCCCGCACTGCTTCTTCTTTGAGCGTGTCCACATCCCAGTTCGGGATCACCCGGTCTGCTGTTTCCACTCCTTCCTTTTCAATGAGGAATTCACGCATCCGGCCCATGATCCTGGCGATCACCCCGGTTTTATAGTCATAGAAATCAAAGGTGAGCTGCTCACCCTCGCCATCATCAAACTTGAGATCCGCAAGGCCCTTGACTGCAGGAGGGACAGCACCCAGGAATCCGACATGACGCAGACGCCCGTCCGGATAGAAGGAGGCAGACCGTTTTTTGTAGCGGCCTGCTGCCACCAGCTCTTCAAACTCCGGCACCACCTCTTCAAATTTGGCCAGCAGGGTTTTGACCCCGTTCACCGTCTTTGTCTGCAGACCTTTGACCCAGCCATAGGCCGGTTCGTTGTCCTTTGGATGTCCAACCACCAGGGGCGGCTGATGGGTTTCTGCCTGGAAGCTGGCAACGGCCTGGTCGATCATGGTATCGCCGTCATGGCTATTGCCGCTGGAGTCCACCTGCTTACCTCCCCGGAAGATCTCCACATAGTCATCAAATCCCTTGAACTCTTTTTTACTCATGTTGTTCCTCCAATGATGTGAGCTGCCAGGATCTCTTCTATGTCCCGGATGTCGTCTGTCTGTATGTGCATAAAGGGCCTGGCCGGGATATCCCCCCAGGGCAGTTTCATTTTCCGGGAATGGGCCTTTACCTGTATTTTGAATTTGCCTTTAAATGTCCGGTAATGGGCAGGCACCTTTGCCACCACAGTGCCGAAACTGAACTTCCTCGCCCCGTATTGATGGGTGGCGGCATATTCCACGTTGGTCCCCACCACCACGCTGTTTTGATCTGCCCGGATGGTGAAGGAGTTCATCAGCCGGTTGGTGTCCCGCAGGGTGCCGATCCTCCGGCCTGGAATGGACTCTGCTGAACTTCGTCTGGAGGGTTGCCACTTCTCCGGCCTGCCACCTTCGCGGAAGTTGGTTCTGATCGATTCCCGGACAATTGCGCCCACGGCTTTCAAGGCCTGCTGTTTGTTCTCACAGCGCTCGATACTTCGGGCCAGAATCTCCTGCAATCTGGCGTCATCGATTTCGACCCTCATCTCCACAACCGGAACCCCGTTTAAACTGTTTTTAAATTCGCGCAGGTTGAACGAGAATTGATTTCACGTACCTGAAGACGTATCTTTTTTGGAAGCACTCTCAGCCGCTTTCTGGGCCTTTACTGTTTTTTGCAGTTCTTCCACTTCTGAAAGATCCTTTTCAACCATTGCGGCAAGTGCTTCCGGATAGGTCTTCAGGCGATTGATTACGACCTGGGCGAATTGCTCCCAGTACACCTTGCCCGGATTATGCTCAAACCCGATATCGGGCAGCATCTGCCTGGCTGCCACCTTGTTGCCGGTGGTGGTGTCGATGGGTTCGATCAGGCGATTGGTGATGTCTTCCTCTTCAACTTCCAACTTGCGCCGCTCCACCTGGCCCTTGGTCAGACCGATTACCGAACAGCGGCAGCGGTAGCCGTTTGGCGGGTACCAGGTGTTCCAGACCGGGTGGTCAGCAGGCCAGACCCTTCCGTCCATGGCCAGGTGGGTAGGTCTGGTTCGTCTGTCGTTCACCGCGTCGTACTGCCAATAGGGAAAAACACTGGCCTCTTCCTGGAGCTGCTTATAGCGGCCCACGTTGTAGGCGGTCTGGATGTTGGTTCGATAGATGTTATCCACCCGCCAGGATCGTTTTCCTGTCCAGCCCCTCCGCTCGATGATCCCGGCACACTCCTTTTTAAATTTTCCAAAGGAGTCTCCGCGATCGATAGCCTTCTGCAGGGCAGTAAAGACGGTGTTCAGTTCATCGCCCTTGGCAATGCCGGATACGGCAAAGGCCCGGAGCTTTGCTTCGTCAGCAAGTTTGGCAAACTGACCGGCGCCCATCTGGATCTTGTCTTGCCAGAAGGACTGGGCTCCCTCCATAGGGAGGGTATAGCTTTGATCAATGGCCATCTTTCACCATCAGCCTGCCGTGGAGATCCGCATTAAGCAGCGCATTTTCAAGACCTGCCTGCAGGCTGTCCATCGCCATATCCGGGTAAAAGGCAAGAAGGTTTTCCATGGCCTCTTCATAGCTTGTGGACTCCTGAACTATTCTAAGGATCTGCGCCTCGTTGCCCCCGAGATCGGTTGCAGCCAGGGAACTGTCGGCCAGATCTTCCAGGGCCTGCTGTTCCGGGGTGAACGGTTTTAAAGCCTCGCTGAATTCTCTGGCCTGCTGTGGCCTGTTGATCTTGGCGCCGCCTGCCGGACGTGGCAGGTTGTAGGTGTCGTACCAGTAGTCATCGTCCACCTCCACGCCGATCTGGTTGACCAGGACCTCATCGCGCTCGGCCAGATCTTTGAGTACCTGTTCCTTTTCTGTGATAAAGCGCAGTGTCGGGTATTCTGTTACTCCGGCAAAGTTGTAGTCGACCAGCCAGGGGATCAGGGACTGGTTCAAACATTCGGCCAGGAGTCCGGCATCCGCCTCCTTGATATCCTGGCGCACATCATCATGGGTCTTTGATGCGGCAAAGGAGCCGCCGGAGACTTCGGTGGTAAGCGTCTGGCCCAGGACAGCCTTGGAGATCTGCTTGTCCATATACTCGCAGAGGGTTTCGTATGTTACCTTGCCACTGCGGCTGGCCTCCAGCAGTTCCACGGCCATGGAGTCCGGAATGATGACCCCGGTCTCCGAGTGAATGGCGTCTATGGCCTCACGCAGGGTCTTCTTCTGATCAGGTGTTGCTCCTGAGGGGTATTTGCCGACGCCGGTGGGCATGCCGAACTTGTCCAGGAAGATGAGCCAGAACTTGATCCCGTGTTTCTTAAACCACACCGGCCACCAGATCTTCTGGCCCAGTCCCTTGCCGTAGGGGTTGTCACTGTCTCCACAGCTGAAGACAATAAATTTACGATCGGGAATCTCTTCTCCCTGGGTCGTGTTGTCACGGGTAAGAAGGCGGAGTTCCCTTTCCATGGTGAAGGCGAACCTGCGCGGGTGTTTGCCGATGAGCTTTGCCGGAACCACCTTTCCCTCTTTTACGCTCCACATAATCTCGGCAGCGAAGTAGCCGTAGAGTATGCCCTGGAGCAGTTCCTGGACTGCCTGCTTAAAGTTGCATTTCTTCAGAGCATTGATGACAAACTCGGAGATCTCCTTGCCCCTGGGTGACTCATCGCCAGGAGTGAGCTCCCACTTTTCACCGGCAACCGAGAGATAACGGGTCTGCAGCACTGATCCGGCATGGGCGTCCCTGTCGATCTCGTCATAGAGCTTCAGCCCCTTGCCCTTTGACTCGGACAGGATGGTGACATCCGGGTTCTCCATGAAGAACCCTGCGGTTACATCAACGTCTTTGGAGATAATGGCGATCTCGTCGGAGATGGGTGGCGCTGGTGTTTTTTTGTTTTCTTCTATCATGATCAGTTCACGTAACTGTTGAGTTGTGTGCTGACTCTGGAGACGCCGGTGGATTCAAACTCGATCTTGCCGTTTCCGCCCTGCAGCATGTTCACTGCGCCTTCCAGGCCATCCGGGCCGTCATCGTTGATGTTTTTATTCAGGATATAGATGAGCTGCTCCACCAGCAGATCCTGATCACTGTGGCCCTTTTCAAACTGCAGTTTTTGGTGCTCCACCAGGTAACTGAGGGTGCCGATGATCCTGGCCTCTTTGTTGGTGGAATGGTGGATTGCCTGCCAGGGCAGGTAGCGGCCCACATCACGGGCATAGTTATGGATCGAGTCATGGAGGAAGTCCTTGAGCATGTTTTCTTCAATGCCGATCTGTCCGCCGTAATGGTCTATCTGGGCGTAGGCTGCCCGAAACATTTCGCCGATGCTGGCGTGTCTGATCCAGGCGTGCAGACAGCGAAAGACCATCTTCTCACGGTCCAGGCCCACGGTGATGATCGCCTTGAAATCGTTGTTTTCTCCGTTTTTGGCAGAAGGATCGACAAAGGTGGCAACCCGCATGACTGTCTCCGGGATCTCCAGGCGCTTGAAGTAGACGAACCACTTTTCCTGAAAGGGGGAGTCATCATCGCCGGTGAGGTTCATCATCTCGGCATTGAAGTCCCTGGTCCCCATGGTCCGCTTCTTTTTCTCCAGCCGCTCGGCAGGCCAAAGTGCCGGAAAGAGTGGACGCTGCTCAGGTTTGCCGTAATCGAGCCAGGCCCGATAAACGCGGGAGATATAAAGAGGATGTCCCTCTGCGTCCTTTTCGGCAATGAGTTGAGAGAGCACCGATTTCGGGTGAAAAAGGTTGCCCACCATGGCAAAGAGGAACCCGGTACCCATGGAGCCGATCACAGCCCGCTTGAGCCAGCGCATTCCCTTTATCACCAGCTTCGGGTTTTCCACGTTCTCGTCATTCTCAAAGTCATCGACCACGGCAAAGTCCGGGCGATACTGGCGGTTCTTGAGTCCACGCACCTTTTCCCCTTTGCCACGGGCCAGGGTCTTGGTACCGTTGGATGTGGTAAAATCACCGCTTTTCCAGGTTCCGCCTTTCATATCGCCAAAGTCATGACGAAGCCGGACATTGTCCTCCAGCTCCAGGCGGATGGGCAGGGTAAAGCCAACGGCCTGGTCATTGGTGTCACTGATGAGGAGCTGGAACTTCTTGAGGCCGTAAATAATGTTGCGGACCGGAATAGCAAAGGACCAGAAGGTGGACTTTGCGTGTTCACGAGGAGCAGCGACCAGGGCGACCTCATCCTGCAGCTCGGAGAGTTCTTCCCATTCTGCATGGAAGTCTCCGAACTCCACCGGGAAATAGTGAGGCAGGTAGGTCTTACAGAAATAGAGCAGGTCGTGGCGTCCGCGTTCCATGCGGGCTGCCTTCTTCGCCGGGGTGTCATTCTCAAAGGGGGACACGGATTCCGTGATCCAGCCTTTGATCTCATCTACCCAGGCATCAAACCTGTTTTCTGTTAATTTAGGCCGCTTACGCATGTGAAATTATTGCTCTCCCGCCGCATGCTCTGTTTTGAACTGGATAACCAGAGAATCAAAGTTTCTGGCCAGTACCTTCAACCCTTCCGGATCTGTCTCTTTCAGCTTTATGGCCAGCCATTCCAGGTTCCCCAGAAAGAGAGCCGGTTTATCGATGTCCATCGGCGTTGCTTCCGCCATCTGTTTTGCTGCCTCAGCCCGCTCGATATCATCCCAGTGGCGAACAATGGCCGCTGCCTTACTGACTTTGTCATAATCCTGCGTGGTTCGATTTGCTGGTTTCAGACTCCTGATGTGATCCAGTTCTTCGCGGAACAGGGCACGCAACTCTTCGATAAAGTCACGGTGGCGCTGGCGGGCCAGATCCCATTCATCCAGATCCGCACTGGGCGCCTTGGTCTCCACCTTCCATCTGGAGAGACTGGTGACCGATATGTCCAGGAGACCGGAAATCTCATCGAGGGTCTTGCCCTGGGCATACAGATCCTTGGCAATTCCTTCTTTGGAAGCACGATCGCCTTTCTTACCCACGGCCAAGCTCCTTGTTCAGGCGGGCAATGCGAGACTCTTTGCCCTGCAGCTCGGCATAGGTCAGTTCCAGGTCTCTTGCCTGCTGGGAAATCATCGGGATATCCAGCTCGTTAATGGGAGTTAAAGCGGTGTTTAAATTTTCCCTCAGCGAGCCGCAAAGACCTTCAACTTTCAGCTTGAGGCTGCGTGTCTCATTTTTAAGACCACTCAGCTGGCCTTCCATCATCAATCGTTCGTTGCTCATGCGGGTATGTCCTTTGGCCTGGCGTGTTTTCGTACGATGGGGCAGTGCATATTGTTTAAGGCGATTTCTTTTGCCTCGGTGACTTCAGCGGTGGTCCATTGCACCAGTTCCCGGTATCCCTTTGTCATTTCGCTGTATCCTTCGGTCAGGGCCTTGATGCCTTCCGTCTGGATATAGTTGTTCTCATACATCTTGACCACTGCCTCAAACCGTCGATGTTGAGCAATGGAAACCAGGACCAGGATCAGCCATGGCGACAAGAACAGGGAAACCAGCAGGATCGCCATAGGGGCCGCACCCAGCTGACTGATCAGCGTCATAACTGCAGTTAGAATTGTCAATTGATCCGGGCTCACCGTTTATCTTCTCCTTAACGTCTCGTTTTCCGCTTCACAGCGCACACAGCGTTCACATCCCGGAACCGCGATTCTCCGCAGTTCCGGGATGTCACATTCGCAGTCCAGACAGCTGGTGCGGGAGGGGCGCTCTACTTTGATTGGCAGAGCTGCCCTGATTGCATCCTGATTATGCCTGGATTGATATTCCTGGGCGATGTCTCCCTCGTCCATCAGTCGTTGTCAGGGATGGACATGGCACCACGCAGGATGCCTATTAAAGGAAGAATGATGAGATCATCAGTCTTGGTGGAAGTCTCGGCCACTTTGTCTTCCAGCATGTCGAGCCCCTTATCGATCCAGTCTTTCATGTCCTCGCTCTTGAGCCTTTCCATCATCATGGATACCAGCCATACGATCAGTTTTTCTTTCACGGTATTTCCTCCACAGTTTGATTAATGAATGGATCGGGATGCGAATCCAGATCCGTTGTTTCTCTTTAGGGCCGTATAGTTCCTGCATCCCGACTTCTCCTTATGAAAGGAATTGTGGGAGTGAGAGTGGGAGCGGATTCATCCGCGAAAAATTCCCCCGCACCTGGAAGTTACTCCCGACTTCGGGCCACCCCCTGTTCGCGGCTGAAGCCGCTCCTACATCCTCTCTCGGGTTGCCCTATCCGATCATCCTCTGCCTGATGGCCAATATCCGCTCGACATAGCGGATGGTCTCCATGGCATGATCCCCGGTCACCTGGGGCATGACTGCGGCAATGTCGCGCCAGATGTCCGGCCTCCCGGCCACCTTCTGGGCCTTGATGATATTGCCTGCCCCTGCGTTGTAGGCCCCGAAGGCGAAACACAACCGCTCCAGGCCGGTTTCCTTTTGAAAAATGTCCCACATCTTCCGGGCATAATGGATGCCCATAAGGATGTTGATTTGAGGATCGAGCGGTTTGTCAGGAATCCAGAGTTCCCTGGCCACCTCTGCACTGGTGCCGGGCATGAGCTGCATAAGACCTACGGCACCGGCAGGACTTACGGCCTTCGGGTTAAGGCTTGACTCGGCGATTGCCTGGGCCTTGAACCACTGCCAGGACACCTCGCCGTCAAAGTAGTAAGCAGTGTAAATTCTAAAATGAGGATCGTATTGATCTGTAGGCATGACTCTCTCCAGGTAAGCAAGATTGAAGTCTACGCTTATCTGCGAGACTCCGAAGTGCTCATCAACCTCGGGCAGCCCGAACAGGCATGGTGTAGATGCCTGCTCCGGTTTTTAGAAGGTAGATATAAGTTAGTTAAAGAGAGTTATAGAGGATGGGGTAGAGAATGGTTAGCGAGCTACTTCGGTATGTTGGGAAAGAGAGGACTGCAGTATACCTACACATATAAGGAATAAAATCTGAACTCTGTTTATTGGTAATTCTTGATCTTCTGAATGGATTAATTATGAATATAATTCAAAATTGGCGTGAAAATGGGTGTTTATACCTATAGGAAAAATCTCATAACTATGATTATGTGAAAAGCTATTCAATTTTTGGAGGTAAGAGGTTGGGAACACCATGGTCTGGCTTTTATTATTCCTCAGATTTTCCAGACTTTCATGTGGAGATATCCGGTTTCCAGATATCACTCTTTATTGAATGATATCCAGTTAGAAAAACGGTATTATAAGCGAAATGCCGTTGTAAAGTTGGCTTCGGCTGAAAGATATCCAGTTTCTGGATAATAATTTGTTATGTGCGAATAAGGAAAGAATTTGTTGAACTTATTTTCGAAAAATCGATTGGTGCATTCTATAAACAAGATGATTGCATGTAATTATAATGGAGTAATTACGCTTATTACAAAAGAAGATTTTGGCAATCTTGCTAGAAAGATTATGCCAGAATTGGACTTAATGGAGATAACAGACTTCTTGTTGGGGGTAAGTACAGGTGTTACAGCCAGTCGCAAATCTATAAAAAAAATGAAGGCATGGGAAAAAACTTTTCTGAGTCGCTTAAATAATGAATTTGAAAATGAGAAATTCCTTCCTATCTACACCTTTAATGTCAAAGATGCAGGCACATACCTTTATGACTTTCTCGAGGCATATCGATATTCATACAAATTAATCAACTATGAATATTTGAATTTAGAAAACACAGATCAAGAATTAGTAAAAATCGAGTTACTTAAAAGGTCACCGAATATTCTTGATGCAGCACTTAAAAGAGATATTGAATCCTACAAAACCATTACATTCAAAAAATCAGATATTGTATTGATGAAAGGAACATCACGTGTGTTTTGGCTTACAATCAAGAATAAAGTACTAGAATTTACGCCAAAAGGAGTAAAATATGTGAAGGTATAAGGGTGTTTATGCAATCATCATTGGAGAGCAATCTGTGAAAACCAACTTCAACTTTGAAGTGCGACACTTTCAATAAAAAAATAGCATTTACCAAAATAAGCACCTGAAATCACATAACAAATCAATCAACCCGACTTGCGAGCACGCGCGTTCTCTTGAGTTGGCTTTAACAATTATAACCGTTTAAAATTGGTAGCCAGCTGGTTGGCAAGCCGGTTATCTCGAACGTTATGTGTAAAATATAAACCGTCAGATAGGACGAAAAATATGTCTGCTTATAATTGCTTTGACTGTAGTAAAGTAACTCCATTTTTCGGTAAAGACGAAGAGCAGTGCCCTCTTTGTGGTAGTAAAAATGGTGAAATCATAAGTAACGAAAGAATGAAGGAAGGTATGGATTCAGGTGTTTTCTACAACATTGATCCAAAAACCGGGAAAAGAGTAAAAAAGAAAAGATAGGTCTTATCGTAATGGTTAAAATATAATGAACGAAACCGAACATCTTATAGTAGTGAAAACTAAATTATGGAAGTACGGCATATAAGAAAGAAGAAAGTGAAGAAGAAAGGGGTCAAGTCTGCCCTTGACTTTTGTTCGTCCAAATGAGTCAAAGGCAGACTTGACCCCTCACATTCATTATTAACTGGGACGGTACCGTTGCCAGCGAAACTAATGGTCGTGGATATACCACCTCATATACCTACACTCCAGGCATGCGCATTGCGTCTATTACCCCACCTGCAGGAAACTCGATTTTT
>Ga0180007_10002861_pt1 | contig 20011 bp, 23 predicted proteins | sample MM_PC_MetaG_FD_121122 | JGI IMG/M metagenome (GOLD analysis project Ga0180007, IMG submission 121122) | Groundwater microbial communities from the Aspo Hard Rock Laboratory (HRL) deep subsurface site, Sweden - MM_PC_MetaG | ecosystem: Environmental > Aquatic > Deep subsurface > Groundwater... | reverse complement strand
ATTGGCATCATGGACATGGTCGTCAAAGGTGATCTGATTCCAGTCCTCGGGCATTTCCAGCAGGTGGTAATGCTTGAGCAGTCGCCTGACCACCCGGGGTTTTCCAAAGGCGGCCATGCGGAAGCTATGGGACAATTGAAGCTGAAGGGGATAGTTGCCCTTGGCCCTGACAAGCTCCTTCATAATCTGGAGAAGAACCCTGGCGGTATTTTTCGGCATGGTCCCATCGGCCGTGTTCAGGATTTCGTCCTTTAAACCGTTAAGTGCCTGGAGGCGATTTTCTATTTCCCCCCTTTCCATTGATTCCAGAAGATTGACAAAGGCATAGGCCATGCGAATCCCCTTGGACTCCGCCAGTTCTTTTATTCCAAGGGGATGGAAAACAGGATAATAGAGTTTTCGGGTATAACCCAGGGTGCTGTCCGCATCGTAAACAGAGTTGACCACCCGTATCAGGTCATGGTCCCGTGTATCGAAAAATAAATATGGCGCCTTAAATCCGGGCAAAAGAATCCTTTTAGACCTGAAGCATTAAAAAATTCTTCCTATACCATGGTAATGGAATCTATTCAACATTCATGTTGTTATATTCGATGATCAATTCATATTCCGAACTCTCGGGGGACCGGGTAATTTTAAATCCCAGCTTTTTCCCCAGCTTGAGCATCTGGGTGTTTTCTGCCAGCACAAGCCCCATAACACGCTTTATCCCCTTCTGCCGGGCCGCTTTCAGGCATGCTGTCAGCAGGGCTGCGCCAATTCCTTTTCCCTGCCATTCATCGCTTATTGCCAGGGCGAATTCTGCCTGGATTCCATCGGAATAGGTGATGATCCGGCTTACCCCGGCTATTTTTTTGTCCCGGTCATTTCCCATCAACGCCACAAGGGCGATTTCCCGGTCATAATCAATTTGTGTTAACCGTATGACCATGTCCCTGGAAAGCTGTTTTAAGGGTGAAAAAAACCGCATGTAAATACTTCTATGGGAGAGAGAGCCAAAATGGTCGATGAGCAAATCCGCATCACTGGGTCTGATGGGACGGATGAAAAAATCATGCCCGTCAATGGTTGCAGCAGTTGATTCATATTGCCAGGGATAGGACCCGATGATCAGGTGAAGGGGAGAAGCAATTTTGGCTGGTGCAATCAAAACCCTTGCATCCACGGCAACCATTGTGCCGTCTTTGACCATCAGGGGATTGATATCCAGGGCTGTTATCTCCGGAAAATCCGTCACCAGTCTTCCTGTTCGTATCAAAAGCTCTTCCAGTGCCGGTATGCCGACCTCCGGAATATTTCTGAACCCTTTAAACGCCCTTGATATCTTTGTTCGTTCAATCATCTGCCTGGCCAGAAGACGGTTGAGAGGCGGCAAGCCCATGGAGGTATCCTGGAACACCTCGGTCAAAACGCCCCCTGTGCCGAAAAGAATCACCGGGCCGAACTTGTCATCTTTTTTGGCGCCGATGATCAGTTCCAAATCCGGTATCTTCTGCATTGCCTGGACCGATACCCCTTTGATATCGGCCTCCGGCGCAAAGTTCTTCGCCCCGTTTACAATGGTGTCAAAGGCGGCTCTGACCGATTCTGCGGTTTTAAGGTCCAGGGCAACCCCATTGCAGTCTGATTTGTGCAAGATATCGTTTGAACAGATTTTTAAAACCACAGGAAATCCCATTTGTTCCGACAGCGCAACTGCCATTTCCCGGGTATCTGCAATGAGGGTCCTGTTGGAAGGGATTCCGTAGGACGAAAGCAGCTCTTTTGCCTGGTCTTCCATAAGGCTTGACGCGCCTGTCGCAAGCGCCTGGCTGATGATTTGCCGGGCGTTTTCCCTGTTGATCCGCAGCTTGGTATCTGTTCTGACAGGAATTTCGTGAAGCAGCTCGATATTTTTACCATATTGATAAAGATTTTTAAAAGCCCTTACAGCCCGCTCGGCAGAATCATAGGTGACAATACCGGCCTGGTTGAAAACCTGCCGGGAACTGTCAACATTGGCACCGCCTATCCAGGCGGCAAAAACAGGACAGGGAGCCGACTTTAACGCTTCTGAAAGGGCTTTTGCAAGTCCCAGGCCATCCATTGTGCCGGCCGGAGAGCAGATCAACAGCAATGCATTGGTTTCCGGTGCATTGGCGCATATCTTGGCCGCCTCAAGATAGACCCCGGGATCCGTATCTCCCAATATATCTATTGGATTGTCCCTGCTCCAGTTTTCCGGGAGCACCAGATCCAGTCGGGCACGGGTTTCAGGACCGAGTATGGCCGGCTCCATTCCATGGGATGCCAGGGCATCTGCCGCCATGACCCCGGGTCCCCCGGCATTGGTAATAATGGTCAGGCCGGGGCCGGACGGGCGGCGCTGTTTTGCCAGAAACTCCGTGCAATCAAACAATTCTTCAAATTCTGCAACCCGCAAAATCCCTGCGCGTTCAAAGGCCGCGTCATAAACCGCATCCTCTCCGGCCATGGCGCCGGTATGGGATGCTGCTGCCCTGGCTCCGGCTTTTGATCTGCCGGATTTGAGGACAATAATGGGCTTGAGCCGTGAAACCGACCGGGCAGCGCTCATGAAATTTCGAATATGGGTGATATTCTCCATATACATGACAATGCTTCTCACAGAGCTCAAAGAGCCCAGGTAATCGATCATGTCTGCAAAATCAACATCCACCATGGATCCCAGACTGACAAAATGACTGAACCCCACATTTTCCCGAAGGGCCATATCCAGAACAGAAGTACAGACAGCACCGCTTTGGGACAGAAAAGCAATTTTCCCGGGCAGGGGCGGCAAATGGGCAAAGCTGGCATTCAAAGACCAGGAGGTGTTTACAATACCCAGGCAGTTGGGCCCGATGATTCTCATGTTGTATTGCCGGGCTTTTTCCATGATCCGGGCTTCAATTTTTTGCCCTTTTTCTCCAATTTCCCTGCCGCCGGAGGATACGATGACAGCGCCGGCAAAACCTTTTTGACCGCAGGCCTCAACAAGTTCGGGTGCCGTACGTATGGGGGTTGCAATCACAGCCAGATCCGCACCGGTTACGATCTCCTGAACACTGGACAGACAGGCAAGCCCCATGAGCCGCTTATACTTGGGATTAACAGGAAAAATATCTCCTTTAAACCCACTTTGTACCAGGTTTTTAAGTATGGAGCATCCAACGGAGCCTGATTTTTCACTGGCTCCGATCACTGCCACGGATTTTGGATTAAACAGTCTTTGCAAATTAATAGTGCTCATCCTTCACCCCTTCCTTTGCTGCAAGCAGATACACCTTTTTCTTGATGCCTGAAAACACCACAGGCATCCTTATTCTATGGCACCATCCACACTGTCATTTTTTTCGCACCGTGAATGACTTTCCATGGAACCCGGCCGATATCAAAACTGCTCACCTCGGATTTTCCTTTTCTGCCAAAAACAATGGTGTCACAATTTTCTTCCTTGGCCGCTTCCACTATTGCAGCCGCCCTGCTTTTGGCACCCCTTATGATCTTGGTGCCAATGTTTTGCTTCTGGATACCGGCAGTTTCAAGGATTTGTCCGGCCTGGGTAGCGGCAGTATCTATTTCTCCCCTGACTGCCGAGATGTGGTCATCTGATATGGGGGTGGGGGTATCCGCATATACATCGAAATCCCTGAGCACACTGCACAAAACAACCCTGCAATCGGAACCTGCTATCATTTGGGCCACAAATCCAACGGCCCTTTTTGCCCCTTCTGATCCGTCAACGGCAATGAGAATGGAATGGTTCACCTTCTGCACCCCTGCCAGCATCACCGGAAGCGTGTTTAATTTTTCAACCAATTTGGTTGAAACACTGCCCATGACCAGGGGTAAAAATTTTTGGGCCCCCCCCCGCCTTCGGATCAGGAGCGCGTCATATCCTTTCTGGGCTTCATCCATGATGTCCCTGGCAATCCCTTTTTTTCTTTCGGCGATCACCGTGGTAATTGCTTCCGGCTTGAACCCAGCAGCAATGAGCATCATTCGAGATTTCTCCATAAATGCTTTCATCTGCCCTTTGTATCCAAGTTCCCATGCAAGGACCGCAGACGTTGCCTTGTGGCAGCCCGGTTCTTTTTTTAAATCGTAATAGGACTCTGGCACCTTGGTAATAATATTATGCAGCACCAGTTCTTTTTTAAGAAACGGTTTAAAGGTGCAAAGATATTTAATGGTTCTGAATGCTCTTTCAGATCCGTCAAGGGCTACAAGAATTTTGTTTGTATTATCCGACATTTTTATTTCTCCCTTTTAAATAGTTTTCTATCCCTGACACTGACGACCGGAACCAAAGAGTGGCGGAACACCTTTTCTGCAGCACTTCCAAATAAAACCCTCGACACATTTCCCCGGCCCTTGTTGGCCATTACAACCAGGTCAATATTTTCCGTTTCAATTGTTTTCAAGATGCAGTCAAAGGGGATTCCCACGTCAATCTTCAGGCTCATCTTTGATTTTTCTTCAAAAAAATGTTCCTTTATGAATTGTCTCAGACTTTCATTTCTGTCCTTTTTCAGGTCCTTAACATATTCCTGGACGTCAAGTCCACTTGAAAAATAGCCGGGAAAATGCCCGACAGCCATCTCAATTCCATGGATATCCCGCTGATTGATGACATTTAAAACCAGAATTTGCGCGTCCGACGCCTTTGCCAGTTCAACGGCATGCGCCAACACCATCAGCGAATAATCCGACAAATCAACACAGGCCAAAATCTTTTGTATGTTTTTCTTCATGCCTTGGCTCCTCTCCATTATGAACAGAATTTATGCCTCCTGGGACAGCCCGGATCCACACACCGGTTTTTGCAGATGATCGGATGCTTCCGGCAGAACAAGCGCATCATGGTGTGTCGATCAAAACGGCTTTTTGCCCTTTGCGCATGTTTAAAAGCAATTGTTGTGCCATGTTATTTTTTTTAAAAAAACACTCCCATCCAGCCCCATAAAAGGAAAACCATTGGGAAAACAGCCGCCACCTGGGTCCGGCATCCGCCAATCGGTTTCCAGTGTGCAAAAAATACCGACACCCTGGATCTGACCCGGAACTCCCTGCCCTTGAACAGCTGTTTATTCTGATAAAGATCTTAAACTCATAACAGGCACCGGGCAGTGCCTGAATAATTTTTCTGCCACACCCCCGAAAAGGAATCCCCTTAGATTGGTCCGCCCCTTGGGTCCGAACACCAGAAGATCCGCTTGTTCATAATCCACAGCCTCAAGAATTTCCACAGAAGGTATGCCATACCCGATGAGGATTTTGACCGACATCTTTTCCAGCCCCGGGCATCTTTTGATCAGGGCACTTAATTTCAATTTGCGCCGGCCCATTTCTTCTGACAGGTGCTTTGCCAGAACAAAAGAGCCAGGATGACATGCGTTCACCGCCGTTTCAACACAATCAATTTCTTTCTGGTTGATAATATTGATGGCCACTATCTGGGAATTTAGCACCTGTGAAATTTCGAAGGCATAGGCCAGGGCTGCATCGGAATAAGAAGAAAAATCAACGGCCACAAGAATTTTTTTGATCCGTTTTTCCATTTTATCTCTCCCGTTTGAATTTTTTCCTATCACGTACACTGACAACAGGAACCGGTGAATGCCGAAATACTTTTTCAGCAGCACTTCCGAATAAAACCCTGGACATATTTCCCCGCCCCTTGTTGGCCATCACAACCAAATCAGCGGCTTGGGTTTCAACCGCCTTTAAAATGCATTCGTATGGAATGCCGGTATCTATCTGAATATGCAAGAGTGCTTGCTTATCCAGGGGCAGGTCGTTTATCATGGCCTGCATCTTTTGAAGCCTGTCTTTTCTCATCCCATCCACAAAGTCTTCCACTTTGACTTTGTTTGGAAAATAGCAACTGAGTTTTTCCACTGCATATATATCTTTCTGGTTGATAATGTTGAGAACAACGATTGGTATCCGGCCGCCTTGGGCCAATTCCAAAGCATAGTCCAGTGTCATGGCCGAATATTCCGAAAAATCAATACAGGCCAGAATCTTTTCAATTTTATTCATTTTGCATCTCCTTTGATTTAATATATTTTCCTGAATCCTTTTGACAGATCGGCCGCATAAACCAGTTGTCCTGATCCGTGAAATTTTTCAACAAGGCTGTCAAAGGCTTCGGAATCCAGATCAAATGTATGGAAAAAAACTTTCCTGAACCCATCTTCTATATCATCATAGGAGGTCATGATGCTGCACAGCCGGCCGCCGTATTCTATGACCATGTCGGTTAGTTTTTTGATGATGCCGGGCCTGTCCTGAAGGTTGAACGCAAACACCTGGCCCTTGTTGGACACCCCGGTAAAAGAGACAAAACACCTGAAGATATCACTTTTTGTAATGATTCCCTCGATCTTTCCTGTGGTATCGATCACCGGCATTCCGGATATTGCCTTGCTCAGCATGATTCCGGCGGCCTCATCAACGGTATGGTCAGATCCGATGGTAACCACAGGTTTGGACATGATCGATTCAACCAAAAGCCTATCCATGAGCGAGCTGATTTCAAATCGGTCCAGCGTCGTGGCTCCGGAAGGAGAAGCCTTTTTAATGTCACCATCCGTCAGGATACCAACCAGTTTTCCACCTTTTAACACAGGAAGCATGGAGATAACCCTTGTCTGAAATAATTTCACAGCATCTGCCAGGGAAGCATCACGGTTTATGGTAATTACGGGTTTGCTCATCCATTCTTTAATCAGCATATTTCACCTCCAGAATTATTTGGGTTGACGGCAGCCGTTTCCGTGTCTGCCTTCCAAAAAAACAGCATGCCGTTTCCCAGGAAAAGGTTGAAGCCCTGTAAGGGGAAAATCACTCCCGTTTGAATGTTATACGATCCCTGACACTGACCACCGGAACCGGGGAGTGCCGGAACACTTTCTCAGCAGTGCTTCCAAACAAAAACCTTGAAATATTTCCCCGGCCCTTGTTGGCCAGGATGACCAAATCAATACCTTCGGTATCAATGGTTTCCAAAATCTTTTCTGACGGCATTCCCACATCAATTTTAATGTTCATCCGGGGGGCAGCTTCAGGGGAATGTTCTGTTATCAGCTCATTGAGCCGGGCCGTTCTTTCTTTTTCCATCTCCCTTACATCTTCTTGAACAAAGGTCGGGCATGGTGCGTAGAGGCTGGCGGTTCCAATGGAATAGGCTTCATTCTGGTTGATAACGTTATAGACCAGAACCTGGGAATCCTTCACCAGGGCTGCCGCATATTCCAACACAGAAGGAGAATAATCTGAAAAATCGACACAGGCCAAGATTTTGTATATTTTTTTATTCATCTGGCAACTCCTCAATTTAGCGTAAAAAAACGGGTCTGCCCCAAACGACTGGGCTTCAAAAGGAAGTCCCCACCACAGGCTATAATCTTTGGCCCATTGACATCAAACCCTTGGGGATCAATGCCGAAGGGAGGGGCTCCCTTGCTCAATCCATAGAATTAGCAAGTGTTGTGCCATTTCCTTAAAAAAATCACAAAAGCGTTGCCCCGGGGTCTCATCCGGGCTCCAATGCCCTGTGACGACAATCTGATTTATGGCAGATATCAACCATCTAAGTTTTCAGTGTGTAAAAAAAACGGACACAGGCTAGGGCTGAAATCAATTGCAAAAAAGTGTTCTTAAATGGTACAATTTTTGCTGTTGTTTTTCCGACAACGGTTACCAAACCGCTCCTGCAATTTGAAAATCAGGGTTATCCGGTTGCGGCAGCCATCATTATAAAAGGGAAAATATATGAAACTATATACGGGCAGAGGAGATGACGGGAATGCAGGCCTTCTCAGCGGAGAGCGCGTACCCAAAAGCCATGAACGGATTGATGCTTTAGGCGACATCGACGAACTGGGGTCTGCACTGGGCATTTTCCGCGCGGGGTTGACCCGGGAAACACAGGCAGCAGGCAGACATATCCGGCGGATCCAGTCGGACCTTATGAATATCGGCGCTTGCCTTTCCGCCTGGCGTGATGCCCCCATCCTCGACAGGCTAAAAAAAATAAACGAGGCAGATATCCAATTTCTGGAAACATCCATTGATTCCATTCAGGAACTTCTACCCGAACTCAAGGGGTTTGTGCTTCCGGGAGGTCATCCCTCAGAAGCCTGGGCCCATTTTGCACGTTCGGTTTGCCGCCGTGCGGAACGGAAAATTGCCGCCCTGTCCATAGAGTTAAAGGTTGGCCGGCCGCCCAAACAGATCAAACCGATCCTTGTTTATCTTAACCGCTTGTCAGACTATCTGTTTGTACTTGGCCGGTATTGCAATCACCTGGAGAATATACCAGATGACATCTGGAAAATATGATGCCCGCTTTTGGTCATGGGATACAGATGTCCCCCGATGAATCCTCCTGAAAATCTGCCTTCATCGGGGTCCTGTTTTCAAGGGGTTTCTTTATAGGGCTTCCCTAAAAAAAGATACCGAAACGCAGCCATTTAAACTTTTCCCGGATTTCTTGACAAACGTGTTTGCCCATTCTTACCAGGAAAATGTTTTCAGGTTTCAAACAAATATTGGGCTCGTTGGTCGCATACGCTAAGAATCCGAAGGCTGAATAAAGACGGATCAGCATATTTCTGTAGGACTGAACACAAAGGCCTGAATAGGCAAGGTCCCATGTCCAGGAATAGGCCGCAAGATAGACAATTTTTTCCTCCAGTCGGGTATCGGAGAAAAGATGCGCAAGCAGCCGGCGTGCTAGGGCGTTTTTTCTAAACTCCCTTACCACTTCAACGGCCACCAGCTCCATGACAATCTGCCCTCCTATCCTTGCCCATCGCTCATTTTCGTCCGGATAACCCAGGACCGAAAATCCCACAATGGTCGTGTTGTTCAACACAGCAAGTGCGACACGCCCCCCCTTCTCCACAAAATTTTCCAGTGGTTCTTTCCGGGTGTAAATGGGCGTATATCGTTCATGCCTTGTAAAATCAGGGGCAAATATCAATGAGCAAATGCGATCCGGGGTGGGTCTTGATTCAATATGAACCCGGCCCTTTTTTGTTTCAATGCAGTGGCGAATTGTTTTCTCCCTTAAAGCCGGTTTTCCATTAACGCCTCATCTGTTTTGTTTTTCCAATCCGAATTTTTGTTCATAGGCACATGCCACTATCTGGGCAGACTGATAGACACCTTTAATATGGTCCCTGTTGATAACCAGATCAAACTCGTCAGCAGATGTTTCCTTTTTGCCATAAACCGTTCTGAAAAACGCATGCTGTTCACTGTCCATAATACTTAAGCGTGTCTGGGCCTCCGAGGTGCCGATACTCAGCATATTGGCCAGTCTGTCAACCCGGTATTCCTTGCTGCACACAAATCTTACCGACAGAACATTATGGCGGGGCAAAATCAAATGGGTTCCCCGGCCGACAAAAATGGTGGGTTCCATATCCGAAAGCACCATCACAATCTTGACCAATTGTCTTGCATAGTCGCTTTTAAGAAACGCTTTTTCACTGGTGAGCGTGGAGAACCGCTCGCGGGTTTTGCCAGGATACCGCTCATCATAAAATTCAATTATCTTTTGTGTCAACTTGGTCTCTTTGGCCATGAATTCCAAAATCGTTTTATCAACAACACGGAAATGAATGATTTCAGCCAGAAGATCTGCAATTTCCAGGGCTCCCACACCGATTTTCCGTGAAAAACAAATACTAGGACGTACCAAAGGGCTTGCCAGCGTCTGTTTCTTCTCTGCCTGCTTTTTGCTCCATGTTCTGATATACCCGTCTACCCAGGCAGCTGCATCCAACCGTTTTTTTCCATAATCTCCCGGTTTATAGCTTTTTTCTGGTGAATTCATCTGTGTTTTCTCCCTTGGGTTTTTTAAATACATCCTTTATTCTGCCACGGTGAGCAAATTGTTATAGGTCCCAAAAACGTTCATCCGGGCCGGGCGATTTTCAGGATCTTCCTGCCAGAGTCCGTCTACTATATACTTGTATTCATAGGTGCCGGGTTTGAGCATCAATGTCTTTTCCCAGGTGCCCATACTTTTCTTTTTCATCGGGTGTTTTTTGTCCTGCCAGTTGTTAAAGTCTCCCATAAGCAGCACCTCACTTGCGTTAGGGGCGTACAATAAAAATTCGACTTTTTTTCGATTTTTTATTTTCCTGGATTGTTCTTTCATCATTTCAAACCTCCCTTTTAAAACAAAATTTAAAATAGCGGCACAGATTTTAAGGTACTCCCCTGTTGGTGAGTCAAGAACAGCAGATAGGTTTTAATTGATCCCAATTAAAATCATAAAAAGGAGTCAAAGCAATTATTATACCAAATCCCCGTCAAAACCATGGGACGGCAAAACGAGAATGGCATGCCTCCAAAAGGAACCAATGGTGACGGCACAAACAATCTAAATCTGCTGCTTTAAAATAACAAAACTCAACTTTCTGACTTCGGCTTTGGAGGAAAGTGGAGGAAGGGGTCGGTTTTTTTTATGGTGCTTTTGATCCATATTTCCGTATCAGACCGAACAAAATGCAATAAAGAAAGCCTGACCCTATTTAAATGATGACCCGAGTTAAAATCAGTCCGCTCAGAAAGTTGGGTCACAAGATCTCTCAAAATAGAAGGGCGGTGTCCGTTTTCTTTGCAAAGTGTAAAAAAATTAAAAGTGCGCCTGCCAAATCGCCCCCCTCCGCCCCAGGATAAGCGGTATCTCTCTTTTAAATTCAATCCACGCCCATGGCATGAATTTTGTATTTTCGACAATAAAGCGAAACTCAATCGTACGACCAATTTTAATACACAAAAGGAAATATAGATGGATACTTCAGCAAAGCCGACAAAATACACAGAAGGTGTCATGCTTCCAGCCCTTCACCTAAGCGGGTTGGCTGGCATTGTGACACCCTTGGGTAGTGGAAATACAGATTACGGCCTGTCCATTCATCAGACAGCCTTTCCTATTGTTTATTTTTGCACGGAAAGCCAGGGATTCTTCCCCTCAGACAAGAGGCGCATAGATATAAGACAGACACCCATGGGTCCATTCTAAGAATCGGCACCGTCAGATTTTAGGGGTATTTTTACACCCTGTAGAAAAACAGCCCGGAGAATGGCAGGTATGCTTTTCTCCGGGCTGTTGGCATGGGGTTTTAAAAAAAAAGATGCCGTTCACCTGTCAGGATGTCAGTATTTTTTCCATTTCAAAAAACAGATCCTGCTCGCGTATCACGCCAACAATCTTGTCTGATACTTTTACAAGAAGCCGCCTCTCATTGTTTTGCAGCATGAGGTATGCCGCCTCCATCAGGTTTGAATTGCCGTCAATGGAAATGGGCGAAGGGGACATGACCTCGGAAATGCATTTGTTCTTCATATCTTGGATTCCCTTACTGAACATTCCTTTCCAGAACATGGGGGAATATTCGATACTGTCTGCAAGGGAGGGTTTACCTGCGGACAGATAGCCGGGCATGAGCATTTCCAGCAGATTCCGGATGGTTAATATTCCGTTTATTTGATTGTTGCGGTCCACCACAAGAATCGACCGGTGGCCGGTTTCCATCAATCGGCTGGTGGCAAGCTTGGCTGAAAAAGACTCTTTCAGCTCATTGATTGCATCCTGTATGGTTTTTTCTTCATTGATGGTGGTGTATTCTGAAAACGGAATCATCACATCCAGAATCTGGTTTTCGTTTTGAACACAAGAGGTGTACATCTTATTTGTCAGATGACAGGCTTCTTTTATTTTTTCTGCCAGAAGGTCAATATCGCAGGGCTTGGCAAGGTAATCAAAGGCACCCTCTACAAGGGCTTGTCTTGCCGAGGGTTTCTCACCGTGGCCGGTGAGCATGATAACCGGCAGCTCCGGCTTCATCTTTTTGATTTTTTTCAAGGTTTCATGCCCGTCCATGCCCGGCATTTTTATATCCAAAATAACGACATCAGGCTCCTGGGCTATTTTTCCAAGGGCATCCTCTCCGTTTTCGGCCAGGATCGTATCAAACCCTTTTTTTGACAATATTTTTTTTGTCGTGTCCCGAAACCTTTTTTCATCGTCCACCATTAATATTTTTATCGGTTTTATCATTTGTTTTGTCTCCACATTTTTTTTGGATCTTTCCAGCCTATCCTCTGTAAAAGGCCAGGTATAGGGAATACAGAAAAAAGAACTGAATCGTCATGGTCAGGACCAGATTTAACAATGCAGCCTTCCATGAAAAATTGCACGATTGTTTAAACCCTGTATAGACCAGCCACCACTTCCAGGGCTCGGTAAACCAGAAGAAAAATGACATCCAGGACATCAGCAGGACAATGCCCGAAGAAAAGGCAAAAACACTGAAGATCATTCCGAAATCAACTTTCCTGCCCAGGGTCATCACCATGACCATATAGCTTAAGCCCGCTGAAATAAACACCATGCCCATGCTGTTGAAAAGGAAAATCAATCCCATTTTGACCGGATTGGGATAACCTCCGGTCAAAAGGCTTGCAGATACAAAAAATATGCTACAGAGCAGACAGAACCCCAAGGATCTGATCATGGTTGTTTTACCGGAAAGTTCTGTAAAAAACCGCCTCGGCTCAATGAGGATCTGAATCACTGCATATCCGTAAAACTGAAAGGATTGTTTCACCTGTTCAAACATTCTTATTCCCTTATTATAACGGGTGAATGGTGGGGACCATTCTCCTGATTTCAAATCAGAACAGTCCAATTTTTGCCAATATCCCTGCCAGGAGCATGATCATGGTCATGGCGAAAAACACCTTTTGTTCCACTTGCTTGGTGAAGAAAAGCTTTCCGTCCATTGCCATAAAGTTATCAGCCCCCCTCTTTTTTGGGGGGTCTATTTTTTCATTCATATTTGTTTCTCCTTACTAGAATCCGGGAAGAGTGCCGAATCCCCGGAAAGTCCAGTATATACCGGTCATTAAAATCAACACAATATTGGCAATAAAGAAAAGGGGAATCCCTGCCCTGAGAAAATCTTTGGGCTCAAGATACCCGCTGGCATAAACAATGGCATTGGGCGGTGTGCCGATAATCAGGCAGAAGGCAAAAGAAGATGCCATTGCCGTCGACATGGCCATAAAGGGCAAAAATGTCGTACCGGAATGGACCAGGCCTGCCATGTTCAGGGTGATGGGACCGATGGCTGCCGCAGCAGGCCCGTCGGCCATCAGGTTTGTCAGAAGAGAGGTCATTCCGTTACAGATAACCAGTAACGGCAGACCCGATTCCATGCCAAAGGGGGCCAGAAATTCAATCACCGATCTTGCAAGCCAATAGGCGGCACCGGTGCTGTCCATTACCTTGCCGAAAATAATGGCCCCGGCATAGAGCCAGACCACACCCCAGTCTACCCTTTCCTGGTAATCCCGCCAATTGACAATACCGGCCAGCATATAGGCAATGGCACCGGCCACCGCCAGAACGCCGATCCCGATTCGGATGGGATAGATGCCCAAATCAAAAAAGGCTTTCTCCGTAAACCAGCCGAACAGCATGACGACAAAGATGACCAGGGCCATTATCTGCTGGCGGCTCCATCCCCCCATTTTATCAATTTCAAACCTTAATTGGTCCATGGCAGGGGCCAGAGAAACGATCTGGGGCTTAAATCTGAAATTGACCACAAACCAGGTAAGGGGAATCATGATGACCAGGAAGGGAAAACAATAGGTGATCCATTGTAAATACCCGATGTCCATTCCGAACATGTCATTGAGATAGGTGATCATGATGACGTTTCTGGCGCCGCCGGAAGGCGCGCCCGGTCCGCCGATATTACAGGCCATGGCAATGGCGATCATAATCATCTTGGCAAGTTCCTTGTCCTCCGGGACCTCTTTGGTCAGGCTGTTCTGGTATAGGAGCATGCCGATGGGAAGAAACATGGCGGCCAGGGCATGGTCGGAGATAAAGGCAGCCAAAGGGGTGATGATCAGAAAAAAAATCAGGGTGATCCATTTGATATTGGGAACGGCCAGTTTTCTAAAGATGGCAAGGCAGACCCGCTTGTCCACACCGGTCTTGACAAAGGCGGCCGCAAACATCAATGATCCCATGATAAACCAGCAGGCATCGCTCCAGTAAAGCGCCGCCACTTCATTATAGGTCACAACTCCCGTGGTGACCAGAATCAGGCCCACGCAGAAGGAAACCAAAGGAAGGGGGATACACTCGGTCAGAAAACACCCGACAACAAAAACGCCCATGGCAATGGCAACCTTTATGTTCCAGGCACCTTTGTCGGCTGCGGCCTTATCCTTTTCCGATAGTTCATCATACTTGAGACCGTTTTTCCGCAATTCGGCTGCCTGCCGAAGGGTCTCCTCGAAACGTTCACTGGTTACAGATGTTTTTACAAACGCCTGAACCCTGTCAAAATTTATCTGATCTGTATCAATCTTATAGGTTTTGCACCATTTCATGTCCCGCTTGAGAAACCGATCCTTGTTGAAGGCCCCGGTCTGCAGGCTCTGTTCCATCATTTTGGCTGCAACCATTTGCCATTGTTCCGCATCTGAACTGTTTTTATTGAAAAAGGCTTGGGTAAAATGGTTGATGACGGCCCTGGGTCCGACCCTGTATTCCGTACCCACATCTTTCATGCCATCCGGGGTTGGCATGAACAGGACGATAAAAAAAAGAACAACCGGATAAATCAAAATTTTCCAGTTCACATATTTATCATATCCGGTTGCTTGTTTGGTTTTCTGCATTTTTTTTGACTCCTATCCCAATTACGATTATTCGTTATCATCTTTGAGAATTTCCCGGGGAGATCTCATGAATTTTTTTGACTGGGCAATCCTGATTTTTTCCTCAAGACGTTGCCGCTTCTCGAATGCTTCCCTGGCTTTTTCCAAAATCTCATCAATATCGGCAGGTTTCATAAGATAATCGCAGGCACCGGATTTCAATCCGTCAATGGCCGAATCCACAGTGGCATGACCGGTCAGCATGATCACTTCCACCAGCGGATAAAGGGTCTTGATTGCCTTTAATGTTTCATTGCCGTCCATCTCGGGCATTTTAACATCCAGGATGACCACATGGATATTCTTGGATTTCAGTTTTTCAAGTGCCTCTTTTCCGCTCAGTGCGGTTAAAACCTCAACGCCTTTTTTCTCAATCAGTTTTTGGGTAGTTTGAAGATATCGTTCCTCATCATCCACCAGCATCATTCTCATTTTTTCCATGGTATCTCCTTTCTTGTTTTCATTGGTGTATTGCCGGCAAGGTCACGACAAAACAGGTGCCGACATTTTGTTCACTGGTTACTTCCATTGTCCCGCCAAAACTTTTTATAATCCCGTAGCACACGGAAAGCCCGAGCCCTGTCCCTTTGCCAACCGGTTTTGTGGTAAAAAAGGGGGAAAAAATCTTTTCAATATTTTCAGGGCTTATGCCTTTTCCATTGTCTGTTATTTTAATCGCCAGAAAATTTTCATCCTTATGGCATGCTTCAATTTTGAGTACTCCCCCGGATACCCCGTGCTGCTCCGCTATGGCGTCCATTGCATTGTTGAAAAGATTGAGCATCACCTGCTGAAACTGGGAGGGATTGCCCATGAACCCGGGAGTATCTTCTGAAATATTTTTTATAAATTTAATACCGCCGACCATGGCTTTTTTTTCAATCATCTGAACAATTTCCGGTATGATCCGGCAGGGGTCCAAGGGCTGCTGTTTTGTTTCGTTTTTCCGGCCGAACTTTAAAATGGCCTGGGTAATCTCTGCACATCGGTTTACTTGTAGTTTTATCTGGGCCAGCGAGTCCTTGATATCCACCATATCCTCATTTTTCCCAGGGTCTAGGGTTTCGAATACCTCTTCCATAAGCGTTTCCACCAGGGCATGTTCGCTTTTAATTATCTGGAGAGGATTGTTTATTTCATGGGCAAAACCGGCTGCCATCTCTCCGATTTCCGCCAACTGGGAGGCACGGATCAACTGGTGTCCGAGGGTTTCTTTCTCCCGGCCCAATTGCTGGATTTTTTTTAGAATACGTTCGGTCATAAAAACAGCCGCCATAAGAATGACCGTCCCGCCGATGAGCATGATGATCAGACTGATATACAAGGCCGAATACAAGGAATCATAGGCATCCTTTTTTTCCTGCCTGACCACCAGAAGCCATTCTTTATTTTTAAGCCAGGTGGTGGCATACAAATAGGTATTGCCGGTAAAATCGGATTTGACAAAGGCCTGAATACCGTTTTCCGGCACCGGAAAATCAGAGGCATCCGGATCTTTCTCAAGAATCTGAATCCCCCCCGAGCGTTTCAGGGTTTGTGCAATGCCGTTTTTGTTTAAAATATAGGCTTCCCCTGTTTTGCCGATTCTCACTTTTGATACCAGACCTTCAAAAAACAGGGTATCAATGGTTGCCCTGAGGGCCCAGCGGGCCTCTCCTGTTCCCTGTCTTACGGCAATCACAAAATGGGGAATATTTCTATACCCCAGAAAAATGTCACTGATATAATATCCTTTTTGCATCACTTCTTTGAACCAGTGCTCTTCCTGGTAATCTTTTCCTTTCAGCTGATACTGGCCCGAATAGCTCACATGGACCCCGTGGGAATCAAAAAGCCCCAGATCGACAAATGCATTGGAGCGCTTTTTCAGATTCTCGAATATCAGGTCAATGGATTCCTTTTCATTTATCTGCTCAAAATCAAATGTGTTGGTAATAAGTTCAAGATCGGCTTTCCGCTCCATCAGAAAAGATTCGATCATATCGCGGTGGTCATTCACAATCCGCTTTAAGCTGCTGTTGGTATTGCTCTGGAGGGCAGTGGTGAAAAAGTAGAAACTGACGCCTATGGCCAACAGAAAAGGGATAAAAGGAAGGACAATCATGTTGTTAAGAATAGAGCGCTTTACCTGCTCTCCTTGTTCTTCTTGCCGGGAATCTTTCTTGTTCATCATGATATTTTCATCCTTCCATTTTTTGCACCACACTGTCCGGAGACCCTGTGTGCTTTCCCATAGCAACTATGATGCCTGACAAATATCTCCACAATAATAAAACACAACACACTGAAATTATGATTTATTATTGAAATAAAAGAATAGAACAAAATAAAATTTTTCTGGTATGTGTCAGCTTCTTTTTCAATTTGTAAAAAACCGGGAACAATCAGAAGAGCGGTCACAGGACCTTGTCTTATACGGATACAGCAGCAGCCTTAAAAAAAACAATTGATCATAACCGCTTTAAATTAAGCTTTCTTTCACAAAAAGTTGAGACTATACTTTAAAAAAAAAAGTGATTGTTTGCTGAAAAAATGATATGAACACATGGGAATGGGGTGTTGCACCTCACAACTTCAGAACAACCCTATGGGAAGGAGATCTAATGACTCTTGCAACTACGGCACGGCAGATGGCGTTTCTATTGGGCCTTGTAATAATGATCGTCTTTTCCGGCAATGGAATGGCCGCGTCTGCAGTGGACCTGTCCAAGGGGCAGAGCGTTTATGTTCCCATTTATTCCCATATTTACCATGGAGACCATGAAAGGCCCTTTGAACTGACGGCAACCTTAAGCATCCGCAATACCGACCCCAAACATGCCATAACCCTTCTTTCAGCGGATTATTTCGATTCCAACGGCAACTTTTTAAGAAACTATGTTGAAAAGCCCATTCAATTAAAAAATCTAGCCTCAATGCGCTATATCATCAAAAGCACGGACACCAGCGGAGGGTCAGGGGCAAAATTTATTGTGAAATGGGAATCGGCTGTTTCGGTGGATCCGCCCTTGATCGAGGCAATCATGATCAGCACAAGAAGCCAGCAGGGCATCTCTTTTATTTCCAGAGGCCAGGTCATAAACGACTAATTTCAATCCATCAATCTATAATTTTCAGAGTAAACAATGATTTTTTCCATAATCTTGCAAAAATTAAAAAGCGCTGTCACCGATCTGCTGCCCATTATTCTGGTCATTGCTTTTTTCCAGATTCTTGTTTTAAAACAGCCCCTGCCGCAAATGGGAGAAGTTCTGTTTGGGGCACTTCTTGTGGTGGCAGGCCTGAGCCTTTTTGTCCAGGGACTGGAAATGGGATTGTTTCCCATTGGCGAATCCATGGCCCATGCCCTGGCAAAGAAAGGCAGTCTCTTCTGGCTCCTTGTCTTTGCCTTTGCCTTGGGGTTCTCCACCACCGTGGCAGAGCCGGCTCTGATCGCCGTTGCATGGGAGGCAGCAGAAATTGCCGGACAGGGAGGCTTGATCGATCCTGGCCAGGAATCTTTAAAACAATATGCCTTCGGACTTCGCATATCTGTGGCGTTTTCCGTGGGGCTTGCCATCCTTATCGGTGTTTTACGCATCCTTCGGGGCTGGCCCATTCATTATCTGATCATCGGCGGTTATGGGCTGGTCATGCTCATGACCATCATTGCCCCCAAGGAGATTATCGGTATCGCCTATGATGCCGGAGGCGTAACAACCTCCACCATTACCGTTCCGCTTGTTGCAGCCCTGGGAGTAGGCCTGGCCTCTTCCATCAGAGGAAGAAGCCCCCTTGTGGACGGGTTTGGACTCATCGCCTTTGCCTCTCTTCTGCCCATGATCTTTGTCATGGGATACGGGCTTATCATTTTCAGCTAGGATTTAAGGAAACCGAATTCGTGGACTTCATATACTATTTTGGCAAAATCTTATTTGCCACCGGAAAAGATGTACTGCCGATCCTCCTTCTGATTGTCGGTTTTCAGGTGCTGGTTCTGCGCCAGAAAATTCCCCATCTGCCCCGTCTCCTTGTCGGCGGCGTCTATGTTGTCTTTGGTCTTGCCCTGTTCCTGGCAGGGCTGGACAAAGCCTTGTTTCCCTTGGGAAATATAATGGCAACCCAGCTGTCTGATCCTGCCTTTCTTTATGGCCCGGGCATAATCGTCGACCAGGCAGACTGGAAGGCCTATGGCTGGATTTATGCGTTTGCGGCCATGATCGGCTTTGCCACCACCATTGCCGAGCCTTCTCTCATGGCAGTGGCCTTTAAGGCCAACGAAGTTTCCGCCGGGACCATCAGCCAATGGGGTCTGAGGATCACGGTTGCCATTGGGGTTGCCTTCGGAATAAGCCTGGGCACCTTTCGCATTGTCACGGGCACCCCGCTCTATCTGTACATTCTGGTCGGCTATATGATTGTCATTGTCCAGACCCTGTTTGCCCCCAAAAGTATCATTGCCCTGGCCTATGATTCGGGCGGGGTTACGACATCTACGGTCACCGTTCCTTTGGTGGCTGCCCTTGGCCTGGGACTTGCCGGAACCGTACCCGGGCGGAACCCGGCTCTGGACGGTTTTGGGCTTATTGCATTTGCCAGCCTTTTTCCGATTATCGCCGTCATGGGGTATGCCCAGCTAATGCAATGGTCCGGTCAACGAAAACTCAAATCAACGGAGAAAAAATAATGCGCTTTAAACTCATTTTATCCACAGTGAAGGCAGATATCACTGACCGCGTTGTTGATGCAGCCAAGGCTGCAGGCGGTACCGGAGCGACCATCATCCCGGCCAGGGGAACTGGCAGCCATGAGGCCAAAACCTTTTTCGGCCTCACTCTGGAAGCACAGACCGACATTGTCATGCTCCTTGTGGAGGAACACCTGGTTTCTCCAATTTTAGAGGCCATAAAAACAGCCGGTCAATTTCATAAACCAGGAACCGGAATTGCCTTTGTGTTGCCGGTTGAACATATTGTAGGCCTGGAAAGCCAGATGGAAAAATTTAAAGAAGAAGTTCGGAAAAGCTATTTTTAAACCATAAAATATATTTCCATAGCAAGGAGAAACCTATGAGACCTGACAATACCCCCATCATTCGGGTAAAAGATGTAATGCGCAAACAAATTTTGACGGTCGACGGCATGGCCACTGCCCGGGAGGCATCGGCCTTAATGCGATCTGAAAAAACCTCATCTCTTCTGGTTAAAAAACGGGATGCAAATGATGCCTGGGGCATACTGGTGGTCCAGGATTTCATTAAAGGGGT
>Ga0180007_10002860_pt1 | contig 20014 bp, 18 predicted proteins | sample MM_PC_MetaG_FD_121122 | JGI IMG/M metagenome (GOLD analysis project Ga0180007, IMG submission 121122) | Groundwater microbial communities from the Aspo Hard Rock Laboratory (HRL) deep subsurface site, Sweden - MM_PC_MetaG | ecosystem: Environmental > Aquatic > Deep subsurface > Groundwater... | reverse complement strand
GGGGGGGCATGCTGATTGTAATGACCGGGTTCTTTGTTTTTGCCCGGCCGGACCTGTCCGCACTGATACTGGTTTTGCTGACGGTCCAGGAACTGATTGGCAGGGTTTTGTTTTTTAACCATATGGTCCATGCTGCCGATCATATCGGAAAAGATTTGGAATAAAACCCATGTCCGGCAAAAAACACCCAAAGATGCGCTGCAAAGTTGCATATCTGACCTCCCATCGGACCGGAATTCCGGATTGGGACCGGCACCCGTGGAAAGAGATTTCCTTCCAGGTGATCCAAAATTACATGGGGGAAAAACCGGATCATTTCCCAAGGACAGAGGTGAAAATCGCCTATGATGATAAGGCCCTGAATCTTTTGTTCCAAGTTTATGACAGGTATGTCCGGGCTGTTGCAGCCGATTTCCAGGGCAATGTCTGGGAAGACAGTTGCGTGGAATTTTTTTTTACACCCGGCCCGGATATCTCCAGAGGCTATTTTAACCTTGAGACAAATTGCGGCGGAACCCTGCTCTTCCATTTTCATCCCGGGAACGGCAGGGACAGGATCATCATCCCGGAAAAGGACTGCCGCAGGATAAAGATTGCCCATTCTCTGCCCCAAAGGGTTGACCCGGAAATCGACGAGCCGGTCACCTGGCGCATTTCATACAAGATTCCCGTGGCCCTGCTCAAAAAATATTGTCCGGTGACCCGGCCCTCACCCAGCGCGGAATGGCGTGCAAATTTTTATAAATGTGCCGACAAATCTTCCCATCCCCATTGGCTGACCTGGGCACCGGTTGATTTTCCCAAACCCAATTTTCATCTGCCGAAATTTTTCGGCACACTGGAATTTTAAATCCCAAACCCCTGGGGTTGCTTGGGCTATTCCAGGGTTATGTCCTGCATAAAATCAAAGGCCCTGGGATTGCTTTCAAGGACCTGGCAATAGGCAATCAGATTTGTGTTAAGGTCTTCCCGGATCCGGGCGCATTCACTTTCCAGGTCTCCTGGATAAAAATCTTTGGAACTGAAATCGCTGGCAAAACAGACGGAACACAATCTGTTGGCAAAACAGCGGGTACACTGGCGGTCCAGATTCCGGATAAAGCCAGTCAAAATACCAAAGACTTTTTCGGAATCAATGCCCTCTTCAAGATTGCCGATTTCCAAAGTGTTATTGGCTTTTTCACAAATTGTGAACCGGCCGTCACACGTCACATAAAGTCTTCTGATGCCCGGCTCACAAATACCATTGGCATAAATGAGATCCGAATACCCGTTGTGGAGTATCCGTTTGTGAAGGCGAAGAAACCGCATCTCAAAAATTGCCGCCAGAAACCGGCTTTTGTAGGGGGTGTTGTTGATAAGGTTTTGTTTGTATTCCTGGAACATGGCTTCAAATTTGGTGTCAAAGGGCAATTTAACCTCCAGGGCCTCTTGGACTTTCTGGTTGGAAAAAAAATGTTTTGTGGCACTGGCCACCATGGTGACACCAAACCCGATATCTTGAAACAAAGGGTCATTGTCAAAATACAATTTCAGGCGCCGGATGTCATAGGGGGGGGCGATTACAATGGAGAGCCTCAACCGGGAAATACAATCGTCCCAAGCCATTGTGCGCAGACGCACCAGGGTTTTCAAAACGCCCCCATGGGTTGGGTGCTGGCCTATGGTTCGTCTGTATTTGTCATGTTGGTCGGCCGGACCATCCACGCTCACCACTATTAAAAAATTTTGATCCACCAGAAATTTCAAAGTCTCTTCCGGCAGGTTATATCCGTTTGTGGTCATGTTGAACGAGACGCTGGAACCGCATTTACACCGGGTATATTCAACGATCTTTCTGACAATGGGCATATTAAGGGTGGGCTCTCCCCCATAAAAACTTATAAATCGATGCTCTGCCTTTTTGCTATGGGCCAGAAAAAAATCCACCGCCTGCCGGGCCGTCTCAAAAGACATCCCCCTGGAACCATGTTGACGCTGGTGGGGATAGGATGCCGAATAGGGACAATACAAACAGCGCAAATTGCAGCGTTCCGTGATGCACAGTATCAGTTGGCTCAGATGCTGCCGGGTCTTTTGGGCAAATTGTTTTTTACTTAGAAACAGACTCCGGCCCCGGGGCCTTTTCGTCCCAAAGAGTCCGGAGTCCCTGGCGGTTTTGAGATCTGACGTCAGGAGCTCTGTCACCCGGGGCCGTTGACTGCCATTCCCGGAAAAAGATCCTGGGGATAGGTATGATCCGGGCTGCCCGAAGGCCCGGGGCCGGCTGGCCTCCCAGAAATCTGTGGGCACCAATACAATTTCGTTGGTGCCGGCGTCATAAATATAGTGGGATTTTTGTGTTCGGAAATGGGCCATCAGGGGCACTTTGGTGGTGCGGCCGGTTCTAAAAAAATGGTTTCTTTCTGCTGGGTTGTCCATGGTAACCTCTTTTCCAGGTTCTCCAAACCCCGGGGCCGGATACGTGTGCAGCCCGAACCGGCAGGGCCGGGTCGGACTGCTTCAATCTTTCAGTGGTTCCGGGCCTCTCCCGGAGGCGTGTTTAATTGGCCTGGGTTCCCTGCTGGGTTGCGGTATAAACCGTGATCCCGGTATTGGCCCGGGGTTGATTGTCATTGCTGCAGGCACATTGGCCGCAATTGCAGCCGCAACGCCTGGGCCTTGGGCCCATGTTCTGTGCCTGACCCCCATGGACCCTGCGGATCCGGGGGGGGGCCTGGATTCTAGCTTCACCCATGTCATGTCCTCCTTTTTTTAAGTTGATTGCTGCAAACTTCATGGTCTTAAGCCTATCGTTTGCCTTTGTTGGAACGGTTTCATCTGCACTTTCCCTGTTTGACAAATTGATACAGGTCCCAGGTCTCGTCATTGAAGAAAGGCCCGTATTCACTGGTTGATTCTCCGCTTACATGGAAAGAATTCAAGCCGACGGCATAGTCTCCCTTGTTTAAATCTCCTATCCAGGCGCCACCGCTGTTGCCGTTTCTCATGGGATTGTTCACCATTTGCACGATATGGCCGGATAGGGTTCCCTTACTGCCGTCCACCGCGTACATATACTGGCTGTTGCCATAGTTTTGCGGATAACCGATGGCCGTGAGCTTTGTGTCCGGAATTTCCATTTTAAGCCCCAGAGAGCCCCCGCTTGACGTTACATGGGTGAGAAAAAAGGCGTAATCATATGCAAAATTTGGCGGCTGGTCGGCCTTTTGTTTCCATTTTTTGTTTACGGCCCCGCATTCAATTCCGACCTGCTGCCCGCCTCCCTCGGCATAGGCCCGGTAAAAGGTGAAATTTGAATATTTCTGGCCGGTATCCTTGTCAACAACGCAATGGGCTGCGGTCATGATTACTTTTTCGCTGTTGCCGACAAATTGAGCAGAACAGCTGGCATCCCCGGACGGGGTGGAAAAAAACAATTTTCCACCACCGGAAAAGGGCATCTTTTGCACATCTGCCTTGCGGGGCTGACCCGGGGTCTTCAGAGCCTTCACCTGTCCTTCTTCAATCATCGGCTCCATAGCTCTGCCGTAAGGAGGGGGCTGGTCTTTGAGCAATTGGGTGAATTGTGTCGGGTTCAGCTCGGGCATCGCCAGCGGTTTGGTGTCCTGAAACCGAGTATTGTCCCATTCTTTTATCAAACCGCGTTCCTGTTTTATGATAATAAAAGGTCCTGATTCTTGGCCGACCGCCAAACCGACTGCCAGCCAGAACACTAGTGTAACCACTAGAACAAGCCTGCTTCTGATCATGGTTTCTCTCCTTTACAAATTGCGGGCCGCGGTCCTTTAAGACCGCAGCCCAATGGAACAATTATTCAACGGGCGTAAAATCAAATTCCCAACGTCCCTGACTTCTGGACACGACAACCTCAACCGAGGTGGCACTGATGGGCATGACATATTTGGTCATGTCTGAAAAATTTTGCACGATATAGGTCTGCCCGGTCAAAGGCGGCGCTGCTATCATGAAATAAAAATTGGGCATATATTCAAAGGAGCAGGTCATTCCCGCATCAACTTTGGGCATGGTCACCACAGGTTTCTGGTTGACAAACCAATTGCAATCAAACTGGAAAAAGGGATTTGTGTTGTTGACCACCCCTGCCTGCTGGGGGGTCAGTTTTTCCTTGGCCAGGGCCGAGGAGGCTTTTTCCAGTTTGGGCGACAGGCCGCTGGGGCTCACAGCCTGGAGCAACTGACCCGGTACGATGGGTTCGGTTTTGGAAATGACCGTGTTGCTGGGATTGAGTCCTACACTGGTGACGCAGGTGGAAATATGTGCCTCGTAATCAAAGGATTCCGTTGCTCCGGCAGAGGCATTCAGCACCTGCCAGGCATGGACCAGATAGTTGCGTTGGGGCGACAGGGGCTTTAAGAATACCAGAACGGATTTGCCTTCCATCGATTCGACACTCATGGTTACATTAAAAGTTGTCATTGTGTTTCTCCTTTTGGGTAAATTCGGGTTTTTTGTACATATTCTCCCTTGGACCCGGCGCCATCGCAGATCCGAGGGCCATCAACCTGTGGCCACAGGAACTTCTTGATCGCTTATTCAATGGGGATAAACAGATACTGCCTTTCTTCCGGTAAAGATGGAGACCCGGGCGTTTCTGGGGGGCGGTCGTTGTGTTTTTTCAGTTCTGCGGGGGGCTCGGGCCCTTGTTTTTTTTGGAAAAAAACCTGAATCATTTCTGCGGTAATGGGCGGCACATAGACGGTCGCATCTTCCAATTCTCCGGGGGTCCACCGCTTTTGCACCCATTTGTCAGCCCCGGGCATCACCGGTTTAAAAAAAATCCGGGTCCCGGTTTGCAGCACCGCGGGCTGACCCTGGGTCAGGCCGCAGGTGACCCCCATCTGGCTGGGGCCGAAAAACCAGTCCAGCTCCATGGTGTAGCCGGGTTCGAGTTCAATATTGTTGATCACCTCGACAAAAGGGCCCTTTGCTGCCCCGGCCGCCTTCACCCTCAGGGACTGGATTGTTTTGCCGGACCGGGTTACGGACACCTCCTCAACCTGCCAGCGCTGGCCGGCAAAGACTTGCTGGAGTGGACTGGGCAGATAGTTTCTGGGGGTAACAAGGGTGCTGTTTTGTCCGGCCCCGTCGCTGTCGGGTGCAAGGGTGTCCTGCTGGGACGCTATCCGGGCGGACACGGCCAGCTGGGTATCATATTGAAAGTTTTCTTCCGAACCGCCCGAGGGATTCAAATACTGCCAGGCCGTATAAAAAAAAGACCCATTTTCCTGTTTGCCATTGGAGTCTTTTTCCGGTTTCGCGGCATAGCAATTTTCAACAAAAACCACGGTGGCCAATTGCGCTTCATCACCAGGAACCTTGTTGATGAATTGAAATGGTAAAATTAACGACATTGCCCTCTCCTTTGTAATGGGGTTGAATTGGTTTATTTGTATGGATGAGCAAACTTGATGCCAGTATATCTATTTGAAAATACACGCATAAATTATTGCAGCTTCCCCAAGATTTCCCTGGGTTGAACTTGAAAAAATGCCAGGCGGGATACCAAAATAACCAAAACAGGCCCTGCCCGGGTCCGGCCAGAGCATGGAGGCAAAACACCTTCTTTCAGTTCGGCGGCAGGCTGCTAAGATACCAGGAGTCATTTTTATTTTTAGAAGACGTATAGATGCCAGGCCTGGTTCGTTTAAGGAGACCCATATGCCCAAAGCCATAAAAATTGAGAATTGCGGGAAAATCAAGGCAGAAATACATCGCTATCTTTCCGGAAGCCAAGACGCACGTTTTATCGGCCGCCTTCAAATCGCAATGCTGGCCTGCCGGGGTATTCCCATTGCAACAATCGCAACGCTTTTCCGGATCGCCCCGACAACCGTCCAGCGGTGGCTCCACCGCTTGAACGACCAGGGCATAGAGGGATTGAAAGATACGCCCGGCCGGGGACGTAAATCTTCCCTGACAAAACAAGAGCGGCAGATCCTTGGCCAGGATCTTAAAAAATCACCCCAGGCCTCGGGATATACACGGCATAAGTGGACCGGCAGGCTGTTATCCGAGCACCTTGAAAAACGGTTCGGCATCGCCTTGAAAGAACGCCAGTGTCAAAATCTGTTAAAATCGATTCTGGACCCAAAACCCGGTTAGCCGGGTCAGGCTGATTTTTTTTAAATACTGCAGCAATTGGTGCGCTTGGGTATGGGGCTGTTTGAACCGGGCGAGGGTGTGTTAAAAAAAAACGGCTGAATCCGGCCGGTCTGTCTTTTGACTGTGGCCGAATCCGGCCAATATTATTTTTTTAGGGGTCGGACAAAGCGGGAGGGAGGCTAGTGTTTTTCCATGGAAAGTGTTTGGAAAAAAGAACCGCCTTCTGCCTGGAGTTTGCGCTCAAGAAACTTCCGGTGGACCCCCAGCAAACGGGCCGCCGCACTCTTGTTTCCGCCGGTTTTCTGCAGGGCATGGCGGATCATTGAAGACTGCAGGCAATGAAGTTTGTTCTCCAGGTCAAGCCCAAGAATTTTAGCGGTAATCGTGTCCAGCGTCTCCTGCATGGATCGGTTTCTATCGGAAATAAACCGACGAACAGTGTCTTTTGTTACCGGGTCATCATCGCTTAGGACTGCGATCCGGTCAACGATATTTCTGAGTTGCCGGATATTTCCGGGCCAGTCGGCTTGAGTCAGGGCAGCCAGCGCGCCGGATGAAAAGCGTAAAGTGCGAATTTGGTCCGAGGCCATATAGGTCACAAGTTTGGGAATATCCTCCCGACGTTCGTTCAATCCCGGTATTCTCAGAACCAAGACCCCGATACGATAGTAGAGATCTTCGCGAAATTTCCCCTCAAGAACCATCTGCTTGAGGTCCTTGTGTGTGGCGGCCATGATCCGGCCATGGAATTTATGCTGCCTTGCTGAGCCGATGGGTGCAAAGCAGCGGGTTTCCAGAACCCGAAGGAGCCTGGTTTGCTGAACGAGGGGAAGCTCACCAACCTCGTCAAGGAAGAGGGTCCCGTCCCGAACCGTTCCCAGATAGCCGTCAGAGGCCTGTGTGGCACCGGTAAAAGCGCCGCGTTCATGACCAAATAGTTCTGATTCGATAAGCGTCTCAGGGATTGCCCCGCAATTAATCGGGATAAAAGCGGAATGACGCCTGTCGCCAAACCGATGGATATGGGCTGCAACCACCTCTTTGCCGGACCCGGTGGGCCCGGTTATCAAAACCGGCCGGTTGGATCTGGCCACGCATCGTACGTCTTTCAATAGCTGCTGCATTGCCGGGCAGTCTCCCCAGGGCATCGTTGTTAATGATTCCGGGGTTGATTCAGATGCGGCACCTTGCGTTTCAGATCCGGGTGCTTCTTTTGATAATTTCATATCTGCCTTGGTATGAAATGAAATTTAGATCCACCTTTTTAAAAAAAGTGTTGTCCGTTTTTTTTGGCTTTGCCCGAACCCTGTTGAGATGAAATTGGGCAATGTAGTAAAATGCCGGCAGGCGGATCAAGAAGATAGTCTGTCTGCCTGAAATCAAGGGATGAAACCGGATCGGACCTTAACTGTTCTTGTCCGGTCTCCGGCAGAGCCTGACTCCCCATTGGGATGAAATCGGGCGATCAGATTAAACGAAATGCCCAATGAACAATTCCTTACCAGGCCCCCAGGCTGCTGTCAAGGATTAAAAATGGATGCGTTTTTAAGGGGTTACAGGGGAGGGGCAGGGGTGTTCTTTTTTGCCTGGTCAAGAACCGCCCGAACTTTTGAAGCCAAATCAATGGTTAAAAACGGTTTGTTGATATAGTCCTTGATGCCAAGAAAGGCCGCTGTTTCAGGGTCTATTTTCTCGCTGAATCCGGTACAGATAATGATGGGAATATCAGGGCGTGTCTGTATCAGCCGTTGGGCCAATTGTGTCCCAACCATTGCGGGCATGGCCATATCGGTGATGACCAGGTCAAAATAATGGGGTGCGGCAGTAAACAACTCCAGTGCTTCAAGGCTGCCGGATGCCCCCGTCACCTTGTAGCCGAGTTTTTCTAGAATGCGAACGCCGATTTTGACAATGGGCGCTTCATCGTCGACCAATAAAATTTTTTCGTCTCCACCCGGCCTTGATGGGACAATCTGTTTGTTATCGGATTTTTTCATTGACAGGGTTAGGGGAAGGTACACCCTGAAAACAGTGCCTTTGCCAATAAGGCTTTCAACGGCTATGGCGCCCTGATATTTTTTAACGATACCATGGACTACCGATAGCCCCAGTCCTGAGCCTTTGCCCAGTGCTTTTGTGGTAAAATACGGATCAAAAATTTTTTCGATTGTTTCAGGCCGGATACCCATGCCGGTATCGCTGATGCAAAGGCAGCAATAGTCTCCAGGGGGCAAATTTAAGTCCGGGCCGGGAACGGCCCGATTTAACCGAACCCAAAGGGTGCCGCCTGAGTGTTCCATGGCATGATAGGCATTGGTACAAAGGTTGAGTACAATTTCATGAATTTCTGTCGGGTTGGCCCAAACATGGTCCCGCATATCATAAAGTTCCTGGCGGATTTCAATGTTTGCGGGAATGGATGCCCTTATCAATTTCAGCGCTTCTTGGATCAAGGGTTTAAGCAGGAGCGGTTTTTGTTCCGTTTCCCTTTGGCTGCTGAAGGAAAGGATTTGTTTGACCAGGTCACGGGCTCTTTTGGCACCTTGAATGATGTCCTTAAGATTTTCTCTTACGGGATGGGTTTCGGGCAAATCTTCAAGGGACATTTCTGCAAAACCGAGAATGGGGTGGAGGATATTGTTAAAATCATGGGCGATTCCACCGGCAAGACTGCCGATGGACTCCAGTTTCTGGGACTGCCGCAATTGAGAAAGCACTTTGTTTTTTTCAACAACTGCTGCCAGATAATCGGTAATATCCCGAAATATGGACATTTTTGAAACGGTTCCGTTTTGATGTTGAATCGGCATATTGGTTACACGATAGTTCCTGCCGTCAAAGGGGCTTACAATGGTCGTTTCAATGGAGTTGCCGGCTGCAACCTTGTCGAACACGCACCATGCGCATCTGTGATCCAAACCGTGGAGGGCATCATGGCAGGCTTCGCCCGTTGCGTCCCGGCCAAGGCGTTTGATCATGGCGGGATTTGCGTATTCCATGGTGAAGTCCGGCGAACAGATATATACCGGATCGGTCATGGATTCCATCATGGAACGGTATTTGAGTTCGCTTTTCTGCAGGGCCGCCTCCGCGCGTTTGCGCTGGGTGATGTCCAGGATAACGGTGCGATATTGTTCCGGATCTGGCGCCTCCTTCAAAACCATGGTGGTTTCAAGATGCACCTCCAATGGGTTTGGGCCGGCGGTCTCCATCTGCAGTTCACAAGTTTGTTTTGGGTGTGATGGGGACAGGGTTTTCAGGTGCGTATGGAAGATATCCCGGTGGTCAAAAACAATATGGTTTGACACCGGCCGGCCGATCAAAGATGCTCTTTCCACTGCCAGCATGTCTGCAAAGGTAAGATTGGCTTCCAGAATCACACCTCTTCGATCAAGGCTGATATAGCCAATGGGTGCAAAATCATATAGGGCTGTATAGCGCATTTTGGAAATCAGCAATTCCAGTTCCGATTGACGCAGTTGTTCGGCCTGGAGTTCAAGTTCAATCTGGGTGGTCTGAAGCTCTCGGATCAATTCCTGTGTTTTGTCGACATCTTTCCCCGGCTGGCAGTCTTTTCTGCTCTCCATCAGGGTTTCCGCATGTTTGCGCAATTGATTGTCTTTTTCCCGGGCTGTTTTGTCCATTATCCTAAAGCCTTCATCCTGTATGAAATAGAGAATTTATCGGCAGTCTACCTTGAATACGAAGGTTCTCCGGAGCGCCTGGGATCTGTTTTTGACCCCATTGCCGACGATTTGATATTTTTGGGGCATGGCACCAATATCGCCTGGGGCATTTTTGCTCCGGAAAGAAAGAATTTAGTGTGGATGCCGCAAATCAGAGAAATAGTAATTGCGACGATTATCCCAGAGAATTCAGATGTCGTCAACCTGAATTTTCAGGGGGGCTATAAAAAACAGCCGGCCCCAGCTTATTAGGAGGTGCGGATTGTTGGTCCAGTTCTGCCCACCCCCGCCGCAGGGCGCCCTTGGCAGGCCCGGCTTTTGATCACAGCCCCCTGGTTGTACCGGATCTTGCTGATATCGGTTTCATGAACCTCTGCCACGACCACCATGGTGTGTGTATCTGCCATTTTCAGGATGGGCGACAGACCGGCCATCTCCCGGGTCTGGAAGTCGAGTTCGGCCGAAATCGATTTTGCTGCAGACCTTTTTTGCAGCCCTGACGCAAATTAGCGGTGTGTTCACCCGTTGCTTTTTTGTCTGCAGGTTTTTGTGAGGGAATCGCTCACCGATAATAAAAAGAGGTATCAGTTTTTTGAATGGGACTCCAGAGTATAAACTATGCCCAGGGGTTAAAAAAATTCAACCCGAGGTAGCTGAGCAGCACCATGGATAATCGTTTGGGCTGGGCCTCCAGATAGTGGCTGACCGGAGCGAGCTGGAGCACCTGCATTTTTTTATATTTTCCGGGTGCCGGAAGAGGGCGGGGTCTAATTGAGTATCTTCAGCTGCAATACGCTCTTGCTTACCTTTAAAAGCTGGAAGGTTGAATCTCCGAGCCGGATTGTTTTGTTGGTATCTGTCTTAGAAATATAATGGGGATAAGCATGTTCCGGATCCAGTTCGAGCAAATAGACATCCAGATGAATTCTTTTGTCTGTAACCCCTTTAAAAATCAGTCTGCTTTTGTTCAGGGTGATACTTTTATCTTTTCGTAATACGATCCGGTTATCAAAAATTTTGGAATCTTCCTGAAATTCCGGGATGGACTGCTGTTGCGCAATGTCTTGGGAAAGGCCATCATTTCTCCATTCGGTGAAATAATAAACATACAAGCCGGGTATGGATATTAAAAAAAGTATAATTAGCATTGAAATAATGCTGATGCTGTTAATTTTCGGTTTCACGATTGTTCCAAAATGGTGCGGATTTCTCCGCACCATTTAAAGCTGGGAACTCCTGGTTATTGGATTTCCCGGCCGGTTTTATCCACAATTTTAATAGCGATAATCTTGCCGCCGTCCAGGCGGTGGGTGGCACAGGAAATTCAGGGGTCGTAGGCCCGAACGGCCATTTCCACCTTATTGAGGATAGTTTCATCCACCTTTCCGTCCTTGATGAGCATCCGGGCGGCCTGCTCCACGCTCATGCTGATGGGGGCCAGGTTGTGGGTGGTCCCCACAATCATGTTGGCCGAGACAATAAGACCCTTGTCATCGGTGGTATAGTCATGGATGAGCGTGCCCCGGGGGGCTTCCACATGCCCCACACCCCGGCCTGCCCTGGGGGTCACGTCAAACCGTGTTTCCCTGCCGCAGATGGCAATATCGGACAAAAGTTCCAGGGTTTTTTCACAGGCATAGACCAACTCAATGAGCCTTGCCCAGTGGTAGAGCAGGGTGTGCTGGGCAGGGCGGCCAAAGCTTTTCCTGAACTCTTCCAGCTCGGCCTGCGCCAGGGGGGTTGAAATCCGGTCGCAGACATTGATCCTGGCCAGGCAGTTGGCCCGGTAGATGCCCTTGGGGTGTGCAAGGTCCATGGAAAACCCTTCGCCCCAGGACTTGGCATAGGGGAATTTTCCATAGGAGGTGTCTTGCACATGCTCGCCGATATAATTAAGATAGTCGGCATCATGGAAATCCGAAAAGCTGCCGTCGGGCTTCATGAGCCGGATCCGGCCGTCGTAAAAGTTTAAAGAGCCCTGGTCGTCCACCGTTCCGATGAACCCGGTGGTGATGGAGCCGATGGTGGTCACCTCTTCCAGGTAGTTGGGGAAGATGTTTTGCTTGGCATGGGCCATGGTAAACTTTGCAAATTCCAGCAGGGTCTTGGTGTCGTCCATCAGGCTAAGCCTTTGGCTGTCGGACATGGGTTTGGAAAACCCGCCGGGCACGGCCGCAATGGGGTGGATCACCTTGCCGGCAAATTTTTCCATCATCATCTGGCCCAGTTGGCGCATCCGGATGACCTGCCGTGCAAGGTCCGGAGCAGCCTTTGCAATGCCGATGACGTTTCTGACCCTGTAATCGGCATCCGGCCCCAGGACAAAGTCAGGCGCTGCCAGAAAGTAGAAATGGAGAATCTTGTCATTGATATGGGCCATGTTCTGCATGCATTCCCTGAGCATGTGGCCGGCAGGAGCCACATCCGCCCCAAAACAGGCGTCCACGGCCTTGGTGGAGGACAGATGGTGGTGCCAGGGGCAGATGCCGCAGATCCGGGTGACGATCCGGGTCACCTCTTCGGCAGGCTTGCCCTGGACATATTTTTCAAACCCCCGGATGGAGTTGAAATGGGTGACGGCATTTTCCACATTGCCCGTGTCATCCAATTGAATTTTAATGTTCGCATGTCCTTCGATCCTGGACAGGGGCGAGATATTGATTGTTTTTCCCATTTACATCCCTCCTTTTTTGTTGGCAACCAGCCGATTGTGTGCCCCGGAAAACCGGAGCAGGCTGTCCCTGTCCGGCAGGCTGTTGATATCAATGCCGTTGGAGACCAGGGCATTGAGCATGTCCAGAAGCTGGTTGCCGTCCTGTTTCACCGGGCCGTAGCAGCCCCGGCAGGGAACCCGGGCGCTGATACACCGGGGGCCTTCTCCGCTGTTGCCCGCACATCCCGCCTTGGTGACAGGGCCGGTGCACAGATACCCCTGCTCCAGAAGACATTGCATCTGGTCCAGGGGCTGATCCGGATCAAAGGCCGGAGTGGTGATAAAGCGCTTGATTTGTTTAACCTTTCCCTTGCCGTTGCGCTTTGTGGGACAGGTGTCGCAGACGCTTCTGAAAGGCAGGACCGGGGTCTCTCCGGCCAAAAGGGCCAGGATGACGGTGGCAATCTGGTCCGGGTGGGGGGGGCAGCCGGGCAGGTAGATATCCACTTTGATCTGCTCGTCCAGGGCATAGCACCGGTCCAGAAGTCTGGACACCCCGCTTGCGGGCACCTGGGCGCCGGGATCCGTGCTTTCGGTGTGATAATAGCGTTCAAAGAGCTGGTCATTGGTATAGGCATTGATCAGGGCAGGAATGCCGCCGTGGGTGGCACAGGTGCCAAGGGCAATGAGGATATCACATTTTTTGCGCATCTCATGGGCCACCTCCAGGTGTTCCTCATTGCGGATACCGCCTGAAACAAGTCCCACCGTGGCCTTTGGAATATCAATTTGGGCCTTGTCCCCGAGCTGGCCATAGTGTTTATGGTCCATGAGAACCGGGATGTGGACAAAATCAAGATCGGGAAGAAGATCCAGCAGGGTTTCTCCCAGGTTGAGAATGGCGATTTCACATCCCGAGCAGGAGTTGAGCCATTCACCGGCAATTTTTACTGGCATGGTGCCTCCTCCTTTTGGACACGCCGGCTTTTTTTGAAGCCATTGGGTCCAAGTGCTTTTATTTTTTGGGTAAATTCGGTGACTTTCCGGGCAAACCGGGGGCCTTCGGCACCGGATACCCATACGATCGTGGCCCGTTCAGGGTTAATGCCGGCATCTTCCAGCATGAACCGGATGACGTCGAATCTGGCTGAAGCTTTTATATTACCATCCTGGTAATGACATTCACCCAGGTGTCAGCCCATGACCATGATGCCGTCCGCCCCTTTTTTCAGGGCATCCAAGATCAGATCCGGGTGGACCATGCCCGAGCACATGACCCGGATGGCCTTCATGTTGGCGGGGTATTCCAGTCGGGAAACCCCGGCCAGATCACCGCCGGCATAGGAGCACCAATTGCACAGAAACCCGATAATGGTAGGTTCGAAATTATCTGACATATTCTTTTCTCCTTAACTTCATATGGTTTTTTCCAGGATGGCATCCACCTGGGCCTTGAGCTGGTTCAGGGTAAATCCGTTGACCACAACCCCTTCCTTGGGGCAGGTGGCGGCACAGATACCGCACCCTTTGCACAGGGCTTCGTTTGGTTTTATTCGCCGGTGGCTTTTCTGGTGTTCGTCCTGGTACTCAACAAGTTGGATGGCGTTATAGGGGCAGATATCCACGCACAGGGCACACCCGTCGCAATTATGGGTCACACAGGACTTGATGGCATCCAGTTCCAGGGTTTTTTTGGAAAGAATCACACTGGCCCTGGAGGCTGCGGCCCGTCCCTGGGAAATGGCCTCGTCAATGGGTTTGGGGTAGTGGCAGATACCGGCCAGAAACACGCCGTCCACGGTGGAATCCACGGGTTTTAGCTTGGGATGGGATTCCATGAGAAACCCGTCTGCATTGGTCGCGCATTTGAACAAATTTACAAAGGGGGTGGTGTCATTGGGGACAATGGCAGTGGCCAGAACAACAAGGTCTGCCTTTATGGAGACCATCCTCTGGAGAACCGGGTCAAAAAGATCCACCAGAAGGTCTGAATTCTCCTGTTTGACGACCGGTTTTGCATTCCGGGTGTATTTAATGAAAATTACCCCCAGGTCCCTGGCCTGGCGGTAAACGGTTTCCATGTCTGCATAGGTCCGGATATCCCGGTAGAGGATGAAAATGTCCATTTGGGGGTTCATTTTCTTGAGCCGGACGGCTTTCTTGATGGACTGGGTACAGCAGACCCTGGAGCAATAGGGGCGGTCCTGGTTTCTGGAACCCACACACTGGATAAAAACCGCCGAGGTGATCTTCCGGGCCCAATCCAGATCTGTCTTCATCCTGGCATTGATCTCCAGGGTGGTCATCACCCGGTCATCCTGATTATACAGGTATTCTGAGGGCTTGGACTCGGTGCCGCCGGTGGCAATAATGCAGGCTCCGAATTCAATATCTTCAGAGATACCGTTCACCATCAGTTCTCCGGTAAAGCTGCCCACAAATCCCGCCACACGGGTCAGGGTGGTATGGGTGAGCACCCGGATTCCTTTGTGCCGGGTAACTTTTTCCTTCAAAGCAGCCAGATGGGTCTGGATATCTTCGTCTTTCCATGTTTTTAACAGGGTGTTGCCCACCCCGCCAAGCTCGGCTTCCCGTTCAATTAAAAGGGTTTCATACCCCTGGTTGGCAAGATTGTGGGCCGCGCTCATTCCGGCAAGGCCGCCTCCCACCACCAGTGCCCGGGGGGTGATGTTCACCAGGATATCCTGCAGGGGGAAATTTCGCGTCACTTTGGCCACGGCCATCTTGACCTGTTGCTTTGCCTTGGCCGTGGCTTTTTCCGGTTCATTGGGATGAACCCAGGCATTCATGTTCCGGATATTGGCCATTTCCACCATGTATTTGTTGAGCCCGATGTTCTGAAGGGTTTCCTGGAACAGAGGCTCATGGGTTCTGGGGGTACAGGCGGCAATCACAACAGCATTGAGATCCTTATCCTTAATGGTCTGGGCGATAAGATCCTGGGTGTCGGCAGAGCAGGTAAACATCTGATTGTCCACATAGGCGACTCCGGGAAGGTCTTTTGCATAAAGGGCAACCGCATTCACATCCACCACCGACGAAATATTGTTGCCGCAGGAACACACAAACACACCAATGCGGTTTTCCCGGTTGGAAATATCAAATTCCTCCACAAATTTTTTTTCAATGGTTAAGGTGTCCCGGGCTTGTGCAAGAATCGCCTTGACCCGTGCCGCTGCGGTTGAGGCGCTGGCAACGGACTGGGGGATGGCTTTGGGGCTTTGAAAGCTGCCCGTCACAAAAATGCCTTCCCGGGTTGTGGCCACCGGGTCAAAGCTGTTGGTCATTGCAAATTTGAACGGGTCCAGTTCGATCCTGCATTTGCGGGCCAGGTCCATGGCATCTTGGGGGGCCTGAATACCGATGGAGAGCACCACCATGTCAAAGAAGTCTTCATGGTTTTTGCCTGTTTCATCGGCCCATATCAGGGTAACGCCGAATCCGTCCGGACCTCTGAGCAGGGTGTGGGGCCGGGCCTTGATATATCGTACCCCTTTTTGCCTGGAGGTTTCGTAATAGCGTTCATACTCTTTGCCCGGGGTCCGGATATCCATGTAGAAAATGGTCTGATCGCTTTTGCCCTGGGGCAGGTGGCCCTGGGTCATGACGGCCTGTTTGATGGCATACATGCAGCAAACACTGGAACAATATCCATTGTTTGTACCATTGGTGTTTCTGGAGCCAACGCACTGGATCCAGGCCACCTTGCTGGGTTCTTTTCCGTCTGACTCTTTTTTCAAATGGCCCATGGAAGGACCGGAGGCTGACAGCATCCGTTCATATTCAAGGCTTGTCACCACATCCGGTATCGTGTCATACCCGTAATAATCGATACCCGAAGGAGAAAAGGGTTTGAACCCCGGCGCCAGGATAATGGCACCCACCTTTATCGCGATATATTCGGTTTTCATGTCATGGTTGATGGCGCCGGTGGGGCAGACATCAACGCAGACCCCGCATTTTCCCCGGGTCTGGTAAATACAGTTTTTTGCATCAATGGCGTATTTAAGGGGAACGGTCTGGCCGTATTTGATATAGGCGGCCTTGCGTTTGTTCAAGCCCATGTTGTATTCGTCGTCCACCCGTTTTGGGCATTTCTGGGCGCACAAACCACAGGCGATACATTTTTCCTCGTCCACAAACCGAGGGCTTTTTTTGATTTTAACGGTGAAATTTCCCGCCTCTCCTTGCACGTCTTCGATCTGGGAAAGGGTCATCAATTCAATGTTCAAGTGCCGACCGCACTCAACCAGTTTGGGTGAGATGATTCACATGGCACAGTCATTGGTGGGAAAGGTCTTGTCCAGCTGGGACATGGCCCCTCCGATACCGGAGCTTTTTTCCACAAGATAGACATAGAATCCGGAATCTGCCATATCCAGAGCTGCCTGGATACCGGATATTCCGCCTCCGGCCATTAAAACCGAACCAATGGGTTTTTCTGTCATAATTACCTCTTCTGCATGTTAAATGGTTTTAGATTCCCCTGTTGACTAAAAAGCGTGTACGGCTTTTGAGTTCCCCTAAAATTTTGCCAGCTGCCAGCGCTATTGCATTTTTTGCCCTGGGACAGAGCCCGGGGGCAATTTCATTGGGTATGGATTGGGTATGCATGGCAATTATTTTTACTTCAATGCCCCTGTCTTTCAGCTGGGCGAGCAGGTTGGAAGAAGGGGACTGGTGCAAGGAAAAATCAGAAAGCTTTTCCCTGGGCATGGCTGCCAGATCGATCTCAAACACCTCGCCCTGTTCCCGTCCGTCCATGGTGACGGCATCAATGACAATGACCAGTTCGGGTATGGTGTCCGCCAAAAGCAGGTCAAATATGAAATCCCGGATGCCTGTGCCGGCATCCACCAACAGGACCGAATCCGGTAATGTATGGTGTGCATTTATGTAAGCAATGACTTCCGGGCCGAATCCGTCATTGCCGAAAAGGGTATTGCCACACCCAAACACCAGATAGGGTTTTTCATAAATCAATGTTGTCAATGGTTTTTTCTGCTCCAAAATGCAAAATATTTATCAAATAAATACAAATCATTTGATAAATATTTATTAATAAATAAATATTATAAAAAAATTAATTCTCGTTTGTCTGAGAAAAAAAAGTTTAACCACTACCAGGTCTTTTTGGGGATGTCAATAGCGGTTGGGGGAATTTGGACAGATTTCTTGCGGATAAAAATGGCCGTGCGCGGAATCCTATACCCAGATGGTTTTTCCGCCTTCCGTTGAAGGGTTAGAGGTATTTTGTTTTGATTTTATCATAGGTTCCATTGGCAATGATTTTTTCCAACGCGGTTTTAAAAGCAATCACCAGTTGCTTGTCCGTTTCCAAGCTGAATGCCAGGTATCCAAAAAGTTTGAAATCAAGGGGGAAGACTTTTTGTATGGTATCAAAGGGTTGATACCCCAGCCTTTTAAGGGTATGGGCAGCAACCAGTTCATCCTCCACCCATAAATCGATCCGCCGGTTGATCAGTTTGATGGCATTCATCTGGGGGGTTGCCACAATATCCAGATGGTCCACACCCTTTTCCATAAGGTGTTTACTCCTTGCATCATTCCGGGCTGCACCAATTTTGTAGCCATTGGCCTGGCCATAGGAAGAGAGACGGATCTGGCTATTTTTAAGGGAGAAAAGATAGGAGGTCCCCGAAATAAGCACTCCCACCCACTGGAAAAGGGGTTCCCGTTCAGGGGTCCTTGCAATGGTGTAGATCAATGTATTTTTCTGTTTCAAGGCAATCTGGTAGGCCCGGGCCCAGGGATGGACGGAAATGGATGCCGACACCCCGAGTTCGGCCACTATTCCCTGAACTATTTCTGTACAGAACCCTTTTGTCACACCGGTTTCACTGTAACTGAGCGGGGCAAATTCACTGGTCACAATTCGGATCTCTCCCGGGTTTGTCGGCAGGCTGTGGGCGTGTGCCGGCAGATCGGTCTGGCATAGGCCCAGAATGAAGAAAAGAATGCAAGCAAATCGTTTCAGCAAGTTCGTCATGGGGTATTCCTTATCCGCCAGGGGCATTTAAATGGGTGCGAACAGAATATCCCGGAATCCGAGAAAGGTCAATTGGATTTCAAGAAATATTCACTGGTCCGGTTGATTCTTCCTTGACACTTTGAAAGAGAAGTGGTAGATACCCCTTTGTTTTGTCGGGGCGTAGCGCAGTCTGGTAGCGCACTTGTCTGGGGGACAAGTGGTCGCGTGTTCAAATCACGCCGTCCCGACCAACACCATATCAAGGGTTTTCAGAATATCTGAAAGTCCTTTTTTTGTTTCTGGTGTCGCTTTTGCATTTTTCTGGATCTTCTCTGGCTCTTTTTGGGTGAATCTTCCTGACAACGCATCCATGGCATTTTCAACGGCTCCATCACGTTCATGCAGGTAAATTGAGATGAAGGCGCCATTTTCAGTCCGGTAAAACAATGAGTTTTTCCGATGTTGAATGCAGCGTTTCAAGCTTCGTTCACAAATATTGTTGTCCAGAGGGGCTCCCGGTATCTCCAAAAACCGTGTCAATTCGGTCCAGTGATTGTTCATATAGGTGATTGCCTTTCCGAGCCCGGAGTTCGGCTCCACCAGCTTTTCTTCTGTTTGGCGTGATAGCCAGAATTTGAGGCCTGTCATCAGGGGGCCGCTGTGTTTTTTATGATAGACCAGTCGCTGGCCCGGTGTCATTTTCTGCTTTTTAGCCTGAGCGTCTATGCCGTAGACTTCAGCGAGCACCTCAATGACATGGGCTGTTTCCTCAGGAATATTTTCGACCTCGTCTACAAAATTCCTGCGGGCGTGTGTCAGGCAATTGGACAAAATCGCCTTGAACTCTTCACTAATGTTGCGGGACAGGGCATCGCACATCTGGATCAGAGCCAGTCTGCCCGCAGCTTTTTTCCGGTAAAGCTCGTTGATATTTTCACCGGCGTGATTCGGTCCGGTATAAAACAGAGCAATCTGTCTGTCATCACCGATTCGGGAGATGATTCCCGTGGCCTTTTTCGGCCACCAGTTGAAACGGCCTTTGGACAACCGCTTTTGGCACAGCCAAAACCCCTGACTGTCATAGCATAAAATTTTCATGGCCGTTCGTCCCCGATTAATAAATATGAACAGATACCCTGAAAATGGATCTGATTGCAGGATCTTCCGGCATATACCGGCCAGGCCGTCAATACCTTTTCTAAAAGCTTCGGGTTCTGCGGCCAACAGTATCCGCATCTGGGGTGTCACCTGAATCATGGGACACCCGACAGTAGAATCTTTCATTACATACCCAGGCATGTGAGGATCCGACTTACCGGGAAAGAATCTCAGGGATAGAGCAACGGGGTTTGATTTACTATAAAAATGTCGACTTCCAAAAAAAACCTGGGCAGACAGTAAGGAGGCCGAAATGAAATCAGGAAAAAGCAGTGTTGCCAACCTGTTTGCCCCCTACAGAGAAAAACATTCTCAGCAGCATTATCTCAATTTTTTCAAGAACAATGTCCCCAGATGGGAGGGCAGCTAACCCGGAAG
>Ga0180007_10002858_pt1 | contig 20018 bp, 16 predicted proteins | sample MM_PC_MetaG_FD_121122 | JGI IMG/M metagenome (GOLD analysis project Ga0180007, IMG submission 121122) | Groundwater microbial communities from the Aspo Hard Rock Laboratory (HRL) deep subsurface site, Sweden - MM_PC_MetaG | ecosystem: Environmental > Aquatic > Deep subsurface > Groundwater... | reverse complement strand
TTGTTCGAGGGACAGAATGTCTTTGACAAATCCGGGCTTCACTCGCTCCCCTGTTTCATTGATAACCAGTTTTTCGCCGGAGATTGAAAGTAAATTGGAATTCACCAGATATGGCAGGCATTCGTTGTAAAATTCATCGATTGATAATTCTCTGATGTAAACGCCGTTGATCCAATCGAGCTTGTCAATGTCAAAAACCGCGCCCGCTTTGTGCACATTGTCCAGCGTGAATTGTTTTATCATTTCATCCATTGAATATATTTCCTGCTCAGTGCCGGAGTTCCAGCCGAGCAGAGTGATGAAATTCAGCAAAGCTTTTTTCAGATAACCTTTTTCAATGAAATCTTGGACTGATGCATCGCCGTCTCGTTTGCTTAATTTTTTCTTTGATTTGCTGAGAAGTTGCGGCAAATGCGCGAAGAGCGGCGGCTGCCAATTGAACGCTTCATATAGCAAAACATGTTTCGGCGCGCTGGCGATCCATTCTTCTCCGCGCATGACATGCGTTATTTTCATCAGATGATCGTCAACAATGCTGGCGAAATGATATGTGGGAAATCCGTCCGCCTTCATCAGAACATAATCGTCGAGATCTTTTGAATTGACAATGATATTTCCGCGAATAATGTCTTTTACAATGATTTCCTTGTTTTCCGGCATTTTGAATCGGATGACATGCGGAGTTCCGCCGGCGAGCATTGACTGAACTTCTTCGCGCGAGAGGTTACGGCAAAAGTTATCATATTTCGGCGCTTTTTTGTTTGCGACTTGATCTGCTCTTAATTTTTCCAGCCGTTCTTTCGGACAGAAACAGCAGTAGGCTTTGTTTTTGTCGAGCAATTGTTGAATGTAATCGTGGTAGATTTTGAGGCGAGCCGACTGAATATACGGACCGAATTCTCCTTTTTCTCCCAATGTGTTTTCCGGAGTAATAAAAGGTCCTTCATCGTTTTCAAAGCCCGCCCACTGCAAAACTCCGAGCAGATTTTCCAGCGCTCCGGGCACGAATCGGCTCTGGTCAGTGTCTTCGATTCTGATGATGAATTTTCCTTTATAATGCTTTGCGAACAGATAATTGTACAAAATGGTTCTCAGATTGCCGATATGCACAAATCCGGTCGGACTGGGCGCTATTCTCACGCGAACATTGGTTAAATTCAAGTTTTCCATAAAATTAGCTAAAATAATGACTATTAAGTCGATTGTTGATTTTATTATTATAATGATAAGTTTCTGTGAATTTATTATATAAAAATCGAGTTGAATAGTAAAGAACGCGAGTTTCCCTATTCAAATAGTGTTGTTCCGTATTAACGATTTTAATTGGCTAAAATTGCGTAATATTGTTGTTTTGATTTTATGTGGGTTGACAAAATTGCCGATTTTTGCTATAATAATCAGTTAATCGTTCATTTCATCTCGTTGTGACACAACTACTGCCTGTATCGATTGGTCAAGAAGTAATATATCTGAAATTAAAAGTTTCGAGGATCAAGTGTTATTTATAGGCAGCAGCAGTGTCACAACGTCAACAGTTTTCAAAACATATATAAGGAGTACAGAATGGGACGCAAGAAGGAAGAAGGCAACAACAAGGACAACAAGAAGAAGGACAAGAAGCCAGACCCTTCTGTCGCCGCCAAGGCGCAGAAGAAGGCCGAAGCTCTGGAGCGGCAGGCGGTTCGAAAGACCGCACGCCGTGCCGAGCAGGTGAAGAATGAAGCGGCCGCCGCCGAAAGGCGGAAGGCCGCTGAAGAGATCCGCAAGCAGAAGCAGAACACCAACAAGTCCGAGGAGGCTACCATGCTGTCCCCCAAGCCCGCCACCGAGATCCCGACCACCACCGAGTCCCCGACCGCCGACATCGTTTCCCACCCCGCCGAGACCGAGACCGTCCAGCCCGCCCCCGCCGGGGACAACTCCCCGATCCTCATCTCCAGCCTGCCCCACTACATCGAGCGCTTCGGCCTCGATGTGTCCGTCAGCCTGCCCGAGGACGGCCACCTCGTCGACTACCTGTCGACCGAGGAGGACGAGCCGATGAACCTCGAGCCGAACGACGTTCGCGTCGTGTGGTTCGAGGGGAAGGATCGCTTCTTCAGCTCTGCGAACGCGACCATGGTCGCCCGGCTCCTCTCCGAGGAGCGGCGCACCACGGTCAGGCCCGAGGCTCTCACCGAGTGCATCCTCCGCCTCCGCAAGGAGGAGGAGGCGCGCTTCGAACGGCTGGCCGTCCTCAAGACGGTCGACTGGGAGCAGTCTTGGGTGAGCCTCGAGGCACTCGCGAAGCTCGACCCGCTCGATCTCAAGCCGGCCGCCGGCGAGATCGATGCGCCGAGCAAGTCGGCGCTCGAGAGCGTCTTTCCCCCCTACCTCCGGGTCTACGAGACCCGGGTCAAGTCCGCAAACATCGAGTCGCCCGGCGACTGGTGGTTGTGGGTAAAGCAGGTGCTAGACCCCAATTACCTCGCGGGTGCGGCGGAGGGGACGAGACGGGTCATCCCGTTCTCCAGGCAGGCGATCGTCGTGAAGCGTCTGAGTGGGGACGAGGCGACGTACGCGGTGGTGATGAAGGAGGATTTCAAGCTCCTTCAGGACATCCACTGTGATTCCGTTCTCACCCCCTTCAACGCCGTCCAGGCGATTCTCTTCGCGCGCTGGTTCGTCCAGCGAGAAGAGGATCGCAAGCGGCGAGAGGCGGCGCGCCAGAAGGCCGAGGGGCTCCGGGCTCGTATCCGCGGATCCGAGCGGCTCGGCCGCGGCTCGCCCCAGCGCCAGGGCGGGTGGCAGCGGCGGGGTCGGTACTCCGAGGACGGTGACGACGCCTAGTCGTCATCATCCGTTCTCGGAAGTTCTTTGAAAACTAAATAGCATTAGACACCTGTGGTTCTGAATCACAGGTGTCTTTGTTTTTTCAAGGATTATTCATCTGTTATCAGTTATTGACAACTTATTTGATAATTGTTAAGCTTTGATAAATTCATTTGTTCATTCAACTGTGATAAAATAGATTATAGGGGGAAAGGAGGTTCCGAATGATACGAGTGGAAAGAGAAGGCCTTTTTTTGTCAATTCCAGCAAGTTTCTGGCCGATTTTTTTCAAACAGGAAATCATTACGGCATTTGTCGGACAATGCGTATGTTTCTGCGTGAATGACCGCGACAAGAGACGACAGTTCGTCTTCGTGTATCCTGAGGAAGGAAATACAGCGGTTCCATCTGTCGAGGAACTTTCGAAAGTTTTCAATTTTGCAATGAAAGGAACTCCGATTTCAGATCCCGAACAAATTCCGATTCCCTACGCGGAGTTGCGGAGCATTCTCGGTGTCACTATCCGGGAAAAACACACCGGCGCAAAACAAATGTGCGCAATCTATCCGATATGGCTCCCTGAAAAAGGGATGGTTTGGAGCGATGGACAGATTCAGATTCTGAGTTTCTCAGTTCCGCGTCAGGAAGTGAAGGAAATAAAAAGACTTTCTGAAAACCATATTGTTCTTTATCAAAAGTATTTTGAGAAAAGCGGACAGTTGCATCTGATATGTCTGTTGAGAGACGGCGCTTCGGTACGCTTGTCGCCGGCGATCTTGATCCGAGCCACCACGCATGGCAGAGTCGAGATTGTGCAGGATTCATTGGCTTTCAATTAAATTTCGAGGAAAAATGTCGGGGAAAGAAAAACGCGGCTCATCGCATTGATGGCCGCATTTATTTTTTTAAAAATATTTTTCGCGATTAAAGATATCTAATCAATTTTTTCGCGAATTCCCGTCTGACCGGATGCAAATTTTTTAGAATTTCGGTTTTTCCCACCCATTTGATTGCCACCACTTCATCGCTTTTCTCCGGATGAAAGTCAGAATCGTTTCCATTGAATTCCAGAACAAAAGCGGTTTGCGTTTGTCCTTTGTATCCGCGGAGAAGCTGAGCATATCGAGGCCAAACATATTCATGTCCGTCGGGAATTTTTTTAATTACTTTAAATAATCTCTCCTCAGCTCCCAATTCTTCGGCCGTTTCACGAACAACGGCCATTTCCGGCCTTTCGCCTTCATCCACGCCGCCTTGTGGAAATTGCCAATGTTCTTTTAATCGCGCGTTTTTTTGAATCAAATATTTTCCTTCTTTATTTTTGATGATGCCGAGAACATTTATTCGAAATTCATTGTCCATTCGTTTTTCCCACTGATGACAGAGAATTAGAAAATCAGCTGTCGCGTGTTTTATTCTCATGAGCCGTTTCGGTTCCCGATACAATCTATAGAGCCACTCAGCTCCGAGCTTTCGAATTATTTCCGGCGCGCGTTTCATTTTTCCGGTCAGAAAATCAAAGCTTCCGCCGACTCCGAGCGACGCGCGCACTGAAGTTAGAATGTTCGAATATTTGTTGATCCAGATTTCTTGGTCAGGCGCGCCCAGCGCGATGAAAAGAATTTGCGGATTGAAATCATTGATATCATTTAGAACTTTATCGCAATTCAAGCAGTCGTCTTTGTCAACAACCCCGACTTTTACTTTTATTTGCGGATAATTTTCTTTGAATAATTTTTTTATGTCAGATTCGGTTGAGAGCGAATTGCTTTTTATTACAATGAAAACGGAAATGTTTTGCGATTTGTATTTTTCGAGAATGGCTTTTGTCAGATCAGCGCCGGTGACTCGATTTTTCAATTCCTGCCGCAAAATTTTGGCGCCCAGCTTCAATCCGATTCCGTCCGGAGTGTTGATGTCGGCTGTGTTCAATAATTTTCTGTAATGTTCATCATTGCCCGCGCGCAGACAGATTTCCGGATTAGGAGTGAATATTTTGTGATTGTTTTCGGAATTCAAAAAATGATCAATGCGATTCATAATCCATTCAATCGGCTGGTCGTCTATTTTGACGCCGAGTATTGTCATTTTGTTTTTGAATTCTTGAGGTTTCATAGTTTTTTTCATGTAACATGTAACATATAACATGTAGCACAATTAAAATTCTAAATACTAAATCACCGCTGTGAGACGGGATCCCGCACGCTGCGGTGGTATCAACCCAACTAATAATTCGTAACATTCGTAATATTTGTAAATTCGTGACATCAAACTAATAATTCGTGAATTCGCATCAATATAATTCTACCAAATTACCGCTAAAAAAGAAAGTTGACAATTATGCTGATTTTCATATAATATATTTAGCAATCAAGTACTGGGAGTGCTAAGTATTAATCCGATAAATCTATGGATATCAATAAATTTACCACGAATAGCCAGCAAGCTTTGCAAGAAGCTCAGGTTTTGGCTTTTGAATACAAAAATTTGGAGCTCGATCCCCTGCATTTGCTTCATGCGCTCATGCATCAGGATCAGAGCGTGGTGCTTTCGATTTTAAAGAAATTGGAAGTCCCGATTGAAACGATTATTTCCGAAGTGGAAAAAGTTTTGCGTTCTCTGCCAAAAAGCGAAAACCGAAATCTCAGCGCGCAAGCATTGATTACCGCGCAGATGAATTATGTTTTGATCACTGCGGAAAAAGAATCAAAAAAATTGGGCGATGAATTTATCAGCACTGAACATTTGTTTTTATCTTTGTTGAAAGTCGATTCTGAAGCGAATATTATTTTGGAACATTTTCAGGTTGATTATGATTCTGTTCTGAAAATTTTGGCTGAAGTTCGCGGAACGCAAAAAGTTGATTCGCCTGATCCGGAAAATAAATATCAGGTTTTGGAAAAATACACTATCAATTTGACTCAAAAAGCGCGGGAAGAAAAATTCGATCCGATTATCGGAAGAGATGATGAGATCAGAAGAGTTTTGCAAGTTCTCTCGCGCAGAACAAAAAATAATCCGGTGCTGATCGGCGAGCCGGGAGTGGGAAAAACCGCGATTGCCGAGGGATTGGCTCAGAGAATTGTCGCCGGCGATGTGCCTGATAATTTGAAAAACAAAGAGGTTTTAAGTCTGGACATCAGTTCCCTGCTGGCCGGTTCGAAATTTCGCGGAGAATTTGAAGAAAGAATGCGAGCTGTTTTGCAGGAAATTCAAAAAAGCAAAGAAAAATATATTATTTTCATCGATGAATTGCATACGATTGTCGGAGCCGGCGCGATTGAAGGTTCGCTCGATGCTTCGAATATGCTGAAGCCTGCGTTGGCGCGCGGAGATTTGCATTGCATTGGCGCGACAACATTGAAAGAATATCAAAAATATATTGAAAAAGACGCGGCACTGGAAAGACGATTTCAGCCGGTATTGGTTCCCGAACCGAATCTAGATGACACAATCGCGATTTTGCGCGGGATCAAGGAAAAATATGAAGTTCACCACGGCGTGCGCATTACCGATGAAGCGATTGTGGAAGCGGCCAATCTTTCCGAACGATATATTACCGAGAGATTTTTGCCGGACAAAGCGATTGATCTTGTTGACGAAGCTACTTCCGCTCTTCGAATCGAATTGAACAGTTTGCCGACCGAGCTTGATCAATTCAAAAGAAAAATCATGAAGCTGGAAATTGAAAAGCAAGCCATTGCCAGAGAAAAAACGGAAACAACCGAACACAAGATTCGTGAAATTGAAAAAGAATTGGAAGAATTGAAGGAGCAGTCAAACCGTTTGGAAATACATTGGCGCAAAGAAAAAGAAATCATCGGGAAAATTCATGACGCGAAAAAAGAAATTGACCGATTGAAACAAGAAGCTGATATTCTGGAAAGAAAATCAGAATATGACCGCGTGGCGGAAATCCGTTTCGGCCGAATTCCGGAAAATGAAAAAATAATAAAAGAGTTTCAGGAAAAATTAAAAACAGTTCAGAGCGGTCCGGGCGGACGGCAGATTTTAAAGGAAGAAGTGACTGCCGAGGACATTGCAAACGTGGTGGCGCGCTGGACCGGAATTCCGGTATCGAAAATGCTGCAAAGCGAAATGGAAAAATTGGCGTTTATTGAAAAAGAATTGGCGCTTCGCGTCATCGGACAAAAAAAATCAATCACAGCGGTTGCCAATGCTTTGCGGCGATCGCGCGCCGGACTTTCCGAAGAAAATCGTCCGATCGGATCTTTCATTTTTCTCGGTCCTACCGGAGTGGGAAAAACCGAATTGGCAAAAGCGCTGGCTGAATTCATGTTCAACAATGAAGAATCGATTGTCCGGGTTGACATGTCGGAATTCATGGAAAAACATTCGGTTTCAAAACTGATCGGCTCTCCTCCGGGTTATGTCGGATTTGACGATGGAGGACAGCTGACCGAGCAGATTCGCCGGCGTCCGTATTCTGTTGTTTTGTTTGATGAAATTGAAAAAGCGCATCCGGAAGTTTTCAATGTTTTATTGCAACTGCTCGATGACGGACGATTGACTGACGCGAAAGGCAGAACCGTTAATTTCAAAAACACAATAATTATAATGACATCAAATATAGGAAGCGATGTGATTCTCAATTCGCTGAACAAGAGCGACATTGGTTTTGGTTCGGATGAAATTTCCATCAAAGAAAAAAATGATGATAAAATTTTGAAAATATTAAAGGACAATTTCCGTCCCGAATTTTTGAATCGAATCGATGAAGTGATAATTTTCGAAGCTCTCGGCAAAAACGAAATCAGAAAAATCGTTGATTTGCAATTGGAAAAAGTGGCGGAGCGTGCGGCGAAAAAAGATATTGAAATTGAATTTTCAAAAGAGACGAGAGAAATGCTGGCAAACGAAGGATATGATCCGCAGTTCGGCGCTCGCCCGCTAAAGCGTGTAATTCAAAATAAAATTCTCGATGAATTGGCAATGCGCATTGTTCAGGGAAAAATAAAAGACAAAGTTTTGGTGGATTATAATGGCAAAGTAATATTTCAACAGAATTAATCGCAAAAAATCCGGCTAGCCGCCGGATTTTTTAACGCTTGACAAAACAAAGTGCATCTGATATATTTTGTTAATTGATCTTTCAACCCAAGCGAGGAGGTCGCCATGAAAACACCGCATACGCATCTGGAATATCCGTTTTTGCGCAAAAAGGAATATTTTCAAAAGGTCACAAAAACAAACGAAGATGGTGTGAGCCGGCAGAGGCGGAATTTTTTTATCAACATGATGGTCATCAATGCGCTTTATGTTTTGCTGATATTCGTTTCATACCATTTGGTCATTTCTGGAAATATGGACATTCAATTTTTTTATGGAGAAATCATTGCCATGTCCTTCATTCTTGGCATTTTGTTCATCTATGAAACAATCGGACTGAAAAAACGAAAAACCGATGAAAAATTTCATCTGGATTGGAATCTTCGCAATCTGGTGGACAAATACAACAATTTGGTTGCCAGAGCGTCAACTGCCGACGACAGCCGGCGAATGCTTTTGGAAAGTGACAGATGCATTGAAACCGCGGCCAGACTCTGCCATGATATCGCATATTTGACGGGAAAGAAGAATCGCGAAGATGAGGTGAAGGCAATGATGGGAACGTATTGCAGTGCGTTGGCAGATGCGGAAGAATTTTTTCGCAAAGCGGAAGCCGCAAACCTGTAATCAAGTCAAGCGGAAAGCGCGGTCGTAAAATACGGCCGTTTTTTTATATGTAACAAAATATCAAATAGCTAAGAAGCTATTCATCCCGCCAGCGTCGGGAATCAGCTGCAAGCTAATCTCTCGGAGTTCGAGAGAATGAAAATGCTTGCCCGCCAATCCCCTTTTTGCTATAATAATTACATATGAAAAAGTTCAAAAAAATCTCTTTTATTTTAGCGTTTTCGCTGATGTTTGGAATAATTCCGAGCATTGGCGCTTTTGCCATGGAATTTGACAATGGGTATATTATTTCCGATTTGGATATGACCGATTATTCATCAATGAGCTGTACTGATGTTCAGACATTTTTGGATAGAAGAACCGGCACATTGGCGACTTTTACCGCGCCGGACAAGGACGGCATTGTAAAAACAGCGGCTGAAATCATCTGGGAAGCGGGACAGGAAAATAAAATCAGTCCGAAATTTTTATTGACAATGCTGCAAAAAGAACAAAGCCTTGTCGAAGATTCCGCGCCAAAACAGTCGCAATACGATTGGGCCATGGGTTATGGCGTTTGCGATGATTGCTCGGTCAATGATCCGGCAATACTATTGTTCAAAGGGTTCGGCACGCAGGTTGACAGCACTGCCGGCGCGAATCGCTGGTATATTGAAAATACGAACAACGGATGGCTGAAAACTCCGGGAAAAAATTATGTGATTGACGGACATGATGTGACAATCAAAAATCAAGCGACCGCGAATTTGTACAATTTCACTCCGCACATTCACGGCAATTATAATTTTTGGAAAATATGGAACAGCTGGTTCAATCAGATTTATCCTGACGGAACTTTGTTGCAGGCTGAAGGCGAACAAGGAATTTGGCTGATTAAAGGCGGACAGCGACGGCCGTTCACAACCAAGGGCGCGCTCACATCCCGATATGACATTACAAAATTGATTGTTGTCGGAAAAAATGAATTGGAAAAATATGAAATCGGAAAATCAATAAAATTTTCAAATTATTCAATTCTCGAATCACCGTCGGGAAATGTGTATCTGGTAGTTGATGACAAATTGAGAAAATTCGAATCGCAGGAAGTGCTCAGAACGCTGGGATTCAATCCTGAAGAATTTGAAGATATTACAGAGGCTGAAGTGGGAAATTTTGAAGTCGGAGAAGAGATAAAGCTGGACACTTCATATCCGGAAGGCGCTCTGCTTCAGGACAAAATAACCGGCGGCGTATTTTTAGTGCAAGACGGCTACAAATATCCGATTATTACCAAAGATATTTTGAAAATTAATTTCCCCAAATATCCGATTACGCGAGTGACTCCGGAAGAATTGGAAAAATATCAGCGGCTCGGGAGCGTGAGAATAAAAGAAGGAGAATTGGTAAAGCCGACTGACGCGGCGACAGTGTATGTAATCTCAAATGAAACGAAACGGCCGATTTATTCCGGAGAAGTTTTTGAAAAATTGGGATATAAATGGAAAAATATTCGCGTGGTTGATCCAAAGTCATTGACCAATATTCCGCTCGGAGATACGGTCGATCTGGACTTTTTGAAAAATTAAGCGCAAGATGATCTGAGGTTAATGAATTAAAATAATTGGATTGATATGCTGGTATTTTGCGCCATTGTCCCCCATCCGCCATTGCTCATTCCGTCAATCGGAAAGGAAAACATGGCAAAGTTGGACAAAACAATCAACGCATTCAATATATTGGAAGAAGATCTGAATCAGGCGGCGCCTGATACGATTATTGTAATTTCTCCACATGGAGAAATAAGTTTTGATTCATTTACGATCAACACTCATCAGAATTACATTGCGCGCTTTGAAAAATTTGGAGATTTCAGCACTGAGATGAAATTTAAAGCTGATTTGCAATTTATCAATGAATTGAAAAGCAAAACCGAAACAAAATTGCCGGTTCAATTGATTTCCGATGAAAATTTGGATCATGGAGCTTCTATTCCTCTGTATTATTTAACAAGAAAAAACGCGAGTCGGAGAATTGTTCCGATAAATTATTCGTATCAAAGTAATCAGAAGCATATTGAATTCGGAGAGGCCATAAAAGAAGCGGTGTTTTCATTGGATAAACGATGCGCGATTATCGCGAGCGGCGATCTTTCTCACCGATTGTCAATGAACGCGCCCGCCGGATTTTCGCCCAAAGCAAAAGAATTCGATAAAAAAATAATTCAATTTTTGAAAAAGAAAAATGTTGATGGAATCATGAATATGGAATCCGATCTTGTCGATGACGCGGCAGAATGCGGATTGCGTTCGATTTTAATCTTGCTCGGCGCGATAAAGAAAATGAATTATGAATTTGAAGTGCTGAGTTATGAATCGCCGTTCGGCGTCGGTTATCTGGTGGCAGAGGCGAAATTCAAATAAAATGAAAACCGCCGCCATTTGGCGGTTTTTTTGTCGGATTGTCGATATTATAAAAATGAAATCGTATCGCAGGGAACAAAAATATTTGTTCCTTATGATGATTTTCATTACCGATGGAAACGATTATTTTCGAATAAGAAAATTTATGCCAAAAGTCGCGCATGTTTATCCATTTATGAAATTGCCGCGGAATATCGAATATTTCGATTATTATATTCCCGCAGATTTGCAATCAGCGATTTCAATCGGCACGATTGTCGATATTCCCATGAAAACGCGTTTGATAAAAGGCGCGGTCGCTTTTATTGATGAGAAAACTTCATTTGAATCAACCAAGGAGATTGCTGGAATTGACAAGAAAATCGGGTGCTTGCTCCCCTTTCAAATGGAATTTATAAAATGGTTTTCTTCTTTTTATTATTATTCTCCGGCTTCAACCCTGAAATTGATTTTGCCGGAAATACCGAAGCGAAAAAGTTCTGCTACGGAAAAAACAAGTTATTTGAAATTTACCAATATTACAATCGGGAAAAATTCAAGGAAGCTGGCTGAACAAGTTTTTGATTCGAAAAATAAAAATTATTTGCTTTTTCCGCATGATTTAAATTTGAAGTTTTCTTTTTTTCTCGCTCTTTGCGAACGGGCGATGGAAAGTAAAAAACAAATTTTAATTTTATTTCCGCAAAAATTCAAGCTGGAAGAATTTAATTTGATGTTGAATGAGAAATTGAAAAAGCAAACAGTTATTTTGAATAATGAATTTTATACTTCGAAAAATTTGTATTTGGAAATGTGGAATAAAATTAAGAATAATGAAAAGCAAATCATTCTCGGCACCAGATCCGCTGTATTTGCTCCGCTTCATTCGCCTGAATTCATTATTGTGGATGACGCGCACAGCGAAGATTACAAACAATGGGATCAGACTCCGCGATATCGGACGACAACCGCGGCAAGGAAAATCAGCGAATTGACGGGAAGTAAATTAATTTTAAGCAGTCTTACTCCCAGAATCGAAGACGCATATATAGCGGCGCAAGAAAAATATCAATCCATTTCCCTTGGCGCGTTGAAAAATGATTTCGCGGAAATAATTGATTTGAAAGAAGAAAGAAGAAATGAATTCACCTATCTGAGCGATCGTTTGCTCGGCGCGATTGAGGAAACAATGCGGAAAAAAGAAAAAGCATTGCTCATTGTAAACAAAAAAGGAATGTTCAGCTACTTTTTTTGCAAAGATTGCGCCTTTGAATTGAAATGTCCGCATTGTTCCCTGCCGTTGATCGTTGAAAATGAATCAGAGCTGGTCTGCCGTCATTGCAAACACAGCGAACCGATTCATTTGCGCTGTCCGTCTTGCGGAGGAACGAACATGAAAGCTCTGGGAATCGGATTGAATCAGATCAAAAAAATTTTGCGAGAAAAATTTTCTTGCGCGATCGCTGAAATTGATGAAAACGGAAATGCTTCGATTGAAGCGCAAATCATTCTTTCCACCGGCGCGAACATTAGAAACGATGTTCTTAAAAATATAAAGTTGCTCGGACTCGTTTATGTTGACAGTCTCGCGTACTTGGCTGATTTCAATTCGAGCTGGAAATTATTCAGCTGGATTTCAGAATTGATTTCGCGCGCCCGTTGCGGTCGATCGCTTCGAGCGATTGTGCAAACATGTTTTACGGAAAATCCGGCTTTTAAATATTTGAATGACGGTTTTCCTAAATTTTACAAGGACGCGATCGAACTGAGAAAAGATTTCAATTATCCTCCATTCAGAAATTTGATAAAAATATTTTTCCAGCATCATGATTTGTCTGTTTGCGAAAAAGAAGCGGAACGGATTTTTCAGTTGCTGGAACCGAAAGTAAAAGCGGAAAAAGGAATGATTATTGAACCGTATTTGTATTACCTGAAGAAAATCAGAAAAAGATATCGCTATCAAATAGCCATTTTCTTGCCTGATTTGCCGGAAGAGCGTGAAAAGGAAATTTTTGTTGATTTGCCTCAACATTGGAGCATTGACAGAGAACCGGCAAATCTGTTATAATAAGCTGGATTTAATGTAACCAAATTTATGATTAGAAAAGTTTTAATCAATCCTGATCCAACTTTAAGAAAGATTTCGAGAAAAGTAAATTTAGATAAAATAAAGTCTAAGGAAATTCAGGCTTTTGTTTCTGATTTGACTGAAACCATGATAAAAAAAGACGGAATCGGGCTGGCCGCTCCGCAAATTGGACAAACGGTTCGTATTTTTGTAATAAGTTTGAAAGACGGAGTCATGGAATTCATCAATCCTGAAATCAAAAAAAGATCATGGCGAAAAGAGATGGGAGAAGAAGGTTGTCTGAGCATTCCCGGAATTTACGGACTGGTGAAAAGAAATATTTCAATTGTGGTTGAAGCTTATAACAAAGAAGGAGAAAAAATGAAAATTTCAGCCAATGGATTGATGGCGCGAGTGATTCAGCATGAGACTGATCATCTTGACGGAATTTTATTCATTGACAAGGTGAAAAAGTTTACAAAAACAGAACAGCAAAAAGATGAAAGCAAACAATGAAAAAACAAAAATTATTTTTTTCGGTTCAACGGAATTTTCAGTTCCGATTTTTATTCGTCTGATTGAAAACTTCAATGTTTTGGCTTTGGCGACCGAGCCGGACAAACAGCAAGGCAGAAACAGAAAGCTCGCTCCCCCGCCCACGAAAATCATTGCCGAGCAACATAATGTTTTTTGTTTTCAGCCGAAAAAAATAGATGAAACATTCATTGAAAAAATAAAATCATTAAAACCTGATTTGATTGTAGTCGCGGCTTACGGAAAAATTCTGCCGCCGGAAATATTGGATTTGCCGGCAAACAAATGCATCAATGTTCATCCATCAATTCTGCCGAAATACCGCGGCGCATCGCCGATTCAAACCGCGCTCATGGAAAATGAAAAAGAAACGGGAATTACTATAATTATAATGGATGAAGGAATGGACAGCGGCGACATTCTGGCGCAAAAAAAAGTTGAGATTGATGCGACTGATAATTTTATTTCCTTGTCAAAAAGATTGGCGGAAATAAGCGCGGAATATTTAGCGGAAATAATTCCGCAATATTTGAATAATGAGATCGAATTGAAAAAACAAGATAATGAAAGCGCGACATTCTGCCGAAAGATAAAAAAAGAAGATGGGAAAATAGATTGGAACAAAAGCGCCTTGGAAATCAATAATCAAATTCGCGCGTTTGCAAAATGGCCCGGCAGTTATACTTTTTTTTCCGGAAAAAAATTGGAGCTGATGATTTGCCGGCTGGCGGAGTTTGAGACAAAAAAAGAAATTGCGATCGGACAAGCTTTTGAAAAAGATAAAAATGTATTTGTAAAATGCGGAAGCGGAAATCTTGAAATTCTCGAATTGAAACTGGAAGGAAAGAATCAGTGCAATATAAAAAATTTCATCAATGGATATCGGAATTTCATCGGCGCTATTCTAAACTGATTGAATTTGCAGTAGAAATAAGTTGAACGAAAACCAGAATTAACAGCAAATAGCCGATTCCCAACGGATGATTCAAATACGGACTGAATATATGAACAATGACCAGCGCGGCCAATCCGAGGGACAAGCCGGCGAGCAGGGCGCGATTTGAGCGGTCTGTTTTTTTGTTCCAGACAAGAAAAATTTTTCGGGCGATGGACCAGATGAAAATCAAATAAACCAGAACTCCGAAAATTCCTATTTTTAAAATCATGTCCAGATAACCGAGTTCAAAAGAATAAGTCGTGTATTTTCCTAGCGGATTGTCAATCGTTTTTATGCGCGGATCAGAACTTTCATAAGTGACAGTCGTTCCCCAGCCGGATCCGACAACCGGATGAGTTTTAATTCCTTGCAAGAGCGGCAAAAGCTGGCTTTGGCGCGATGATACGGCTGATTCATCCATATTCAGCCGGCTTTTGAGGAGCGATGACGAATCAGCTGACATAACTTTTGGCAAAGGAAAGTTTACAATTCCCAACACAAGCAAAATCGCCAAAACAACAAGACAAATTATTCCGGAGAAATTTATGGCTATTCGTTTGAATGAAAATTTATATTTCCAAAAGAAAAAAGTTAAAAGAGCAGCAGCGCCGGCCAGGCTGAGCCAGAAACTGCGCGAAAGGCTGAGAATTATTGTTGACGCTGACAGCAATATAACAATCAGATATGACCAATCTTTTTTAAAATTAAATTTTTCTTTGAAAATAATATAGCCGATTAAAATACAGCATCCGAGCAAAGCGAAAATTTGCGCTTGGGAAAAAATGCGAAAAAAATTTCCGGAAACAAGCGTGAACTCGCCCCAGCGCGTGTCTCTCCCCCATTTGTAAAAATCAATAATGATCGGAAAATTGTGCGAGAAAATATAGAGAAAGATCAATGATTTGATTGCAACCGAAGCGACTGAAGCGGTGAAAATTTGGAAAAGCGTTTTTAGTTGTTCGGGTTTTTTGAAAATTGTCAGTAAAGGAAATATGTACAAGAAATACAGCCACGCGTTAAAATCAAAAAAAATATTTGTCGGCGAATTACCTCTGAACAATGCCATTGCTACCGCGAAAATGGAAACTGCCGATAACACAATCAATATTTTGTTTTCAATAAAAATTTGTTTTACTTGTTTGAGCAATCCTTTTCTGATCGCGAAAATAATCCAAGCGATTAGAACCGCGCAAAATATTCCAATGCGGATTGAAACGGTTGCGCCGAAAATGTTTGCGCTGAAAAGCTGGCCTTTTGATCCGATGAAAAGTTCTGTCAGAGCGGCGAACAAACCGTATTCGGGATTTTTCAGGCTGACGGCAAAAACGAGCAAAACAATCAATGCAAACGCGATTGAATACAGATCAATAAAATTGTTCAGCGAATAACAAAAAAAAGAAAGCAATTCAGCCAAAAGAATGAAGAGCGATGTCAGACGAAAATATTTTCCCTGAGTTGATATTTTTTTCATCGGATTTTCCGATATTGGCGATAAATGAAATTTTGTTCGTTGTCGGAAATGAAGCAATGCCGTTCGAGGAGCGGAATCATGAGCTCGGGAAAATCAATCGGTTTGCCGATGAATTGCCTGATCGCGATATCCAAAATCATGTTTTCGATTTCCAGCCAATAGTGCAGGAGCGGAAAATTGGCAAAATGCCCTTTTGCCATATTCGCTCGCGCGCTGTATCCATGCAAGACATGGGAATTGAGATATTTCGCCAAATTCAAATGATGCGTTTGCGCAAATCCCGAAACATGCATGACATGAGTTCTCACTCCGTTTATTACCGCTTCAACTTTGCTGTTGATAATGTAATCTTCAATCGCTTCGAGCAGATCCGGCAGAAGTTTGTCATGATTGAGTACATCAACGGTTGACTGCAGATCAAATCGATTGTTTGTGATAATGAGCATAATTTTCAAATGCGCGACTGCGGGCGCTGTTTAATTTTTAATAATTGTGTAATGGCCGCGAGCAAAAAGCTGATCGGCTGGAATAAAATTAAAATAAAGTATTTGATGAACGGTTGATGCTTTTTGAAATAAATCAGCATTCCGCGATTGAATCTTTTTTGTTTTTTGAGACTCGGCACTTGTTCGAAAGATTTGCTTTCATAATGAATGACAGCGGTCGCCGGTGAATAAATTATATCATATCCGAGATTTTTCACTTTTGCGCAGAGCTCGACATCTTCCCACATCAGCCAATAATCCTCATCCCAGCCGGAAATGGAATCCATCAGATTTTTTCTGGTAAACACAAACGCGCCCATGACTTGATCGACATCAGCCTGTTTTTCATAATTAAAATCTTTCATCAAATATTTTTTCAGACATGTAATGTCAGACAAAAAATGATGCGATTTCAAAAGAATTAAGATTTGACTGCACAAAGTCGGCGAACCCTTCACATTCGGCTGGAGCTGTTTGTCTTTGTACAGCAGTTTGCAGGTGCAAATCCCGCAATGTTCGTGTCCGTCCATGAAATCAACGAGCATTGGAAAGCTGTTTTCCAGGAGTTCCATGTCCGGATTCATGAAAAGAACATATTCCCCTTTTGCCGCATGCAAGCCTTGATTGTTCGCTTTGGCGAATCCGGCGTTGTATTTATTTTCAATGATTTTCAATTTGCCGGATTCGATCCGGTCTGCATATCTGGATTTCAAATGCTCCGCTGATCCGTCTTTCGAATCATTGTCAACAACAATCACTTCATAATCAATTCCGGCGGTAAAATAAGAAATCGAATCCAGCAGTTTTGACAACAGGTCGCACACATTCCAGTTTACAGTAATGATTGATAATTTCATATTTTTTTTAAAATTGTTCTTGATTTATTGGGTATTAGAAAGCAAGAGGAACAGAGGATAATGAGTTTTTAAGGAAATTAAGCGCATATTTGAATAATTCTTTGAATGAAAAACGGGCTTCAAATTCAGCGATAATTTTGACCAATTTTTTCAGTGTGACATGATGATACATTCTTCTGATAAAAGTCCTGAGAACGCCCCACATTCCTTCCACTTCCGAAGTCTGACTAAACTCAAATTTACTGTGACATTCGGATTTATGCGTAATCGGCCACCAATCTTCACTTTTCCGATAAATCTTACTGCCGTCGGTAAATAAAGTTGAACCGGGTTTTACATGTTGAAATATCATATTCATAGCATCATGTTTTTCAGGTGATTTCTTAAACACCACATTCATTTTAATTCGTTTTCGTATAATGTCTTTTGCTCCTAAAATGAAAGCTCCTTTAACAAACATTTCATCCATTTGCACTATGCCTTCGAGAATAATATCATCACAATTTATTTGTAAATTATCACGAAATAGCTCATAGTATCTTCGAATCGTCGGAATGGATGTTAAGCACAAACCCGAGACTTGAAGCACTCCCAATTTTTGTTGCCAGCACCATACCAACATCCATAATTTTGTTCCGGAAATCTTCATGCCCTTCAACCAATTTACGCTGGTAATACTAAATCTTTTACGGCATTTTCGGCAACGCCACAGCCGATTTTTTTTTAACTCAATCACATATATTTGCCGCTGGCAATGCGGACATTTAACATGTTTTCCAAAAATAATTCTTTGCAGTTCCCTCAAAACTTGTTTTTCGTTGGGAAACTGAGATAATGCTTTTGCATTAGGCATAAGTTTTTGAGTTATGTTTTTTTCCTATAACTCTATTATACTTGTGCCTTTTGCTTTATTATACCCGATTTATTACGGTTGACAGATCAAATCTGTTGTGCTAATTTATATTAAGATTCAATGCGTTCAGGGAGGTGAAAAATGGAAATCCGTAAGCTTTCCGTTAAAGATTATTTTATCAAAACGAAAGATGTTAATCCGGGAGTGAGCGCGAGCGTGTATCGGTTCTTTGAGATTTCAGGAAAATGGTTTCTCTCTGAAAATCAGTCAAACGGAATAATGGAAGCTATGCTCGGCGGCGTTATAGTTTTCCCATTGAAAAGAATGAATTTCAAAGAAGTCAAGCATTCGCAAATGTTCGTACCGCTGTCGGTCGTTGCAAATCATGAAGCGGCTTCGCTTTTCAGAAAGTTGTCGAAAGAGAAAACAAACGCTGGCGTGAGAAACGCATGGAATTTTTCCGAGGGAGTTTACGCTCTTTTCCGGTCAGAGACGGAAGTTCTGGCTTTTTCCCGATAGATCCAATTGATTGTCCGATTGCAACGCAGTCGGGCTTTTTTTATTTTCACAAGAGTAAAAAATTCAAGGATTGACAAAATTTCAATCATATTTTATTATCTTATAACGCTCGTCACTCGCGCAAGGAGGTCGTAATGCAGCTCAAAATGCTCGAGAATTCGCATTGTTTTGTCAGCGGAAGGGATGTCCGACCGGGGAAGTCAGCAGAAGCCTTCATGAGAATTCAGGAGGATACGGAATTTCCCAATGTAGTCCATGTGGCAAGTCTTGCCACCGGCGAACAGACAACTATGATCGATGCAACGGAAATATATTCCATGACGAGTGTCATATTCAATGATGTCAACAGCGCTCAGTTTTTTCTGTCGGAATCAGCTGAAAGAATGCGAGTTCCAATTTTCAGACGAATAAATCTGGCGAGAAAAACACCTCTCGGCGAATTCGTCTTCAATATGACAACCGGTGATAATGAATTCTTTGTCTGGGATAGAAAAGTTTTTTCCTTGAAAAAATAGCCGGCTGAACGCAAATGATTCGGTTCGACTGCAACGCAGCCGAACTTTTTTTATTTTAATTTTTCATTTATTTCTAACATCATTCGCTCCGTTCTTTTTTCCCAAGTATGTTCTTTTAGAATTTCTTTTCTCAGCGATTGTTTGCCGAAGGAATCATCGGAAATCGCTTGCTCGATATATTGAATGAATTGAGAATTATTTTTAGCGATATAAATAAAATCGGAAAACATATCAATCCCCGCTCCTTCGGTCGAAACTATCGGCTTGCCGCAGGCGAGATATTCGTACATTTTCATTGGATTGGTTGATTTTATGAATGCGTCGATCTTGTGCGGAATTATCGCAACGCTGAATTGAGTGATATAGCTCGGCGCATTTTCCAGAGCCACTCTTCCGGTGAAAATTATATTGTCGAATTTTTTCAATTTTTCATCAACTTCCTTTTGCACAGTCGCCCAGACCGGACCGCAAAGCGCGATTATTTTGTCCTGATGTTCTCTCGCGATCTCGGCAATGAGATCAAAGTCGATTCTGTCCTGAATCGTTCCCAGATAACCGATTATGGGTTTTCCGATTTTCGTTAATTCATTTTCTTTTTCCAAGTTTTCAATATTTGTGAAATGTTCCAAATCCACTCCGTTCGGAATCCAGGAAACATCGTGCGTGCGGTTCATCTTTTCATAAAACGCCAGCAATTCTTCGGAAACCGTGAAAATAACATCAGCTTCCTGCGCGATTTTTCGATAATTGGCCAGAAGTTTTTCCTTTGCCAGCAATTTTGTGTAGCCCGGATGTTCAGACCAATTGTCCACAGTGTCGAATACAAACAATTTTTCGTCCAATCGGCCGATAAAATCAATGAACATGGGATTGTACGACCAGATGATTACATT
>Ga0180007_10002857_pt1 | contig 20018 bp, 26 predicted proteins | sample MM_PC_MetaG_FD_121122 | JGI IMG/M metagenome (GOLD analysis project Ga0180007, IMG submission 121122) | Groundwater microbial communities from the Aspo Hard Rock Laboratory (HRL) deep subsurface site, Sweden - MM_PC_MetaG | ecosystem: Environmental > Aquatic > Deep subsurface > Groundwater... | reverse complement strand
TCTTATAAGGAAGCAATTTGTGGGGCATTTAATAGTGTTCCTGATTTATGCTCTACTCAGCTAAGTTCAACTCAAAGCACTGCTAGTGGAAGTTGCTAATTTTCTAAATAAATAATCTCTTCCTTGCTTAATTTTAATTCTCTCTGAATCTCTGGATTTGAACGAATGATTTGTTTTATGATGGGAAATTCATTCATTGCGCGTTTTTCTCCGACATGAACATATTTCGCGTATTTTTGTGCGATTGATTTTTTCTTTGCAGTTCTTTGGTTGTTTAGCCAAATTTTCAAAATTCTCGAGGGTCTTTTGTATTTTGTGAAATTTGTTTTAATGCCTTTTTTTGCAGAGGAAATACCATAACTCAAAAGAAAATTTTCATAAACTAAAAATCTCCAATATTGCTGTTTGTAAATCCTGCCTTTGAAAATATCGACTTTGCTTAAAATTTCAAAGGCTCTCGCGAGTTCTTCTCCTTGGTATTCTACAGGAATGTTTTCTTCAACCCATAAAATTATTTCGTCAATAGGCATGTTCACTGATTCAAAAACATGTTTTGTCTTCTCAGTTGGTCTTGCTTTAAAAACCATCTTTAGAATATCAAAAATGCTCTGTTCTTTGTTTCTTTCGTCGATGTCTATAAAAATATCTTTTATTTTTGAAATAGTCTGCAGATCGTTTATTGCTGCGCGAAGGTCTCCTTTTGCGTTCACAGAAATTTTTGTGATTAAATCATAATCCATAAAAAGATTTTCTTTTCTTAAAATTGCGAATAAAACTTCGCGAATTATTTTGTAATCTATTTCTTTGATTTGAATGAGCTGTGATTTTTTTCTGAGACTGCCTAATTTTTTTGTCCAAATGTCGTTGGCAGTTATGATTACAGGGTAAGTTGTCAATGCGATTAAATCTAAAAGTTCGTTTATTCCCCCTCTGTCATAATAACCACTTATTCCATCTGCTTCGTCGACGAGAATTATCTTGTTTTTCTTTATCAGGGATTTTTGTTCTATTGCAGGTCTTAAAATTTCCTGCAACTTTGCCTTGTTTCGGAAATCCGACGCGTTCAGTTCAAAAATTTCTGAATTTGTTTCCCTCGCTGTTGCGTGGGCAATTGTGGTTTTTCCAGTTCCAGGCGGACCATGGAGAATTAAAGATTTTTTCAAACCTCGCGTTAGTTTTCCAAGGTAAAAATTTTCAATGAACTTTTTTATCTCTCCAAGTGCAAGTTCCTGTCCTTTAATTTCTTCAAAATTTTTCGGGCGGTGTTTTTCTGTCCAATGAAGGACACCTTGCGGTTTCCTCTCACACTCTTTCCCTTTCTGTTCCGGTGAAGCGATTTCTTTACGAGCACTCGACGGAAATCGCACGTCAGAGGTCATTTTATTAATTTTCTCCAATTTTCTTTATAATAATCATATTTTTCTTTGAAAATCTCTTTTGGTGTTAAAGGGATGTTTAATTGGTTTAATTTTTGTTTTAATTCTTCAAGAATTTTCTCTTTGTCTTCTTTGGTTCCCATTTTTTCAAGTTCAATTATATATCCATATCCTTTTGTATAATCAAGACAAACTTTAATTTCATTCCAATTAAATTGTTTTCTATCTCTTAGCCATTTTATTTCTGTATTTAGCCCTATTGAATTAAATATTTTTTTTGCTTTGTCAAAATCTTCTACATTTGTTTTTATTTCTATTTCTTCTCTTGCGTCATCATGGAGTTGACCTTTTTTCATCCAAATTTTTGAACCAGAATTATTTTTTTGAATCCTTAGATCTTCTTTGCAATCAAAATAGTGTGTCTCCTGAAAATCTTCTTTAACAAATTCTGCGTTTTCTTTGAAAAAATTAAGAAAATGTTCATATTGTTCTTTTGATATAAAACTTCTGATTTCTACTTCAATTTTTTTTGGATTCAGTTTGCTTAAATCTCCATTTATTATTACAGGATTTATTCCTCTCAATTCATCTGTAAAAATGCATTCTGGTACTGGATTGTATAAATATATTTTTTTATCTAATTCCCACGCTTTTACAATCTCCATAAATGTTCCCCCTCCAATATAATTTGGTTGTTTATTCTTCTCAAAGTTCAATGCAAAAACAGCGTCGTTCATTCTTATTTTAGGTTCATGAAGCCTCATCATTTTCTGTTTAAATTCCACGTGATGCTCTAAACCTTTGCTTTTCATCTCTTCCTCTTCAAAAGGATTCTCATAAGAATTCGGCAAAGTTATTTCATGACCATTTTCTTGTAATTTTTTTGCTATTTCTGGAACTCTGTTATAAAAATGTTTGCTGCATATAATAAAGATTTTCATCTTCACCCTTTCCCCAATCCTGCTAAAACAAATGAAGCTAGAAGTGATTGAAGCTGTATGAAGGGGTCGCTTCCCTCGACAATTCGGAATTCTGTTTCACCTGTTTTTTCTGTGAGTTTGACTTTTATTTCAGGTTCGACAGGCAGATTCCAGATTTCTTTTTGAATTGCTTTTATCACGTCTTGTCCTGAAATGCTTTCTTTTAACATTACATCAAGAAGTTTTTCCCGTGATTTCTGAAAGTCGCCTGAGAGCGCGTAGTCGAGGACAATGTGGATGTCTTTGGGTTTTGCACTTGAGATTATTGTTGAGATTAATTCAGGAGTTATATTCGAGGAAATCGCGCCTGTTGCCTGGAGAAAGTTTATGCATTTTCTGCAATCACCTTCGCTACCTTCGTATAAAATTTCTATTGCTTCTGGAGTTACTGTCAGGTTTTCTTTTTGGGCAATATTTTGTATTACTCTTTCAATATCTTTTTTTTCAAGAAGTTTAAATCGGAAGACAGCACATCGCGACTGAATTGGGTCGATTATTTTGCTTGAATAATTGCAGGATAAAATAAACCTGCAGGTTGCAGAATAATTTTCCATGGTTCTTCGGAGGGCCTGCTGGGCTTCGGGTGTCAGGGCGTCGGCTTCATCTAAAAAAATAACTTTAAAAGAAACTTCTCCGAGGGATTTTGTTCGCGCGAAGTTTTTTACTTTTTCTCTGACGACATTAATTCCCCTTTCATCAGAAGCATTTAATTCAAGATAATTCTCTTTCCAGTTTTTTTTGAATAGTTCTTTTACGACAATTAATGCGAGAGTTGATTTTCCGGTTCCTGCAGGTCCTGCGAAAAGAAGATGCGGGATGTTCATGGAATTTGTAAGTGCTTCTACCCTCTTTACAATTCCCTCTTGCCCAAAAAGTTCTGGAAATGTAGTTGGGCGATATTTTTCAGTCCAGATGCTGTTCATAATAAATTTATCTTGAATTACTTAATAAAGATTTCTGTGATTAAGAAGTTATTCTTCATAATGTTCTGATAAAGCCTCTCTGATATTCCCAACAATGCTTCCTTGTTTTCCCTCGATTATTGATTCTATTTTTTTAATAATCCACGTGTAATCATCACATCTGTTTTTCACTGCAAATGACATTAAGCCCATATTTCTAATACCTTGTTTCAACGCCCTTATTCGTTCCTCTTTTGATAAAACTCCTCTAAGAAATTTGTCTTTAACTAATTCCTCGCCTGTTAATACAATATCTCTTAATTCTGCTTCTAAACAGACTTTATTATTATACTCTCTTTCAGTAAGATTATTCCTTTTTAGAAATTTTCTATCTAAATTATAATAATCCCTAATTAATCCGGCAGTTCTATCATAATTCATATTTGTCTGATTATCCTTCTGTTTTTATTAATTATTGTCCTCAAAAATATATTTAGAACTACTTACTTCTCGCACGTTTTAATTTACGCTTATGCTTTTCTTTCTTCAGTCTTTTACGTTGCCATTTCCAACGCATCTGGCGCTTTTTTTTCCATCTACGGCTTGAACGTTTCATGAAAAAGAAAAGAAGAAATTGGTTTAAAAGTCTTTTGTCATCCAAAAGCTTTTAGTGAAAGATTTTTAACCCTACTCTAAAAAGTTATCTACTTTTTTTAACCCCAATCTTTAGGCAGTATTTCTCAACAGAACATTTGGAGCACCAAGGAGAAATTGGCTGGCAGATTTCTTTTCCAAACTGGACAAAAATAGAATTGAATTCCTGCCAGTATCTTTTAGGGAGAATTTTTTCAAGTTGTTTTTCAGTTTGTTCAGGAGTTTTTGTTTTTACCCAACCGAGCCTGTTTGGAATTCTATGGCAGTGCGTATCTATCGGAAGGACATTTTTTCCAAATGCAAAAGCTAAAACTATATTTGCTGTTTTTGGACCGATTCCTTTTATTGAAAGAAGTTTTTCTTTTGTCGACGGAACTTTTGAATTAAATCTTTTTATTAATTCATTTGAAACTTCTTTCAGGGTTCTTGCTTTTTTCTTATAGTGCCCAGAAGAAAAAATTAACTTTTCCAGTTTTGCCGTCGGAAGCTTGGAAATTTTCTCAGGCGTGTCTGCAACTGCGAAAAGTTTTTTTGACACTTTTTCAGTATTTTCGTCTTTTGTTCTAAGGGAGAGCAGACATGAAATTAAAATTTTAAAAGCATCTGGGTTTTTTCGCATTAAATTTAAAGTTGTCCTGCTCGAAGAATATTTTTTTGAAAGAGCTCGCATTATTTTTGGGACGTTTTTGTTCATTTGATTATCTTAATCGCCTTTCCGCTAAAGACAACCTAAGCGGTTTTCTTTTATTTTCCCTTCCTGTTCATGTGATGCGATTTCTTTATTGCAATCCGATGGAAATCGCGTAATGCTAAATTTATTTAATGATTTTGATAGATTTAGCATTGACAATAGCGTCGGCAATTTTTTTCCTTCCTGATTTCAGAATCCTTGACAGCGTCGGTTGGGAAACCTGCATTTTTTTGCTTGCTTCTTCCTGCGGAATTTCTTCAAAATCCACGAGCCGTATTGCCTCAAACTCAGGCATAGTAAGGATAATTTCTTCCAGTTCAATCATTCTTATTCCTGCTGGTTTAAAATAAGAAGAATTTGGCCGGCCACGAATTCTTCTCCTTATGCATGGTCTAGGCATTTTTTGTTTACAAATAAATGTCTAATGAAAATCTTTGATTTACTTTGGGCATTTGTATTTCAGGCTTTCAATGTTTTTAATTGTTTTTCCAGTTCTGCTTTTTCTGCTTCGACTTCTGCAAGTTCTGCTTCCAAAATCTTTTTTTCTTGTTCTTTAGTAAAGGTTAAGGGTTCGGCCCTGACTCTCCAGCCAAAACCTCTCCTGCAAAATCCTAAACCCCTCCCAGTTAAAGCTCCTTGTCCTGATGGTCCTGTTTTGTCCATTGATGGCATCTTGTTTTTCCCCTAGTTTAGTTATGAATATATATTCATTAAACTATTTAAATGTTTTGTTTTGGGGGGATATTCATAATTAAAAATTTCAAAAGCCTCAGCTGAGATTTGAACTCAGGACCTCCACATTACCAATGTGACGCTCTAACCAGCTGAGCTACTGAGGCGAAATATTATTCTGAACCGACATCAATTGCAACCTAATCAGATGAAATACTTGAGTATTTAAAATTAAATTTTTCCCTATAAAATTTTAGAATTATTTATTCATCAATCTTAGAACCAAGAATATTAAAAGAACAATGAAGAATGCTCCTGCAACAAAACCCATAACTATAGAAAGAAGATAGAAGAAATTAAGCAATAACTCATTTGACGAGGCTGAATATAGCAAAGCTGAAATTACTGAGAGGATTGCAAAAAGGATTAAATTTTTTAAGGCAATATTAATTTTGTTATTTGTTTTAGTTGAACTGCTTGGTTTTTTTCTGCTGACTTTTTTCGCCACAGAAGAACTTTTTTTCCGAGTAACCTTTTTTACCCTCTTTTTCACCATAAAGTATAGTAGACTATTAAGTTTTTAAATCTTCCTTTTGAGAGATTTCTCTTAATATTTTGTCCAAGGAAATTTTTAAATTAAGATAAAAGTTTTTTATTTGTTTGTTGTAGGAAGAAAAGAATTTTTTAGCATTTTCAGAGTTGCGCATCGTGAGATTGTCGTTGCTGATTATTAATAATGTGCTGAGAATAAATATAATCAAAATTAGGGCAATTATTTTCATTTATGAGCGGTTTCGTTGACGCCCCAGTTCATATTAATTGCGTTGCTGGTGATTGATTTGAAATTTCCTGTTGCTGAGGCAAGCCAAGAGAAATAAATTTTTCCTGCCTGCGTTATCCCGGGAATTGTTTTGAGATCTAGATTTTGTCCTTTAAGTGTAAATGTTAAACTGATATAAAGAAACAAAATTAACCCGATTAAGAATATTGCAAATAATTTGTGCTTGAGTCTTTTGAATTCAATTAATATCCATATTGCGATGATTAATGCAGAAATTATAATTAATGTAATCCCTATTTCCATCTTAATTAAAGGCGTCTTTAGTATAAAAACATTTCGTTGAGCAATGCGTAAGGTTTTTAATTTCATATTTTGTTGTTTTGTTATAGCCCTGTAGTACAGCGGTCAAGTATACGAGCCTCTGAAGCTTGTGACCCAGGTTCGAATCCTGGCAGGGCTATAACATCTCAAAAAAATATTTAGAAAAAAGAGAAAATGAAAAACAATCATTCAAAACATATTCACCAAACTTTGAAAAAACATCATCCAAAAGCAACAGAAAAAGCAAAAAAACTTTTTAGATTCAAATATCCAAAATTAATACTCCTGATTTTGTCAATAATAATTTCATATTATATTTTTCAAAACCTTACAATAACAAATGAAATTTCAAAACTGAATGAATTAAGTTATCTCGGAATTTTCATCGCAGGAATTTTCATCGCATTTGGATTCTCTGCCCCTCTTGCAGTTGGATTTTTAGTTGTATCACATCCTCAAAACATTTTCCTCGCTGCATTAGTCGGAGGATGCGGAGCATTTATTTCTGACTACACAATTTTCAAACTCATAAAATTTTCGTTTCTTAATGAATTCAATAGTTTGAAAAAAGAAACAATAAAAAAAATCAGAGAAATAACTCATCAAAATATAAAAATAAAAATCAAACATTACACTCTCTACTTGTTTGCCGGAATTCTCATTGCAACACCTCTCCCCGACGAAATCGGCATTTCAATGCTCGCAGGATTAACAACAATCAAACCAAAAATATTTGCAATAATGTCTTTCCTACTCCACACCTTTTTTATATTCCTTCTTCTGCTGGCAAGTTCGTAACTGAAAAATAAAAATTTCCAAAAAAATCAACGAACAACAAAAATTTTCAAATCAAAAAAATTTAAATACTTCACATTCCTAAAATATCTATGGCAGAAAAAGAAATTGGAGTTGTTTCCAGTTACTTTAGTCATGTAGGTGTTGCTGCAATAAAACTTTCTAGCAAATTGAAAGTTGGAGACAAGGTGCACATCAGAGGACATACAACTGATTTTGAACAGGACGTCGACGGAATGCAAATTGAAAGAAAAAATGTGCAAGAAGCAAAAAAAGGGAACCACATTGGAATAAAGGTTTCTGAGAAAGTAAGACCTAATGACAAAGTGTTCTTGGTATAAATTTATAAATAATTTTTTAATTTAATAGTTGAGGTAGCTAAGCCTAGATAATTTGTTTGGCTAATTCAAAAAGCCCCGTTAGTACAGAGGCCAAGTATGCCACCCTCTCAAATTAAAGAGAGTGATCTAATCTCGATGAGAGAGGAGGTCTATGCATCTTAATGCAACCAAATCTTTGAAATAGCGAAGGCAAAACTTCGCAGTAGGGAACGGTGGTGACCCGAGTTCGAATCTCGGACGGGGCGTCCCAACAACTTTATAAAACCTCTTTCTTAACTTTTAAAATGGGAGAAAGATCAGATTTAGAAAGTTTAAAAGAAGACTATCAGAAAATTCAGAAAAAGTACAATCTTCCTGATTTTGATAAACTTAATGAAGATTTTAGTATAGAAAAAATTTCCGAAGCAGAGACGGATTTTTTGCTGAGGGAAATCCGGAAATTCATGGCAGATAAATTTATGAATTATTTAAGGTTTGCTGAGTCCCTTTTGAATCCTGTTAATGTGCCTATGTTTGTTTTTTCAATTGTAAAATCAATTGGCGTTGAAGAGAAAAATCTCTTAACGGAGATTTATAAAAAGTTGGCAAAATGCGAGGTGGATTTAATTGAGATAGATATTGAATTTTCCGAGGAGAAAGAGGCAAAATTTATTTTAGAGGCTTATAATCTCTGGCAGGAAATGAAAAAAGATTTTTTAAGAATTATGAATTCCATAAAAAAGAACTGGGATATCAAACCTAAAACTAATGGAAAGAATTATTTCGGCTGATTTTCTAAAATCTTTTTTAAATCAATTTCAAATAAGGTTGTCGGCATTTTGATTCTCCAATTTTTCAGAATTTTTGGATGAACCTCCCCAATAAACCCGAGTGTTTTGTTTTCAAGTTTTATTTCTGCAGTTCTTCCGTCGATAAAATAAGGAGAAATTTTTTCTGATGGTTCAAAGAGGCTTGTTTTTAGATTCATCATCTCAAATAAATATCCTAAAACCTGCTTTAATTCAGTGAAATTTCCCGGAGCAGTTGCAACGGCAAGGTGCTCTTTCTCGTCTATTTCTGTCTGGGACTCGAAGATTTTTCCTATTTCAAAAATTTGCTGGGGATATTCTGAATCAACATTTTCTGAAAAAGTTTTCAATAAATAATGTGCAAGATTTTTTCTCAAAATAGTGCAATCTGTTTTAGATTCTTCTATTTCCACAAAATTTTCTTCAGGCAAATTCATCTTCCTGAACTGGTCTTCTTTTTTAGTTAAATGATAGTTTGAAACTTCTAGCATTCCGAGTCCAGTGAGAATTTCAGAGATTTTTCTCTTGAAAATTTCTTTTGGATTTGCCTCTCCTATCGTCGATATTTCTGGAATTTCTGGAACAAAATTTTCATACCCATAAGCAATTGCAACATCCTCTATTAAATCAACTTCATGCAAGATATCTGTCCGCCAAGAGGGAATTTCTACGACGCCCTTTTCGTAATTGTGTCCCATTTTTTCAACCAGTATTTTTAATTGTTTCTCATTTAAATCCAACCCCAAAAGTTTGTTTGTGTTTTCAAGAGAAATTTTCATTTTTTCCGTTGATAAATCAGGGGTGCTCCCTTTCTTCGATGATTTAATTTGCATTTGATAAATTTCTCCACCCATCTCTGCCAGGCTTGTAACAAGAATGTTGAGGCATTTACTTAGAATTTCAAAATCAAAGCCAGAGCATTCTATAAAAACTTCTTTTGTTTTTTCTGTTATTTTTCCTGTAAGCTGTGAATTAATTATCGGAGGCATACTTAAAATGTTTTTGCTCTCGTCGATAAAAATAGGAAATTTTTCTTTTCCTGCGAGAAGGTGCGCATAATCTCTTCCTGTTGGATGCCTCTGTAAAATTTCCAATCCGGACATTTCCCTGTTTGACTCCAGCGGAATGAATTTTATTTTGTCTGGTTCCAATGCCTTGAAGGTTATCGGAAGTTTAATTTTTTCAAAAGGATAAATTCCTATTGCTACTTTTTTTCTTTTTCTTCCGACGGTAATATGGAGTTTTTCCTGGATTTCAATTAATTCTTTTATTTTTTCATCATTAAATTTTAGTTTTTTAACAATTGCACAGGCAGTGTAAGGGCGGATATTTTTCAGAGAAGACTCAACATAAACCTTATAATTTTTTTCCGGCTTGTTCATCTTATATTTTTTTAACCCTGTTTTTCTTCCTAAAAATGCAAGAAAGCTTCTTTTGAATCCCTGATAAGAAAGCAAATCAGGACGATTTGGAAAAATCTCTATTTCAATCTCGTTGTTATTAAAACTTTCTAGGGGCGTTCCGAACATAGCGATTCTTTCCTGCATTTTCTCGTCGAGTTTTCCGATTTCTTTTTCAAAAGTTTTTTTTGAAAATTTTATGTTTGCCATTTTAATCTAAACTTTCAACTCTTTTTATGCTTATCTTTGGGTTTTGCATTTCTCTATCAAAATAAACTTCTCCTTTGAAACTTTCCCCTTTAATAAATAAAGGCAACCAATGTTTGTCGGCAGGCATCATTTTTTTATTATATATTCCTTCTAATTCATCTAAACTAAATTCTCTGTATTTTATAAAATCTTTAGACGTATCTAAACGTCCTTTGTAACCAATTGCACGATAAAAATGGACTTCATGGTCTTCTTCTGTTGTTGGAAAATGAAAAAGAATTTTTCCTAATTTTTTTAGACCGATGGGGGTTATCCCTGTTTCAGTATAAGTTTCTCTTATTGCGCATTCTTCTAAACTTTCTCCGTCTTCTAATCCCCCTCCAAAACCATTCCATTTTCCTCCAAATTTTTTCATAGGATGTTTTAAACCCAAAAGTATTTTTGAATCTCTTTGCACAATCACAACTGTTTCTATTCTCGTCATTTCATCCAAAACTTCATTTTTCTTAGTTTAGTTATGTTATTTTTGTATAATTCTCTTAAGTCTTTTATTTCATAATAATCCATAAGTGTCCTGTCAAATCCCGGTCCCCATGCAAGAACAGGAATGTGCTCTCCTAAAAGAGGAATAGTGACTTCTGGTCTGAACATTCCAGCTCCGCCAATTTCAAGCCAGCATTTTTTTTCAGGATGCCATACATTTATTTCTACAGAAGGTTCTGTATAAGGGAAATATGCGGGGTTAAATCTTATTTTTTCAAAACCCATTTTATTGAAAAATTGTTTTAGATAACCTATCAAATGTCTAAAATTAGCATTTTTATCGACGACAATTCCTTCTGTTTGATTGAACTCAAATCCGTGTGACCAATCAACTGTTTCATTTCTGAAACATTTTCCAATTGCGAAAAATTTTGCAGGCAAATCCTCTTTTTTTAATTTTGAAAGTGTTTGAGCTGATAAACAGGTTGTATGGGTTCTAAGAACTAATCGTTTAGATTCTTCCTCCTTCCAGGAATATTTCCACCCTTTGCTCCCATCAACGCCTTTTTCGTGGGATTTTTTTACTGCATCGGCAATTTTTTTATCAGGGAGATTTATTTTTCGGTTTATGAAAAAAGTGTCATGCATTTCCCGAACAGGGTGGTCCTGTGCAGTGAACAATGCGTCAAAATTCCAAAAAGAACTTTGGATTACATCTCCAGACATTTCCTTGAAACCCATTTCTGTCCAAACTTTTCTTGCATAATCAATTGCCTGATTTACAAAATGACTTTTTCCCCCGCTGATTTTTGGAACAGGCGAAGCCACATCGTATCGTCGGAATTTTTTGTTTTTCCACAAAGAATCTTTTTTTAGAATATCCAGAGTTATTTGTTCTATTAAGTTCTGATGGTTTATTTTTGTTCTGATTAAAGTTTTTCCAAGATCTGTAAGTTCTATTTTAATTATCTTTTTTTGATTTATCTTAATAATGTCTTTTCTGTTCTGGAGTGCTTTCAAAGCATAATTTTGTTCGGGCGTCAGTTTTTCAAATTCAACGGGCAGGGATTCAATAAAAATTTCTTCCAGCATTTTTTTTGAAATTTCCTCTTTGTTTGCGCTGAAAATTATCCTCCCATTCTTTAATTCAATTAGTGCTTTTTTCTTTAAGGCACCTATCGACGCCTTGAATTCTTCTTTAGAAAGTTTGCTTTGATTCTGGGCTTCATCTAATGTTAGTATTTTTTTTTCTTCGAGAGTGTTAAGCAATCTCCTTTCAGGCAGACCTTTTTTTTTGTAAAGCGCCCCGTTTATCCCAATTTCAACCAGCTGTTTTTTTTCAGAATTAATCTTCACTATTTTTTTGTTTTGGAGATACTCAAGCGATCTTATCACAGAGATTTTATCTAAATTGGATTTTTTGCAGATTTCATTTATTTCTTCTTCTAAATGAGGAAGAATCTTTATTTCGTTTGGGCTCAACGATTCAGAAATTTTTTTTATGTCCATCTTATTTCAACAAACAGAGATTTATAATGTTTTTGCCATAAAAGTGGGCATGCCCAAAATCAAACCAAGTGCCTTTAAATCATAAATATTTCGGTTAATTTTTGAAAGAGAAACAAACTTCATCTTTAATTTATTCTTGTTGCAAATTTTTATATTCTGCTGAACACGGGCAAGAACATTGGATTTTTGCTTTCCGTGAGAACTTATTATTTCATCTAGGTTTATACCAATTGCAACCTTTTTCTTTTTCGCGATTTTTGCCAAAACTTGATTAAATCCTGAATTTCTCTGTTTTTGAAAATCTTTTCTTCCTGCCTGGTTAAGAAGCAGAACATTTATAGAAAGTTTTTCAAGAACTTTCCTGTTCAACTCGTCGTCGTCAGAAGAGAAAATTATTTCCTTGTCGGAATTTTCTTTTATCTGCTTTTTTATTTTTTCAAAGGACGTTTTCTGTATTAGTTTCATCTAACCAAAAATAATAGTTCCTTTAAATTTTTTGCCTTTTAGAAAATTGTTAAGTTGTTTTAAATTTTTTCCAAGGATGTATGTTGGGATTTTATCTTTGAGAATTATTTTTGCGGCAGTTGGGTCAAGGACAAAATGCATTCCCGGACGGTATCTTATTTTTTGTGCTCTTTTGTTAAATTCTTGCCATGAAATTTTCGGGATGAATTTTGCGTTTTTATTTTTCAATGGATTTTTATCATAAAGCCCGTCGACATTTGTGAGATTGATTAAATCTGTATTAAAATGTTTTGCAATCTGTGCTGATGTGGAATCAGAGGTCTGATTCGGTTTGTATTTCAATGCTCCGCAAAAAACTACCTCTCTTTTTTTAATATATTTTTCGAGCGTTTCAATTGTGGAGGGGATTCCTTCTTTTTGGTCTTCCTTGAAAAAATACGCCATAAAACGCGCGTTCATTCTTGTCGTGGCAATCCCTGCGAAACTCTGCATTTCATCATTTGCTCCGGAGTTCTTGAGGATAGAAATATACTCTCTTGCAAATCTTCCACCTCCACAGACAACAATAAATTTATATTTTGAAAAATTCTTTCGCAAAATTTCTCTGAATTTCTTCAAAAATTTCGCATCAATTTTTTTCTCAGATAAAATCAGGCTTCCGCCAAGGGAAATCACCACCACTTTTTTCATATTTAAAAAACGAAGAGGGAGTTTTTATATCTTATCTTATAGTAAAAAGTTTATCATCATTAACATCAAAAATTCCTAATCTTACTCCTGAGTCAATCCATCCGTGTGCGTAGTTCAGTGCCGCAAAACAATTTACAAAATCGTCTTTTTCTTTAAAATATTCTGCGTCAAATAAATAATTTTTTGCCATTTCAATTATTTCTTTTGCATCGTTTTCCCGTCCTTTGATAACATTTTTTTTGATTTGTTCTAATGCTTCAGAGGTTAAATTAAAATATTTTTTTATATGTAATTTTGTTATTTTATCTTTGGTCATTTTTTAGAAGTGCTCGTTGAGAATAGGTCATTTTTTTAATTACAAATTTTGAACTTATAACATTTGAAACTATCGCTAATAAAATTAATCTGCCTGCGACTATTTTTACCACACCGTGCTGGAGAGGAATTTTAGCTGTTTCAGAAAATTTCTGCAAAACCTGTTCAATTTCCTGCTTGCTCAAAACAATGCCTGTTTTTTTTGTTCCCATTCCCCCACTTACAATAATTGGTTCATCCTCGCCGTTGCATTCAATTGTTCTGACCATTGGGTCTTTGACCAAAACACCTAATTTTCCAAGTTCTACTTCTGTGTTTGTTGGAGAAGGTTTAAGATACTGTAATCTTTGTGGCAACATCGTTTCTGGAATGCGGAGGGTCCTTAGAGGAATTTCTCTTCGTCTTATCATTGGAAGAGTTTTTGTGAGAGAATCTTTTGGAGACGGTTTTTCAATTTTTTTTATTTCTCTTTTAATTTTCTCAGAAATATCTTTTTTTTCTTCCTTAATTGTTTCTTCAAGTTCAAATAGTCCACTTGGTGCAGAATTTCGAATAAGGTGCTCTGTAAATTTTAGTAAAAAATTTTTTCTGAAATCTTCCTTGGGCTGATTTTGCATTTTAACTCCTCGGCAATTGATTAAACTTTGAAGACTGCTGATTTTGCACTTCAGAAGGGAAAGTTCTTGCAGAGGAATTTATTGAAGGTCTCATTATCGGTTCTCGGACATAATCTTTTTCATGCATCATTGCAACACCTCTCGCGATAACTCTATTTTGTTCAAGTAAATTATCCATTTTCTCAATTATTTTTTGATTGTTATTATTCTCTTTTTTTGTATTAACATCTTTTTCAGCGAGTGTCTTTGCAGAAATTTCGAATAATTCCAGAAGTTTGGAAATTTGATTTGTGAGATCATCAACTTTCAAAGAAAGATGCGTCAGAACTTTTTGCAGGGAAACGAAATTTTCCAGCAAGATTTTTTCAGTCTGGGATTTTGTCTTTGAAGCAAAATCTTTTTTTACAGTGTTTGTTTTTTGGTTTATTGGCTTTGCAAAAATCTTTTTTTTACTGATTATTTTTTTTGCACCAACTTCTTTTTTTACCATAATCTATTGAGGAAATTCTTATTTATAAATATTTCAATTTAGTCATAAAATCTCTTTTACCTTTGAATTTCCACAGCTCAAAAATTTGTAGGTGTTTCCTTCTGTTTGAAACAGCCCTGGTGTTATCTCAATGGAGTAAATTGCCTCATCTACATTAAAAAAAATTGTCCTCTTTTCATTTGGTTTCAGAACATTTCCTCCTCCTAAAAAGAAAACCGCATTATTTGCTATACTTGCCTGACTTTGTGTTTCTTCCAAAAAAGGAGATAAATCTTTTGTGGCAAGTTCTTTTGTTGAGCTGTTTGTTGCTCGCACATAAATTCCAGCAATGTTAAAAAGCCCGTTGTTTACAATTGTTAGATTTAATTGGTTATTAGAATAATTCAAAAATTGAATAAAAATGGAAACCCCGTCGGGACATTCTTCAACATCTCTTGGAACATAAGTTTTCATTGTTTGATAAACTATTGTTCCAATTATCATTGCAAAAACTACCAGCAGAACATAACCGATTATAATGCTAATTCCTTTTTTGTTTAATCTCTTTTTTCTCATGATTTAAATAGGAATTCTGAACTTATAAATATTTATAAAATCTGTTTCATTAATAAAAAAATGATGCTGAAAATATTATGTTCTTTGGTGAAGAGGTTAGAAAATATCTAAAACTTCGTTGTCCTGTTTTTCCTTAAATTCCGGCTCATCTTCAAATTTTTCATTTTGTTCAGAGAAGTTTTCTGGCTTTTCGTCAAACTTTTCTTTTGAGTTTTCTTCAGAAGAAAATTCCGGCTCATCTTCTGTTATGGCTTCTTCTTTATTATTCTCTGTTTCTTGCTGAATTTTTTCAACTCCTTTAATTTTAGGAAGCTCTTCCCAAGACTCTTCAATAATCTGCGGAGGGACAAAATCTTTCTCTTTTCTTTTTTCAGGCTGATATTGGCGTGGTTCTTCGTCAGTACCGCTAATTATCTCTTTTTCAAGTTCTGCAACATAATCTGAAATTTCTTTTGCAGCGTCGGGATTTGTGCTTATGCTGTCTATTCCTTTTTCAACTAAAAATTTTACCATTTCTTTTTTGCTTCCTGCCTGACCGCAGATGCTTGTTTCAACATGGTTTCTTTTGCAGATTCGAATGACAAATTCCAATTGAGGAAGTATTGCAGGGTGCATTTCGTTGTAAAATTCCTGTACCTGTTCGTTGCCTCTGTCAACTGCTAAAATATATTGTGTTAAATCATTGGTGCCAAATGAAATAAACTCAATCCCTTCTTCGCAGAGTTCTTTTATCAGCTGAACTGAAGCAGGGGTTTCAATCATCACACCGACTTTTATTTTTTCTGCCTAAATTTCTTTAAGAATTTTTTTAACTTCCTGAATTTCCCCGACGGAGATTACCTGAGGCAAAAGCAACCCTATTTCTTTTCCTTTTTCAGTTATTCTTTTCAATGCATTTAATTCAGATTTTAAAATCTCCGGATTTTTCAGCCCGTATCTTATTCCATGCATTCCCAGCATCGGGTTTGCTTCTTTTTCTTCAGGCGCACCTTCCAGATTTTGAAATTCATCACTTCTGATATCCGAAGTTCTTACCCAAAGTTTATCAAAATATTTTGCAATATCATTCACTCCTTTGAAAACAATCTCCTCGTAGTCCTGCATTTTTTTCTGCTGTAAAAAATAATTAGGGTGTTTTTCTGACTCTGCAATTATTCCTTCAATTCTTGTCAGCCCCACTTCTCTTATCCCTGATTTGGACGCTCGTTCAGCAAAGCTCGGCAAATCAACAGTCACTTTTATTTTTGTTTTTGTTTCTGCAGTCACAGGAAGAACTTCCTTTTGAACGGTCTCTGCGATTTTTCCCTTGTATATTTTGCCAGTGTATCCGTCGACAGTTATTATTTCCCCGTCTTTTAGTTTTGTTGTTGCTTCTTGTGTTCCAACAATCGCTGGTATTCCCATTTCACGTGATACAATCGCCGCGTGTGCTGTCATGCCTCCTTCGTCTGTAACAATTGCAGAGGATTTTTGCATTGTGACTACCATATCTGGATTGGTCATTTTTGTCACGAGGACATCTCCCTTGGTTATTTTTTGAAGGTCCTCTAATCTTCTTACGATTTTTATTCTGCCTGAAGCAATTCCAGGAGAAGCGGCGATTCCGGCAAGGATAATTTCTCCTTTAAGTTCTTTCCCGACGCTGTCGATTCTTTTTTCCATAGTCGTAATAGGTCTTGTCTGCACAATAAAAATTTCTTCACCGTCAATTGCAAATTCTATGTCCTGTGGTTTTTGATAGTGCTCTTCTAATTTTATAGCAATTTCTGCTAATTTTTTTATTTCATATTCTTTTAGCACTTGCGCGTTGGAAGTTTCTTCTTTTAATTTTACTTCTATTTTTTTTCCTCCTGAATCTCTTGTCAATGCGATTTTTTTGTTTGCAATTTTTTTGTTTAAAATTTCGAGAGCAGGGGAAATTTTGTAAGTGTCAGGAGTTATCTGCCCGGAAACAATTCCCTCGCCAAGCCCCCAAACTGCCTCGATGATTGTATTTTCGTTTTTGTAAGAGGGGTCTTTTGAAAATATTACGCCTGATTTTGTTGAGTTAACCATCTCCTGGACAACGACTGCAAGGCTTACCTTAGAATGTTCAAACCCTTTTTTGTGACGGTAATAAGTTGCTCTTGTGGTGAACAGCGACGAGAAACATTTTTTTATATGGTCTAATAATTCTGTTTTGCCTTTTACGTTTACAAAAGAATCCTGCTGTCCTGCGAAACTTGCGTCGGCTAAATCTTCTGCTGTTGCCGAACTCCTAACAGCGACGAAAATCGGCTCTGAAGAAGTTTTTAAAATATCCATTACAGGACCTTTCTGAATGTTTGGATTTTTCGCATCAAGATTTTCATAGGACTCAAGGATTTCTTCCCCCATTTCTTTTGGGAGATTTGATTTCAAAATCAATTCCCTTATTTGTTTTGTTGTGTCCTCTAATAATTTTGTGTTTTCATAATCCATCTTCTCAAGCATTTGCGATATTTTTTCTTTTAATCCTGCTTTCTCAATAAAATAATCATAAGCCTGTGCAGTCACCACAAATCCAGGAGGAACAGGAATTTTAAGATTGAAAATTTCTGCGAGGTTCGCACCTTTTCCGCCTGCAACTTTCCCTGAATCTTTATTCAGTTCAGAAAACCACTTGACAAAATCAACTCTTTTTTCTTGCATAAAGAATGAAACTTCAATAAGTTAATAAAGTTTTTTATTCGCTAATTGCTTCAGCAGGGCAACTATCTATTGCCTCTTTTATACAAAGGCTGTTTTTCTTGGTGAGAATTATCGCCTTTGCTTCGTCGTCGATTTCAAAAACTTCAGGGCAAATTGATTGGCAGGCTCCGCATCCAATGCATAGTTCACGATTTATTTTTACCACATGTTTAATATTCAGTTAAGTTTATAAATTTAAGTTGATTGGATTTTTTATGATAGAATGGATTTTGATTGGAGTAGCAGTTGTGATTGCATTTGTATTTTTTATTTATTATAATCGGTTTTCTGTTTTGGGAAATAGGATTGATAATTCTCTGTCGCAAATTGATGTTCAGTTAAAGAGGAGAGCAGATTTAATACCTAATTTAATAGAAACGGTAAAAAGTTTTACAAAGCATGAAAAAGAAGCTATCAAGGCTGTTACAGATGCGCGAAAGGCGTTGGTTGGCGCAAAAGATATTGAAGAAAAAATCAAGGCAGATAGAAAACTTGAATCTGCCCTGAAAACTATTTTTGCAATTGCAGAGGGCTATCCTGATTTAAAGGCAAATACAAATTTTCTTGAATTGCAAAGAGAGTTGTCGTCGACAGAAGATAGAATTGCTTATGCTCGGCAGTTTTTTAATGACTCTATTTTATCTTTTAATAATTTGTGCAAAACTTTCCCTGGGAAATTTTTTGCAAGAATTTTTGGGAAGAAAGAGAGAGAATATTTGAAGATAGCAGAATCTGAACGAAAAAAGATTGATGTTAAGTTTTAAATAATAGTCTATTTTTATTCTTTAATGGAACCAATTCGTGTTGATTTTCGCGACCAAATTTCAAGGAACAAATGGAAATCATTTTTTTTAATGGCAATTATTTTTTCTGTTTTTATTTTGTTTGGTTATGTGATTTCAAAAGCATTTGAACCGGGTTTCTTTTTTGTGATAATGATTCTTTCAGTTATCTTTTCTATTGGTTATCTTTTGATTAGTTATTATAATTCTGACAAGATTGCAATTGCAAGTGTTGGCGCACGCAGTGCTTCGCGTGAAAATTACAAACAATATTATTCACTTGTCGAGGGTTTGACTATTGCTTCGGGAATGCCTATGCCGAAACTTTATGTTATGAAGTCAGAACAGATAAATGCTTTTGCTTCTGGTCGCGACCCTCAGCATGCAGTTATTTGTGTCACAGAAGGTGCGCTTGAAAAACTGGAAAAACGGGAACTTGAAGGGGTTTTGGCGCACGAACTCGGGCATATTGCAAGTTATGATATGAGATATATGACTCTCGTCGCTGTAATGGTAGGAATGATTGCAATTATTTCTCAGATTTTTTTAAGAAGTTTGTGGTTCAGAAGCGGGAATGACAGGGACAAGGTAATTTTTATTGTGATTGGAATTGCGATGGCGATTCTTGCACCGATTGTTGTTCAACTTGTTCAATTAGCAATTTCACGAAAAAGAGAATTTGTGTCTGACGCGTCTGCTGTTAAATTTACGCGTTATCCCCAAGGATTAATTAATGCCTTGAAAAAAATTCAAAAAGATTCTGTTCCACAAGAAAGAAAAGTCAGCAAGGCTGTTGCGCCGTTGTTTTTTGCGAATCCGTTAAAGGGTTTGACTTCAACTCACCCTCCAATTGAAAAAAGAATTTCTACACTTGAACGGATGTGATTTTGAATATAAATTTTTATTAATGAAATGGCTGTTCTTTTTTATGGATATTTGTTTCAAATTAGGAGAAAGAAAACACACTGATACTCTACGTAAGTTTTTTTCGCAGAGAGGCTTGAATTATAAGGGTTATAATCTTTGGTTGCCAAAAGCGATGGAGGAGTATTATTATGGAATAAAGCAGGCAATTTTAGGGTTTAGCGAGGGTGTTTTGGTTTCAGCTTTAGTGATTCAAGATTGCAAAAATATGAAGGGTTTTAAAGAATTGAAAAGCGGGAGAACAATTGAAGAATTTTCAAGAAGATATTTTCTGAGTTTTAGCATAAGACAAGTCGAGAATATTTCAAAACAGGAAGGGAAATTAGGAATAATTTGCGACGCTCGTTCTGATAGACCAGATGTTTTGAATATGCTAAAAATTAACGGGTATAAAGAGGTTGCAAGAGCAGATTTATACCATGAAGGATATAAGGATGTTGTATTGATGAAGTCATTAGATTAATTTTATAAACACCTAAACTATTTATCTTTATGGGAATAATAAGAGGAGGATTGCTGGTTATTGCAAGTGTTGTTCTTTTTATATTGTTTCTAGCAGGAAATACTT
>Ga0180007_10002856_pt1 | contig 20020 bp, 27 predicted proteins | sample MM_PC_MetaG_FD_121122 | JGI IMG/M metagenome (GOLD analysis project Ga0180007, IMG submission 121122) | Groundwater microbial communities from the Aspo Hard Rock Laboratory (HRL) deep subsurface site, Sweden - MM_PC_MetaG | ecosystem: Environmental > Aquatic > Deep subsurface > Groundwater... | reverse complement strand
CCGCTTGTAGTCGCACGCGGCAACCAAAGAAGAAAGAGAGTAGCCATCCGTAAAGCCGAACACGCTCACCTCCTGCCCCTCCAGCACCTCCTGCACCACGATGCGTCTTCTAGGGCTTATTCTCATACAGGCCCTCGCTGCAAAAGCCGCTTCTTCGGGCGTAGAACATATCTGTACGCCCTTCCCCCCTGAAAGGCCGTCTGGCTTCACCGCAACTGGCTTGCCGTAGTTGCGCGCGAAATTCTCCACCGCGGCATCATTATTGAAGAACCAAGAGGGAGCATGAGGAATTCTTTTTCTCCTCATCATCTCTATTGCGAAACTCTTGCTCGTCTCAATTTGTGCCGCTTCCATAGAAGGGCCGAACGAAGGAATGCCCGCTTTGTCTAATGTGTTCACAACTCCACACGCAAGGGGCGCCTCTGGACCCACTACTACAAGATCCGCTCCCACAAAGCGCGCTGCGTCCACCACGCTGCTCCCACTTGTAATGTCTACACCGGGGAGATTCTGCGCGAAACTCTCGGTGCCTCCGTTTCCTGGAGCTGCGAACAGCTCCACCTTGGGATCCTGATGAATCTTCCATGCGATTGCGTGCTCCCTTGCTCCCGAACCCACTATGAGTACTTTCATTACCGCTCCCTTCTAAATATAGTGTGCTGGTTTGAAGATACTCTACCAAACCAGGAAATACTTGCAAGCCCCTAAAAGTTCATACGAGGAGACCTTCTCTGAAGCTTCTTCTGGGAATGCTCCTCCTTTCCCCGGAGACGCTCCTCTTGGGAGGCCCGTGAGGGCTTTGTGGGAATGCGAGGTTTTACCGGCATATTTAACTCTTCTAAAAGCTCCGCGAGGCGCTCAAAGGCAAGCTCCCTGTTCTGCTGCTGGGAGGCACGTTCCTGCGCCTCCACTGCAAGACCGCTCGGGACATGACGAATACGCACCCCCGTCTCTCGCTTATTCCTCCTCTGGCCTCCTGGTCCAGAGCCCCGGAAGAACTCCACCTCGGTTTCCTTTTCCAAGTCCTCACGTTCTAAAGAATATTTCTTCATAGAAAAGCCGCGGCTCTCAAGGCGAGCTGGGACGCAATGGTGCGCACCACGGGCGTAGGCAATCCGTTGGGAGCCCTTTCTTGAACGTTTAGATCAATGGGTTGATTCACATAATCCACCACTTTTATTTCTCCTTCTCCGTTGAGCGCGGCCTCTGTACTGAAAAGCTCAAGGCCTGTGAGGCCTGCTATCCGAAGGGCAATTTTCTCCAATTCTTGAGAGATTCGTTTCTCTTCTGCCGTGCTTGCGAACACCTCGTAAAAGGAACTATGCGGGTCCCACCACAGAGAAATAACCGTCCCTGCGACAAAGATTGCCCGGAACCATGCTGCCCTGCCCAGCAAGGAAGAAGGCGCGAGGTAGGACTGAAGAAGGGTGGCATCCGGAGCGTTGTCCTGCAGGGCTCGCTCAATGTCCTTTGCCGTACGAGCCGTCAGCACAACGTAATCCCCTCCCCCGCCATGGGAGGGCTTAAGCACAAAAGGAGGCCGTTCCTTTTTAATGAAACTGGCGAACGAAGTTTTCTTGCCAGGGTAAAGAAAAACAGTGGGGAGCACGGGAATCCCCTCCTTCGCAAACAGCTCGTGGAGAAGGGCCTTGCTGCCAAACTTTGCGGCAAGCACTGGGTCGTTCACCACATGGCTCCCTCCCCTCTTCAAGCGTTCTGCAATAAGGGCAAAGGCCGGATGGTCTTCCGAGGAACGATCCACGAATACGCGAAAGGAGAGGCGTCCCGCGAGTATCTCCTTGAAGTCCTCTTCAAGGTTCCCGTAGGTAACCTCCCGCACCTCAATCCCCTTCTTCTTCACTGCCTCGCGGAAAAAACCCGCGAACACCTGGTCTGCTGGATGACCCCATCCTACCCCTATATCATAAACGCCTCGTTTCATGGAGGAACAACGGGACCCTCAACAGTTCATAGGTTATCTAATTTCGTAAAGCAGGGTAACTGACACCTGCGCCTCTTGAGTACCCGGTTCAATAGATGGAGCGGCTCCTCCCCTGCCATCGGATTCTGCTGTATACATCATTGGCATGGGAGAGGAATTAAAGCCCTCTTGAATGGAGAGCAGGCGTCCGAGCCGGAACCCTCCGGCCTCTGCAATCGCCTCTGCCTTCTCTTTTGCCTTCTCTATTGCCTCCCCCCTCGCCTCATTCTCCAATGCCGTGGAATCCTCCACCTGGAAGGAAAGTTGGGAAACCGTGTTCGCTCCCTGTTCCACGGCTCCCGACAGCAAAGTGCCTATCTTCGCGAAGTCCCGCACTTTCACGCTTGCGGTCTGCGAAACAGTGTAGCCCACAATCTCTTGAGGCGGACAAGGACCTACCTGCTGGTAGCACGAATAGTACTGGTACCTCGGTTGGATAGAGTACTGCTGCGTGCGAAGATCTTCGGCTTTTACGCCCTGGCTCTTAATATATTCTAATACTCCGTTCATCTTCTCGGCGTTCTCGTCTTGCAGGAGGGCAAGATTTATTCCTCCTTCCGTGAGCACCGTGAGGGTGAATTGGGCGATGTCGGGGACCCCAGACGCGTCCCCCTGCCCGAATACGGAAAAACTCCTCGTGGCTGAAGGGTCAAGGGATTGCGAATATGATTGCACGAAGACAACCGCCGCATACGCGAAGGCGCCAAGTGCGAGAATACCAAACAGAGCGACCGCGTTCTTGAATGGAGTAATCATAGATTATCTGGTTATTCTTTATTCTTGCTCTATATTATCATACCCTTCTCCGGTCACCAAGAGCACGACTTCCACTAGCGATTGTGTGAAGACCGGCTTCACACATTCCGGGTTCAGACGTCCTGCAAGGGCGCGAGATTCAAAAAAATCTCTTTCATTTCTTCTAAGGGATATCTGCTCTCGGGGTTCCAGAGCGCGAATCCCGCATATTGCTCTCCGAGCGCGTCTTTGGTTGCCTCAATCTGGCTGCGGAATTTGGAGGAATCATACTCTGCATCCGAGCGTCTCAACGTGAAATACTGAAGCCAGGGCCTCAAGCGAACCCCTGTTTCCCCGGAAGCTATAAGACGCTCCTTGGCCTTTTCAAGGGAAATACGCACCACCTCATAGGGGTGGGCGTCGGGGTTCTCAAATCCAGCAAACCCGGCAGCATAGTGGGAGGGATAGACCATAGGAGAAACATAGTCAAAATACGGGAAGGCGTCTTCCAGCACCTGGCCCACGCCCATGTCATCCCAGGTGTCCAGCGCAACGAGCCCGAACAGGTCCACAGAAAGCACGGCTTCGGGAAGGTTCTCTCTAAGAAAAGCAAAAAACCCTCTAATAATCTCCCGGCGTGGAATATCTTCCTCCCACACGGGGTAAGCAATATCTGCAAGATCGCCGTCTGAAGGAAAGCGTACGTAGTCAAAGTTTATCTCATCTACGCCTTTCGCAAGGGCGTCTGCCGCAAGTTTGACATTATATTCCCACACCTCTTGCGCGGCAGGGTCAAGCCACCCAATCCCATTGTTGTCTAACCAGGGCTCACCGGCTTCCCCTACCCTTTGCAAGGCAAGGTCGGGGCGCGCGGCGGCGAGCACGGGGTCCTGAAATACCGTGATGCGCCCTATAACAAAAATCCCAGCTTCCTGGAGGCGGGACGCGAAACCTGCAAGGTCGGGGATGCGGTTCGTTTCCGCGCCAATGGCGGCGACCTCCAAAACATCTGTATCGTAGGATACTAGACCCGAGAAATCCTTGAGGTCAACGACAACGGCATTTACCCCCACTTCTTTTCCTAGAAGCAGAATCTGTTCCTCTATACTTCTTCTCCCCGCGGCCCACGAGGTAAGGTAGACGGCCCTCCATTCTTCGGGCAATTGGCGTTCGGGCCTCTCCACTTCTTCCTGCGACTGCGGCTCCTCTGCCTGTTCTAGGGACTCTGTGGACAAAGGAGTAAATGCTGGAAGCAAGCTCCACGTGGGAAAGAATTGCCAGACCGTAATCCCTGCTCCGAACGCTATTAGTACAAGGATGTACTTTGCCATTGGGGCTTAATATTTATACCTAAGCTGCCACTCAAGATCCCGGTAGTCGGGGAAGGTACGCGCCACGAGACGCCAGAATCGGGGAGAATGATCAAAGTGCTTAAGATGGCAAAGCTCGTGCACAATGATGTAATCAGAGAGGCGACGAGGAAGGAATAGGAGCTTATAGCTAAAGTTCAGGTTCTTGAGCTCTGAACAGCTCCCCCAGGTTGCCGCGTGGTTCTTCACGCGTACTGCCCGGTACCGAACTCGGTAGAGGCGCAGGAAATGGCGGAGACGCCTTTCCACCAGGGTCCTCGCCTCCTCTCGGTGCCTCAAATAGTGTTCCCGGCCAAACTGAAAAAGCGCCCGCCTGCCGAAGCGCCGGAAAAATCCCTGCTGTTCGAGCATCCACTCTGCCCTCTCCCGGAGGAACCTCCTGATGTGTTCCTGGCGCGTGCCAAGAGGAACGGTAAGGAGAAAGGTTCCCTTGGGAGAAGCCCGGAGCCGGAGAGCATGGGCATTCCTGCTCCGCAGCAGGGCATACCGGATAGTTGCGTTTTTCACCCGTACCCGCTCCATAGTCCCCTCTTTATACCCTTGTTCCGGTCTGGGGTCAATATAACATAATGACCCCGCCTTTTCGGAAGACGGGGTCGTATATCGTGCAGGGGAGGTTTCCCCCCCGCAGGAAGATAGTGCTTCTTGGGGTGAGGCGGTATCCCAAGAAGCAAATAAAGGAGCTCCTTCTCCAAAGCTACCAAGAACCTCATCACGAACAGAGAGAGGGGACACACCCAGAAATGAACCACAGGAGCTCCTACTCTTCCAGCATACCCTGCCAAGAACCCCTGTCAACCCCGTAAGGCAACAAAGTTGCTTTACGGGGTCAAGGGGAATCCTGCAACGAATGGTGCATCTTCTTTCGTATCTCCTCTTCGTAATCGGGAAAATGCGCAGACACCTCCCGTAAATCAAATTCCCGCAATACGGAGTTGCGGTCTTCCTTATGGAGGAGAAATTCAAACGTCTTTCGCACGAGATTTTCAGGAGAGTGCTTTCCTCCTGTGAGTGCCACCCAGTAGGCCTCATCAAGATGCACAAGAAATCCTATAAGGTTGCTCTCTTCTCCGAGCTCCACGATAAAATCCCATGCTCCCTGCGCCTCCTCCCGTTTTTGATGCACGGAAATTGGCTCCATACCTGCAGTATACTCCTTTGGGCCCCGCAAGAACACCCCACATCAACCTCCTCGCCAAGCGTCTTCAAGCTTGCGTTATTTATAAATCTTATGCGTGCCGATATCTAAAAACAAAACTTCCTTGTTCGGAAGAAAGATAAATTTGATACGATAGGAGTCGTTAATCCAAAACGCCCATATGCCCGCTTCTTTTCCAGAAAGTTTATGCGTTTTGATACTTGGGTCAAAAGGGCCGGCTCGGAAAACCGTTTCCCTTTCTTTCGCACGTTGCTTGATTTTCTCGGGAAGCTTACGATAGCTTTTCTTGAAGCGCTCAGAAACTTGAATGTTTATCATCAATCTAAGTCGCGCAAGGATTTTATCTTCGTAGTTTTTTCCGCTTTATATTCTCGCATCCCTTCGTGATACAACTTATCAATTTCTTCTGCCTCTTTCCCGTAAAGCTGATAAGTAGGTACCGCCTGCTCTAAAAGCTTGCGGTATTCTTCCAAACTCAAAACCACTACTCCTCCCTTCTTCTGGATTTCCTCTTTGGGAACCACTACAGCGTCTTTTACGTAGAAATTCTTCGCCATATTTCAATTATAGCACAATCAGTTTAATCCTCAACCCTTGGAATAAGCAAGGCAGCCGCTATAAAACCTTTTTATTCCAAGGAAACTTTGGGGCGAACGCAGAAACAATGCTGACAACGCTGAAAATCCAGGCAAACAGGGCAAAGGTGGTACCGTACGTTCCCCAGGCTCCCGTAAAGGCAACCCACGAGGCCTCCCCAAAAAGAAACATTCCATTCACGAACCAATTCAATCGCTCTTTGAGGCTTGGGGCCCTTTTGATGTTTGCTGAAATGGGAGAAAGGCGGCTCCCGAGATCTACCTCAATGCCTTCCTTCCCGGTAAAGAAGTCAAGCAGGCCGAAGAGATATCCAATGGGAGTCAAGTACAAAAGGCGAACAAATATTTTGTTCAACTGATTTTTCACTTTCCCATCATACGTTACTTACGGCTCAAAAATTGCAAACAGTTCACTCTCCGCTATAATGGGACGGCCGCCTATATCCTTAGTAACAGCTACTTTATAAATACCGCGTTCAATTTGTTTAGTCTTTCCTTCCAGCCCTGCACCGCAGTAGTTAAAAAGGGTTTTGGTATCCCATGTAAATGCGGTTCTTTCATATTCTGGCCCTAAAGCTGCGGTTGCGCCTATTTTACAAGAAATTATGCCAATTTCTTTTCCGTCCGTGCCATTTAGTGTTAAATGTTGGAATGGATAAGATTCTTCGACTGGTTTGCTTAGCTTGATTGTATTTGTTTCTCCGATCTTCCATGCCTCCCCCTTTTGCGGCGAAAGAATCTCGATTGGTTTCTCTATAAGCGTACGTACCGTTCTAAGCATATCCTCGAGGGACTGAGTACTCCCAGAACCGGTGATGTGCAGTTTCAGAAATGTGGTGTGGGAAAGAGGAATGATAAACGTTGCCCAGCGTGTTGTGCCTGGGAATACCGGCAAGCCGTCTTCCGTAGAAGGATAGCCTGCATAGGGAGTTGCTGGTATAGAAGAATCAGACCCTGTTTCGTACTCTAACGCACTGCCCCGCTTCATCCAGCGCTGGCTGTCTTCATCGTAGTAATAAGTGATGCTTCCAAACTTTGCGTCATCGGTTGTGATACTTATACCAGTCAAAAAAGTAATATCCATGCGGTCGCCTATCCACTCGCCCGATACCTGTTTCAGTTCTATTTTCTCGCTGGTATTGCTCGTGATTTCCCATTCTGCGGACTTTGTAAAAGAAACACCCCACTCTGTTTTTACAATAGTATTATCCAGCTCTTGCGCTGATGTCTCAATAAACTTGAAAGTGGAAAGCATTTGAGTATAAATATTCTCATTCTCGCTAGAGTTTTCTTCTACGGTATTTACCCTTAGTAAAATAACTGTATTCAATTTTCTTGTGTCTTGTAAAAAGGTATCGCCTTCAAACCCCTCTAAGTTTGGAACAAATCCATATGTCCATATATCAATAGTGCCTCTTTTTTCATTTACCCATTCTACCCCCTCATTTTTTGTTAAATCTTTATATATTAAAGCTCCGTTTTTACCGTATTCGTTAACTATATAATCATGCAAATTAAGTAATTGCTGATTGCTCAATATCTGCAAAAATACCTTTAAGCCATTATTACTAAATTCGAAGTTAATCCCCCTCTCCCCCAATTCTTTAAAAGCAAGCTCTTTGGGATATTTTATCTCAAACCCATAGTCCTCACTTTTATAGGTCTGCCACTGAGACGTTGCGGGTTCCGCTTGCCGGGATTCCTGTTCTATAAGGCCTTTTCTTGAGTATTCCTGGTATAAAAGCGCGGCCGCGAAAGCAAAGAGGAGTGCGGCAACCCCCAATATTATGCCCCCAATACGCAGAAAATCCCTCACGTGCTCCACGGCCCTGAAGCGCGTAGATTCAGTCGTACCTTTTTGCAGCCAATAATATGCCGTTCCCGCAAAAACAGTTCCGACGAAAACAGCTTCTCCAAACCACTTTGCGAACAGGAAAATCGTCTGTGGAAAGCTAAACGAGAAAGTAACGCTTTCTGGAGAAGAAAGAAATCCTACCAAACTGGCAAAAATTAACCCGCCGCCAAGAAAAATAGGCGATGGAAGTCCGACCCATACGCTTGCCTTTAAAATTATGGAGGGCTGAATAATGTACTCTCTCCGTACAGATTCTATTGCTTTTTGCATTGCAAAAAGCGGCACTACAAACGCGACAACAACTGCGGCAAGCTGCACGCCAAAAATTTCACCAAGCCCTAGAGGAGCAATGAGAATGCTTGCCCCAAAAACCAAAAGGATACTTGACCCATACACGTAGAACAGCAGCTTCCAAACAAGCACCCTGACTCTTATCGGCTGTTTTTCCTTTGTGGAGGGAAGGTTAGAATTCTCCATATATAGCTATTCAATAAACCGGAATGTGGAGAGGATTTGGTCGAATACTCCTTCATATTGAGTTTTCTTGCTTTCAGGATAGGTTCTCCTAAACTGGTAAACAAGATTATTCTTAATTACTACAAGAAACGTTTCATGGATCCCAAACTCAACTGCCGTATCGATAGCAATCCCTTGTACTCCATCTATCTCTACATTTCTCTTATTTTGCTGGACTACATAGTCTTCAATCAATTGCTCAAGCGTAAAATTGTCTAGATTTTCATACCTATTTATAATAATTCTTGCTCCGCTATATGAGAGCTGAAGGATAGGAGAACTAATCGTTTCACCTGAATAATCGGGACTTTCAAAGACCGTGTACGGCGTTATACCCTTTGTCTCGAGTACACTCCAATCCGTCGGATACCTCACCTCAAACCCATATTCTTCGTTTTGATAGGTTTGCCAATCCTGTACTGCATCTGCTGCATCGTTCGCAACTTCGGGTCCAGCTGTTTCTTCGGGCACTCTAACTTCCCCTTGCGGTGCGCCAAAGTACTGCCAGGCGAAAATTCCTGCTCCAATCAAAACAGCTGCAATACTCACGGCTATTATCGCCTTGCTTGTCCGTGCTGTTTGGACTCCAAAATCCCTTGCAATGCTCCACAAATAAATAAGAAATAGAAACTCTAAAACAAGAGAGCCGAGTAGCAACCAATCCTGGTTCTCCATCAAATAAGAATAGGTGTAACTACCAATATTCATAATGACTATTCCGGTAAAAATATAGAGGGCCCAGCTTTTCATGCGGCGGATGCCAAAAGAGGTAACGATTAGTCCAACCGCGATAGCAAGTAGCTGAACACCGAAAATTGGGGAAAACAGCAAAAAGAAAAACGAGCCGAGGAGTTCTCCCAACCCTCCAAAAAGCATAATCCACGCTATGAGTTTCACCAGAAACGGCACCACCAGCTTAGGTGTATTTTGTTGTGCGTCCATGATGTAAAAAAGTTATAAGGACCCTACCTTCCCCTACCCTACCATAATTTCCACAGAGAAAGAATGAGGCCCCGGTTGGCTATATGCCTTCCGGGGCCTTTCCTTTTGTACGCTTCAGCTTGTCCTCATTCCCAAGGACAATCCTGCACCTCAATGCAGTCCGTCCTGTGAACATAGAACACAAAGGAAGTGCTGAATCCTGCTGGACCGTCTCGGGGCAGTGAAATAGTAAGGGTAATGTGGTAGGCGCCCCCTGCCTGGACAAACAGATGGCTTGGGCCGCTTGGATTTGCCACATATTGGTAGCCGCTTCCAACTGCCCCCAGCTCCCAAGGTATATCAACAGAAGGACCCTCAAAGGCGGGGTGGATTTCTACCACGTAGGCGAGAGAGGAGCTATTTGTGATCCTGTAGTCAAACAGGATCGTCTCCCCTGGAATAATCACATATTGACCCGCCTTACCCGTCGCCTCCTTACTCGCGAGGAAGAGCTCCACACCAATAGGTTCCTCCACTCCAATGTTGACTCTGTCGCCTTGGACTCCTGATGAGGGAGGTCCTCCAGCCGCAGAGGCCAATGATACAGCCCCGCTGGCAAGGATTCCGACCGCTAACACTAATAGCACTAATTTCTTCAAGGTACGCCTCCTTCTCAATTTCCCCTATATTATACATCCGATTAGAGTATCTGTCAAATACTTTCGAGAATCCTCCTCCCCTGCTCGCGGTCCCGGGCAATGGCCTCTTCTAATTCCTCCAAGGAGGAGAAATGCTCCATGGGGCGGAGAAAGGCCACAAGCTCCAACTCTACCTCCTTTCCCACCAGGTCTCCCGTAAAATCCAAGAGATTGGTCTCCACAGTAGATTCTGCGGCGCCTACGCTCACGGCCACCCCCACGCTTGTCACCGCCTCGCGGCTCACCCCGTCCACGAGCATACGGGAGGCATATACGCCTTCTGCGATCTCTTGGGAGCTCTGGTAAGAAACCTGGAGGGTGGCGGTGGGGAAACGCAGGCGCAGTCCCCTACCCCGCACCACGGTTCCCTTAAGGAGAATTGGAGTCATAGATTATTTATTCCTGTGAAGTCCGGAGTCGGCGAGCGAGACGAGTTCGGAGCGTGCCGCGCTCTCCGGGAGCTTGCCTAAGGCCTCTTGCGCCTTTTCCGCGTGCTCCTGGCCCATGGCGAAAGCCCGTTCTTTAGCTCCTGTTTCTTTGAGAAGGGCAATACCTCTCGCCGTATCCCTCGAAGAACATTTAGGTTTTCTCAAAATGCCCAGGAGTTCCTTCCTCTTTTGCCCCCGAAGTTCCTCTAAGGCGAAAAGCACAAGAATGTTCCCAAGTTTCCCGGCCGCAATATCCTGGCCTTTCGGTTTCCCGAACTCCTTTCCTCCGTATATATCCAAGAGGTCATCGGCAACCTGAAAAGCGATGCCCAGCTGCGCCCCGTACTCTCCCAAGGCGTTACGTATGCTTGAAGGAGCCCTTGCGGCCTCCGCTCCCAGCTCGCAGGCAAGCCGGAACAAGGCGCCTGTCTTTTTGACTACCATGCGCTCGTAGTCCCCTCTCGTTGCCTTTTTCTCGCGCTTCCCCTTCACGTAGGACTCCTCCTCCCTGCCTGCCTGTTCTAAAAGAATATCCGCAACCTCACCCTCTACGAGCTCCTTGAAGGCCCGGGAAAGCTTCTGGGAAACCGGAGAGGCCATAAGAGCGGCGGCATACAGCACTCCCGCGCACTCCGCTATTGAGGTCCCGTACTTCTTCCAAAGAGTAGGCGCGTTCCTTCGCTTATCGCTGTGGTCAATGATGTCATCCACAAGAAGGGAATACTCATGGAGGAGCTCCACGGCGGCTGCCGAGGAAATGGCGGAAGAGAGCTTCCCTCCGCAGGCCTTGCAACTCAACAGCACGAGACGCGGACGCAGACGTTTGCCTCCCGTGAGAACCGGGTACAAAACGACCCGCTGAAGGTCTGGAGAAAGACCCTGCTTTAAAAGGGAGCGCATTTCCCGTTCCACGGAGCGTAGGGCCGCTCTAATTTCCGTAGCGGCGCTGTCTCTGCGCGAAATCTTTGAGTGCCTCATCAAGGTCATGTTCTGTAAAGTCCGGCCAATACTTGGGAGAAAAATAGAGCTCGGCGTACGCCGCCTGCCAGATAACAAAATTGGACAAACGCTTCTCCCCGCCCGCCCGTATGATAAGGTCTGGGAGAGGAAGCCCCGCGGTGCTCAAACGCTCCTCAATGGCCTCCTGCGTGATGCGCTCTAGGGGAACCTTCTCTGCCACAAGGCGCCGTACTGCTTGGGTGATATCCCACTTCCCTCCGTAGCTGATGGCGAGATTCAAAAAAAGTTTGGAAAAGGCCTTCGTATACTCCTCCACCTCCTCGATAACCTCCCTCAAGGAATTGGGAAGGCGCTCCCGGTCACCAATAATCCTTACCCGCACATCCCGCTCCATGCCTTCCTTGCGCATGGCCTCCTTCGTAAAGTTCTCCCGAAGGGCTGTCTCCAGCAGACCCATAAGGTAGCTTACCTCGCGCTTAGGGCGATTCCAGTTCTCCGTGGAGAATCCAAAGGCGGTAATCCCTTTCACTCCCCTTTCCCTGCACCAGGTGGTAAACCTCTGGAGGTTCCGGTATCCTTCTCTGTGCCCCTCCATGGTGTCCAGGCCGCGCTCTTTGGCCCACCTCCGGTTCCCGTCCGGGAACAAAACGACATGATTTGGTATTGCGTTATTCTCCATATACCCCTGATTCTTGAATAAAAAGGGTCGCGGAAGCGCGCTCAAGAGCCGCAAGGTAGCCCGCTGCGAACGAGACCAGCGCCAGAAGAAATACGAAGCCACCCAGCAAAAGCGTCTCCTCGTGCTTCTTGACGAACAAGAATCCTTTTTGTAGTATAGAAATACTCATATGGCTACAACCAAGGCCTCGGGAACAAGTAAAAACGCGCGGGACTCCAGGCCCAAATACCTGGGCGTGAAGCTATTTGCGGGCCAACGCGCCAAGGCCGGCCAAATTATTCTGCGCCAGCGAGGCACAAAATTCCTTCCCGGAACCAATGTGGGCATGGGAAAGGACCGGACTCTTTTTGCGCTCATAGAAGGCGTGGTAAGGTTCACGAGTAAGCAAAAGAAAACCTTCACTAACTCCAGACGTCTTGCGAAAATCGCTCACATAGACCCTGCCTAACACCTCTCATTTCTTCCTTCCCCTCCCTGCCGCCTGGAGAAACGCCAGGAACAATGGGTGGGGAGTAAGAGGACGCGACTTAAGCTCGGGATGGAACTGGGTACCCACGAAAAATGGGTGCCCCTTTAGTTCTATAATCTCCACAAGGTTTTTAATGGGATTCACCCCAGATACCACCATTCCATTCTCAATGAGCGCGTCCCGGTAGGTATCATTCACCTCGTAGCGGTGACGGTGGCGTTCTGATATCATGGTTTTCTTGTAGGCCTCGTAGGCAATCGTTCCTTTTTTCAGCTGGGCCTCATACGCCCCCAAACGCATGGAGGCGCCATACTTCTTTTTCTCCAGAAGGGTCTTTTGTTCGGGCATCACATCAATGACTTTGTCTTTCGCCTTCTCGTTAAATTCCCCGGAGGTCGCCCCCTTGATTCCCACAACGTTTCTCGCGAATTCAATCACGGCAAGCTGGAGACCAAAGCAAAGTCCAAAAAATGGAATGCGCCGCGTGCGGCAGTACTCAATGGCGCGTATTTTCCCTTCCGCTCCTCTACTCCCAAAGCCCCCGGGCACGATAATGCCGTCAAAACGTTCCAGTTCCTTGAGGAATTTCCTGTCTTTCTCGTAGTGTTCCGCGGAAAGCCATGTTATCTCGGGCTTCCTCTTCAACTGCCAGGCGGCGTGCTTGATGGCCTCTATCACGGAAAGGTAGGAATCCGTGAGTGTAAAGTCCCCTATCTCAAAGTACTTACCCACAATGCCAATGCGCACTGCTTTCCCGGCCTTCTTGCTCGACTCCACGAACTTCGTCCAGTCCTTAAGGTCGCGTTTGCTCTCTCGGAGACCGAACTTCTTGAGGATACGGTTTCCGAGCCGGTCCTTCTCAAAATTGAGGGGAATCTCGTAAATAGAGTCCACGTCAGGGGCGGAAATGACGTCCTCCACCGCTACGTTCGTGAAAGTCGCAATCTTGCTCTTTCGGGGTTCGTCCACAGGCACCTTCGCCCTCGCCAGTATAATATCCGGTTGGAGCCCCGCGGTATTAAGGGCGCGGGCCGCGTGCTGGGTGGGCTTGGTCTTCATCTCCCCCACGGATTCTGGAATGGGCAGATAGCTCACGAGCACCACAAGAACCTGTTTGGGTGTGGCAAGCTTCATCATACGAGCCGCCTCCAAGAACAAAAGATTCTCGTACTCCCCCACCGTTCCTCCCACTTCTATAAGCACGAAGTCCGCCTTGTGCTCTTTGCCCGCCTTCTCTATGCGGTCTATCACTTCCTGGGGAATGTGGGGAACAACCTGCACGGTCTTGCCTCCGTACCCCAGGTTGCGCTCCCTCATAATAACCGAATAATACACCCCCCCGGTCGTCATGTAGTTCACGGAGCTCAAGTTCTCGTTCAGAAAGCGCTCGTAGTTCCCTATGTCTTGGTCGCATTCCGTACCGTCGTCTGTCACAAAAACCTCCCCGTGCTCGAGGGGGTTCAAAGTCCCAGCGTCCACATTAACGTAGGGATCAATCTTTACCGCGGTGACGCGAAATCCCTTACCCTGCAGGATCTTCGCGATGGATGCGGTGGCTACCCCTTTTCCTACACCAGAGATTACGCCCCCTACGACAAAGATATAACGCGTCATGGAAATCCCGCTATCCTTCTTCTTCCGTAACAATAATGCGTATTTCAGCTTCCAGGTTATGGTCAAGGACAAGCTTAAGAGGAAACTCTCCCAATTCCCGAATGGATTCCTCCATCTTTACTTGGTTCTTCTTAAGCTCAAAACCCATCTCCTTGAGACGCTCCGCCACCTTCTGGGCCGTAATGGACTCAAAAAGCTGGCCTTCCTCTCCAACCTTCACGGCAATGGGCACCTCAAGATCATCAAGACCAGAAGCAAGCTCTTGAGCTTTGCGGAGTCCCTCCTCTGCCTTCTTCTCAAGAACCTCCTTCTGGGTTTCCACCCATGCAAGAGCTTCCTCGGTCGCGGGAACAGCAGAACCTTCAGGTATAAGAAAGTTCCTGGCGTGTCCGTCCGCCACTTCCTTCACCTCAAAACACTTACCCACATTTTCTACGTCTTTTAGAAAGATGACGCGCATGGTTTGCTTTATACTCTCATAGTTCTTCCACGAGTTCAAGTGCCTTGTCAAGTTGGGGGTCTCTATCCTCTGCAAAGTCATCTTCCGTCATAGGCACAGCCACATCGGGCTCCAGACCCACATCCGTAAGAAAATTGCCCTTTGGAGTGAGCCAGTGAGCCACCGTAATCTTGAGTGATGAATCGTCCTTGAGGAGCTTGAGTTCCTGCACGGAGCCCTTCCCAAAAGAGCGCTCCCCCACAAGGAGGACTCCCCTATTGTCATGGAGCGCGCCCGCGAGAATCTCGGCCGCGGAAGCCGTACCACCGTTCACGAGCACCACTATAGGGTAAGTGGATAACTGGGCATTATTGTCCTTTGCGCGGTACTCCCTGGATTCCCTGCCGTCTCCGAATTCCTCTATGGTTACCACGGCTCCCCGCTCCAGGAACCACCCCGCAATATCCTGGGCTACCTCAAGGAATCCTCCGGGGTTGTTCCTCAAGTCCAGCACGATTGTCTCCGCCCGCGAAGCGAGAATCTCCATTGCCGCCTCCTGAAAATCCCCCTTCGCCTTTTCAGAGAAGTGGTACAGGCTAAGCACGGCAACATCTCCCTGGAGCCGCCAGGAAAGGGAAGGAACTTCAATTACCGCCCGTTCCATGGAAAACTCCCTGGCCTCCGCCCATCCTTCCCGAAGCACGAGGAAGCGCACCACCGTACCCTTCTCCCCCCGAATGAGAACGACCGCCTCGTCTATGGAAAGGTCGCGCGCAAAGGTGTCCTCAATCTTCACGATGGTATCTCCCGGCCGCAGTCCCGCCTTCTGGGCTGGCGTTCCTTCTAGGGGAGCAATAACCTTAAGCTCCCCCTCCCGGATGCCTACCTCCATGCCCACGCCCTCAAAGGTCCCCGCAATATCCTCCCAGAACACCTTTGTGTCCCCTGGGTTGAAATACACAGTGTAAGGGTCTCCCGCGCTCTCTACCATACCAGACAGCGCGCCCTCAAGCATGAGACGCTCGTCCAGCTCATCTGACGCGACATAGTTCTCCTGGAGGGTACGCCAAGCATCCCAGAACAGAGAAAAATCCACGCCTTCCGGCTTCCCCTCTTCCCTATTGTATACACCTGCGATCCCCCGTTCTCCCGTAAACTGGGAAAACAGAAAACCGGCGACAAACACTGCCGCAAGCAAGAGAAAGAGAGGGGCGCGTCTTGCAAACATACAAGTGCTATCCTACCACATGAAAGCGCACTCCCACAAGCTGCACAAGGCAAAAGGGCTTGCCTCTAAATTGTTCCTTCCGTTTCCTCCACCGAATCCTTCTCCTTGTCTTCCTTGGAAGCTTTGCCGCGTGGAAGCGTAAAGAAGAATGTTGTTCCCTTCCCCTTATTGCTCCTAAGGCGCATCTCCCCGCCGTGCTGCGCAACGATACGCGAAGAAAGATACAACCCCAGTCCCGTGCCGGAGGTCTGAGCGAGCTGGGCGTTGGCAGCGCGGAAGAACTTTTGAAAGACCCCGTGCTGCTCTGCCTCTGGAACGCCAATACCCGTATCCTCCACCTCTACCAGGATATTATCATTTGCTGCTCTCGCGCGCATCGTCACCCTACCGCCCATCGGCGTGTATTTCAGCGCGTTATCCACCAAATTCTCCAGCACAACGTCTATCTTTCCCGCGTCAAAAGAAATCTGCGTAAGCGTTTTGGGAAGTTCTAGCTGAAAGTCAATCTTGCGCTTCCGGGCGTTCGAGGAAAATCGTTCATAGATATGCAAGAGCAAAGGCACCAAGGACTGCTTTTGGTAATGAAACCCAAGGCGCCCTTCTTCCAAACGCGCAACATCCAAAAGATCGTTGATGAGTCGAATCAGGCGCTGGCTGGACTCAAAGGCCTCCCCAATGGACTCCTTCTGTTCCTCGTTCAGATTCTTCTGCCATTCCGTGTTTAGAGCGTGCAGCGACCACTTAATGCTCGTGAGAGGGGTGCGAAGCTGGTGCGCGGCCACCGAAACAAACTCCGATTTGACTTTATCCAACCGCTGGAGTATCTCGTTGGCCTTGTTTAATTTAAGGTCGCGGCGCACCAGAATACGTGTGATCTCGTCGAGCTCACGAGTACGCTCCTGCAGCTCGTGATTCGCCGCCGTGAGCTCCCGGTCTTTCCCCACTAACAGCTTCGAGCTCTCGTAGCTTTCTTCCAGTATTTCGTTGAGCCGCTTATTTTCCTGCTCCAGTCGCTCAACTCGTTCCCGCGCCGCCTCCCTCGCTTTTGACTTACGGCAACAAACAATCAAAACAGCGGCTCCCATCAACAGGAACAAGAAAGTTGCGAGGACAAGTTCTTCCATTGCTATTCTCCAATGCCAAAGATAACCACTGTTTCGTTGTAAAAGCGGGAACTGATCTTCTCTTTGTCAGACACCTCCCCTCCCATGGGCGCCTGTTCTCCGTAGGTATAGAAGCCCAGTAGCGGAACATCGCGCCCGACAATCTCCATGACCGCGTCAATCTCCTCTTTTGCCCGCTGCCCAAAGAGCTTCTCTCGGGCGATGCAGTTAAACATAAGGATGAACTTGGGTTTTGTTCCCGCTTTCTGAAAGTCCTCTTTGAGCTTGGTCGCGGCCTCCTGGGCGGCCTCCACGGCCTTCTCGTGGCTGCCAATCATGAGACGAATTTCAGACCCCTCGGGAATCTCCGCGGCACACGTGATCGAGCCGTCTTCCTGCGCAATAATTGGATCGCGTATCAGATACTCCTCTAATCCTGGAAGCTTAAGACCTAATGGATATGTAATGGCCATGCGCGCCAAGGGTTCCTTGCGCAACTCGTTCGCCGACTGCCCAAAATAGTCCTCGTAGATACTGATGGCGGGACGCCCATCCAGTTCCTTGAGCAACGCACCTTCCGATTTCGTGACCTTCATGGGGCTTCCAATGGGTATCCATCCATGCCGGACACCGGCTCCCATAGAAAACTCTCCTTCCAGCCCTAATCCTGCCACGGAACCCGAGTCCACTTCGTCGTCCCGGTATTGATAGGTCTTCTTAAACTCAAAGTCGTCTCCTGCGGCTCCCCCCAGAATAGGGAAGTGTTCTCCGAGTACCTTTTGCACTCCCCGAACAATCTCCGCTCCGTTTCCCGCAAGCACGTCGGGAAACATTATAAACGCCCGGAGATCGCCGTCTTTTGTCTTCTCCATTACCTCTCTGGCAACGGCCTGACCCGCCTCGTTGGCGCCCTTTGCCACATCTTTACCAAGACCCGTGTGAAACTTTATGCTCTCAGAGCTCACGGCCATAACAGCAACGCCTCCCTGTTGAGGACCCTGGTTGGTAATCTCGCCCGCGTCCGTGCATCCCACGAACTGGGCGTCTCCGCCGGCCTCGCGAATCCCGCGAATGAGTTCTTTCTGCTCAAAGCGAGAAGAGGCAAAACCGATGAGAAGGTCTGCTTTTTCGATGCGCGCCTCCTTCATGGCGCCCTTGGCGGCCTCGTACCCCGCCTGGTATGCATCCCGATGCTTGCTAAAACTTACTCCTGCTTGAATTCCCATACAAAAATATTGATTGATTATTTACTACGAATAATTGATTGGACCTTTTGAACAATCTCCTCGGGCAGAACATTCGCCTTAATGATGTAGTCCTCCGCTCCCATGTCCATTCCCTTTTTCACTTCCTCATCCTGCCCAAGATTGGAAATAACAATAAAGGGAATATCCTTGAACTCCTCCTTTTGTTTGCACTCCTGCAAAAAGGCAAGGCCGCTCTCGTCTGGCAAGAGCACATCTAAAAGCACAACATCTGGTTTCCCTTTTTGCTGCAGGGAACGCCTCGCCTCGCTCGTGGTTGTGGCTGTGCGCACCGCGTAGCCCTCTTTCTTGAATTTGCGGGCCAAGATCGACAAAAGCGTCTCGTCATCCTCCACCACCAGAACAATACCCACTTCCACTTTCGCGGATTTCTTCCTGCCGTTTTTTTTGTCTCCGTCTCCGTGGAGAATCCCCTCTACCTTCTCCAATACCTCTTCTGGCGTAAAGTTAACCTTCACAAGATAATCCTTAATGCCCAAGTCAAAGGCGTGGTCAATCTCTAATGGCTGCCCGGAATTGGAGATAATGACAACGGGAAGCTCGGGAAGCAATTGCTTCTCCTTGAGCGCCCGCAAAACACCAAACCCGTTGAGCACGGGGAGCATCATATCTAAAAGCACCAGGTCTGGCTTCTTTTCCAGGATGGCTTCAAGGCCCTTCTGTCCGTCTTCTGCCACCTCCACCTCATACCCCTTCCGTATAAGGTGTTTCTTTATCATTCTCGCGATAACATCCTCATCCTCAATGAGTACAATGCGCTTTGCCATAAATAAGAACTATTGATTTATTATACTACGCACCCAAACATACAAGCAAGGCCTCATTGAGGACTACAGGAGAAATTTGACACCGCCTGAGAACTTTGAGATGATGCGCCAAAGTTCTTAATGAAAGGAGGGAAGAAATGCCCCTCGAAAAACGCTTGTCCGCCTGGACTAGTCTCATATTGGAAAACGGAGAGAGGATACTCCTCACTAGTACATGGGTACCCACGGAGGTGTTCCTTGAGTACTGGCGGACTAAAAGAACCCTCCCAAGAGGAAAAAAACTGTGTGTTACGTCCGATGAGCGCCGCCAGATCCAGGGAGAACCACGCATCCACGACATCTGGGTCAAGTTTGCCTAGCATGATTCGTTCCGTTAACAAGGAAGCCCGACAGGGAAAATGAATAGTATCCTATCCATTCCCTGCCGGGCTTTTTGCTATCCCGAAACGGCATTCAGGAGATCTTGCATAAGGAAAGGCACCTCAAGATTTGCATCTCCCCAGTCCCTTTTAATAGGAGAGCAAAAGACGATACGCATCCCTGGGAATTCCTCACGGATCTTGAGCGCCATGCCTGCTCCGGTTGTGGGATAAAAACTGGAACCGAAAGAATCATGCAACACGGCAACCTCACATCCCAGCTCCCTTACCATCGCAATCTTGCTCTCCCCTTCTTGAAAAGAGCTCGCTTCCACCGGCACATCGTGCTCCACAAGAAGCATACGCTTCAGTATGTTATGCAGTTCCTCCGTGTCTCCACAAAGAAACACTCTCACGAGGGTCTCCCTTGTTCCACCACCTTGACTTGCTGTATAATCGCACGCTCGAGCTCCACGAAATCTTCCCCGCACAATGCCTTCAACTTGTCCTCGAAGTCAAGGTTTAACCGGAAGCTCCAGGACGGCTCCCCGTCTCTCGTGGTTACAGCCCCATGACCAATGAAATACTTCCGCTTACCCTCTTTAACCTCCACGCCTACGTGTATCTCATAGGGAACCATGCTTCCATGGGGCAACCCTATTCTTCCATCTTCGTCCCGTTTCACCCTTACAATCTCGAATCGGGGCATTTTACTCCTTCCGTATAATACTGCTAAAGCTCATTATACTACAAAATAGGGGTCTGTCAATACCTTTGCACCACCCCAAGGGCTAGCACCTCCTTAGCCTGGCTTAGTTATCCACAGAAAAATAGGCCTACCAGGCCTATCCTTAACCCGACTAAGTTTCAACCTATTT
>Ga0180007_10002855_pt1 | contig 20021 bp, 19 predicted proteins | sample MM_PC_MetaG_FD_121122 | JGI IMG/M metagenome (GOLD analysis project Ga0180007, IMG submission 121122) | Groundwater microbial communities from the Aspo Hard Rock Laboratory (HRL) deep subsurface site, Sweden - MM_PC_MetaG | ecosystem: Environmental > Aquatic > Deep subsurface > Groundwater... | reverse complement strand
CTTTCATATGTTCATGTATTAGGAAACAACTTATGTTGCAGTTATATGTAAATATGACCGATATGTCACCAAGAATGTACTCTCAGGCTCATGTAGAGGCAAAAGGAGGGCAAAAGAAGGGACAGTCCCATTTTTTAACTTTTTTCGCTGACAACCCATTCTCTGCTGGTTTGGACAAAGCTAGCAGTTGCATTCTCACTAAAAATAGTTTAAACTAGGTTGTAGAATGAATAAACTTAAATATTTACTGTTCATCCTGTTTTTGATCATCCTCGCTATTCTTGGCTATGTAGGGAAGAATTACTACGACAAGCACGGAGGAAGTTCGGCAACTCCCACGGTTACCCCGCAGCCTACCACCATAACTTCTGCGACTGCAGTGCCGACACCAAAACCCACCGCTCAAGAACCAGAAACAGAAGAGATTTACCAGAATGGCAATATTTACGCGGTCTATAACAAACCCACTGCAGAAACATCCTTTACGCTTAATCAGCCGCGGGTAATTTATTCAATTCAGAACTATCATTGGAACAGCGCTCAAGGCAACGAAAGCTCCGGGACTATTGGGCTCAAAGACCAAGATGGAAAAACTTACGGGCCGTGGGAAACAACCGGTGCCATCGGTCAGGGCGGCGTTCCTAACGCCTACTGGACCTGCTACCCCAACCTAGAACTCCCGGCTGGCATTTACACCATCACCGATTCCGACCCGGACACCTGGTCCCAAAACAGCGGCTCTGGCGGGCAGGGAATGACACGAGTGTTCGCCGTGAAGTAATAACAATCGAATTTTAGTCAAGCAGGAAACCCGCTACTTTCCCCGTCAGCACAACAGCAATATCAGTGGTTAAACCATTGACAAGTAAAGAATTACAACCGGCAGCTCAGGGTGAGTGTTTTTTCGGCCCAGCGAAGTCTTTGTAGGGGCTCATGATCTATTTGACCTTCCTGAACTAGTTGATCAAATTCATCTCTTAGCCCCACCCTTTCATAACCAGAAAGGGAATTAAAGTCTTTTAGGGCGTGCTGTAAAAAAACATCAATTCTCCCCTTAGGAAAAGGCTTGTCTATTTCCCCCGCCCACTTGGCCACTCGCCGCAGGTCGTTTTTAATGTGATTAAGAAGTTTCTCATCTGACATAAAATTAGTTAAAAGTCTTTTCTACAATTTCTTTAAACTTCTTTTGCACCTTCTCATCAGCAATTTCATAAGTCACTCGCCCATCAGCCGGACGATAATTAGACAAGGCCATAAAATCAACCCCTCCGGTTGAAACCGTGTATCCCCCACCCCAAAGATCGCTTTGTTTGCTACCATCTTTTATCAAAACCTGCTCACAATCCACATGATATTCCCCTCCTGCGGCCATAACTTCTCTTTGCAAGTCTATAACCACTTTGATGTAATCTTCGTATCGCTCCTGTAAATCGACCAGATCTTGTTTTGTTGCTTTTTCTCTAAGGATTCTAATCATGGCAGATACATTTTATCATGAAAGGGAAACTCGGTATCCACTACCCCAGAAACCAGCGTGAAAATTAGCCCTGTGTTATACTTTTTCCCAGCAGCAACTAAACCATGGAAATTACCATAATGTCCGACAGTCACGATAATTGGGAGAATCTTGAAAAGGCCGTAGAGCTGGCAAACAGTAATGGTTGTAGCTTTCTCATGTTTGCCGGAGACCTAATCGCACCTTCGGGAATTCCTATTTTAGAAAAGTTTAACAGTAAAGGTAAGTTCGTCTGGGGCAACAATGAGGGTGAGCGAATGGGAATTACCCGTAAGCTGGACGCATCCCCCAAAATAGACTTGTGTGGAGATTTGTTTGAAGGTGAAATTGACGGAATAAAAATCTTTATGTGCCACTCCCCCAGAATAGCCGAATTAGCAGCAAAGTCCGGCGAATTTGATTTGTGCATCTACGGCCATACTCATAAATACAAAGAACAAAAGATAGGAAATTGTATCTTAGTAAACCCCGGCGCGATTCAAGATTATAAAACCGGCAAGCCCTGCTTCGCAGTCTTCGATACCGATACATCAAAAATCAATAGAATCTCTTTGTAACAAAGATCTCCATGCCTAATTTTTGGACTTCATTACCAAAACCTTTTCTAGCGCTGGCGCCAATGGAAGGTATAACCGATTTTGTTTTTAGAGAAATCATTGCCGAAATTGCTAAACCAGATGTTTTCTTCACAGAGTTCACCAATACCGATGGGCTTTTCTCCACAGGCCGCGACTTAGTTATTCAAAACCTCTCTTTCACTGAAAAACAACGCTCCATTGTCGCCCAAATATGGGGGGCAAATCCAAAAAGTTTTTTTAAGGCGGCTCAACTTATAAGCGAACTAAAATTTGATGGAATAGATCTAAATATGGGATGCCCGGACAAATCGATTGTGAATAAAAAAGCCGGAGCGGCACTTATTAAAAATCCAAATCTAACTCAAGAACTTATCAAGGCGACCCGAGAAGGAGCCGGTAATCTAGCGGTAAGCGTAAAAACAAGAATAGGGTTTGATAAAAACATTATGCAAGAATGGATTACATTTTTACTGGAACAAAATCTTGATGCTTTAACAATCCATGGGCGTACTGGAAAAATGAGATTTAAGGGTCAGGCTTCATGGGAAGACATCGGGAATGCTGTTTTAATAAGAAATGAAGTTTCGCCTAAAACAATTATTATTGGAAACGGAGATATTAAAAGTTATAAAGAAGCTTTGGAAAAACACAAAAACTGTCAAGTTGACGGAGTAATGATTGGACGAGGCATACTTGCTAATCCATGGATATTTAATAAAACGACAGAACCGGTAACCCACACTAAAAAAGAACATCTCGAAATCCTTTTAAGACATATGAAGAAACATCGCGACAAATGGGGTACAACAAGGAATTTCGCCCCCATAAAAAAATTTATTAAAATGTATGTAAATAACTTCCCGGGCGCCCCTGACTTGCGAAACAAATTAATGCAATGCCGCGAGCACACCCAGGCAGAACGACTAGTCACTCAAGCGCTTTCGAGTACCCTCGAACACTCTTGAGTACCCTCGAACACTCTCGAGTACGCTCGAACACTCTTGAGTACCCTCGAACACTCTCCCGCAAAGTCTTGATAATCGATTTAATCCAAATATACGTTAATAGTTAGGATACGGGAGTCTAATCCAAAACAGCGAACTATGTTAGGATTATTCTAAAACCTATGGAAAAACTAAAATTAGCTTGGGGTAAATTAATTATTGTTGGAGTAACAAAAAAATTCAGCATCGGCATAGATATTATTCTCCCCCAACAAGAAACCGATAAGAAAGGCGCTTATTTAAAAAACGGCGACGGGATTTACTATGTGCTTTCTGGAAGTGGATTGTGTGGGGAAACCCCAATCAGAAAAGGCGATGTTTTGAAAATTAAAAGAGGTCAAAAAATAAATCTAAAAAATAATGCCCCAAAAAATCTAGTAGTAATGACTGTTTATGCACCGCCTTATAATGAGAACAATATTGGATACCAAAACTGAGATATTATTTTTTTGTTAACGCCTTTTATAAACTTATGCATGTACTATACTTTTTACTAATCTAAAGATTTAAAAAAGGAACTGTATGAAAAAACGAGCAAGAGAAGCCACTCGAATATACCATAAAAAACTCTATTCTGATAAGAAACTATTCCAGAAAGGTTCGTCATGGCTGGAGAAGCCCAATGCTGAAATTATCGCAGTTGTGAAAAATAATTTTATTGGCAAGAAACATATTAAAGTTTTGGATTTGGGTGCAGGAGTGGGCAGAAATGCAATTCCGATTGCTAAAATAATTGGAAAATCAGGTGGCAAAGTTACTTGTGTGGACTACCTTGACGTTGCAATTGATAAGCTAAACGAATATGTAAAAGAGCATAATGTCGGTAAATTTATAAAAGGTTTTGTTTCCTCAATCGAGGATTTTATTATCAACCCAAATACTTACGACTTTATCGTTGCCCACAGTGTTCTAACCCACACCAGAAGTAAAGAAAAAATGGTTCAAATAATCAAAGATATAGCAAAAGGCACAAGGAAAAATGGAATAGTTTATATTTATATGATTACAAACTCCAGAGAATTTGATTCAGAGACAGGGAAAGAACAAGACCCCGAAGCTGAAGTGGAAATCAACTTTAAAGAGGCTAGTGCACTTCTAAAGGATATTTATAAAGGATGGACAATACAGGCCCTAAAGAAAATCCCCTATGAGGAGAAGTATAAAAAAAGAGGAAAAGTGGTACGTTGGCAAGTTGACTATTTGTTATTTATAGCAAAAGCTGGAATTACTAGGTAGTTAGACAAGAAATGGGTTCTGCCATATCCATATTACAACGAATCCGCACGCACGATAATTCAAATAAACACTCTCAATCAACAATCCCTACACAGAAGCCCCTCAAACGATGGACGTTTGCGTGGCCCCCATATCAACCATTCCTGCCATAGATCGCGGCCACATGTTAGTATATGAAGATGAAAACCAATCACCAATCTACCAGTCCCCTACTCCTGAAAAAGCACCAATTAGTCTGGATTATAAATGGTCTCAAGAAGAATAGGTTTAAAAAGATCAGAAGGGTGAAAAAAACTTGCCGTTCTTCCAGCAAAGACTATAAAGAAAAGAAAGAAATAGCAAGAAAGCTAGTTAAAGAAAAAGTAGAAAGATTTAATAGCTTTTATGCTTTTAAATTCGGAAGAATATCTATCAGAAACCAAAGAACGCGCTGGGGAAGTTGTTCCAGCAAAAAGAACCTAAATTTTAACTACCGCATCATCTACTTACCCGAAAGACTAGCCGACTATATTATCATCCATGAGTTGTGCCATTTAAAAGAGTTAAACCACACAAAAAAATTCTGGGCGCTGGTTTCCAAGACTTTTCCCGACTACAAAAGCATAAACAAGGAACTAAGAACCAATGGATTCAAATGCCTTTGAATACTTAATTACCTCAATTGTTCCCGGCCCCGAAGGCGCATTAAGGGCTAGTTATACTCAAAAAATGAAAAATATATAATTGACGCTTGTAGACTATCGGAGTAAGTAGAGTTAACACTCCCCACACTTCAGCTGATAAAAACCTCGGGGATGATCGCAGGAGGGACATTTCTCCGGCGGCTGAAAACCGAAGTGAACATAACCGCATTCACGACAAATCCACCAAACTTCTGTCTCATTTTTGAAAACGGTTCCTCCCTCAACTTCTTTTAATAACTTCTTATATCTTTCTTCGTGATGTTTTTCGGAAACGGCAATTGCCCTTAGCCTCTTAGCAATTTGGGACAACCCTTCCCTTTCAGCTGTATCCGCAAATTGCGGATACATTTCGCTGTATTCGTGATGCTCGCCAGCAATGGCCGCCTTAAGGTTTTGAGCCGTATCGCCATAAACTGTCGGCACCTCAATTTCAACAGTTAATTGGTCCAAACCTGCACCGATGCTGGCCTTCAATTCTTGAATATGTTCAAAAAGCCTTTTGGCGTGCGCCCTTTCCTGCTCGGCAATCGCCAAAAAAATACCGGCAATTTGCTCAAAACCCTCTTCCTTGGCAATCTTTGCATAGAAAGTATAGCGATTCCGCGCCTGCGATTCACCAACAAATACTTTGGTTAGATTTTTAATAGTTTCCTGCATAGTTATATTCTAGCAGATGCCATCCGCATATTCAATATGCCCTTGACCTATCAAATTACGGACTTTCAAGTTCTTTCGATATAATACAATCCAGGCACAAAAAAATCCATTATGAATAAGCTAAAAATCGCTCTTGTTTCTCCCTATGTGTTTAGTGTGCCCGGAGGAGTACAAGAACACTGCAAAACACTACAAAAAGAGTTAATTAGTCGTGGCCATTCGGTAATAATTATCGCTCCCAAGCAATTTGGCAACCAGAACTTCCCCGAAAAGGAAGGTTTCCACTATTCTCACCCAGCTATCCCGATAAAAGCAAACAAAAGCGTATCCTGGCTCAGTTTGCCCGTTTCTCTACCAGAGACACAGCCTATCAAATCTTACTTAAGAAAACAAGATTTCGATATCGTTCACATTCATGAGCCACTCGCCCCATTTATGAATTGGTCCATCCTGAAACACTCGAAAGCAAAAAATATAGGAACATTTCACAGCGCTCTAGTCTCTGAAGGAAAAATTAGCCCACTAATGACTATGCAAAAACCACTTGAACCATTCTTTCAAGAGAGATTACACGGGAGAATCGCCGTTTCTGATGTAGCATTAAGATCGTGGCGTAATTTCTTCAGACGCGGACAGGGTATAGTTATTCCAAACGGGATTCTTGCTAACGATTTCAACCCCGAGAGAATTAAACCATTTAAGAAATATCTCGACGGTAAAGTAAACATTCTGTACCTTGGCCGATTGGACCCTCGAAAGGGAGTCATCTACTTGGCGCAGGCATTTAAAATCTTGGAGGAACAATTCGGCTCGCTAAGATTAATTATTGTAGGAAAAGGTACAGAATACGAACGTGTCCGCAATTATCTCTCCAATCACAATGCCTCAGAAATGATAATGCTGGACCATGTGAGTTATGAAGACAAACTCCGCTACTACGCCACCTGTGACATCTTTTGCTCACCGGCTATCACAGGAGAGAGTTTTGGCATTGTCCTCGTGGAAGCAATGGCGTCAGGAAAACCAATAGTTGCTTCTCGAAACCCCGGATTTGAATATTGTTTAAGAAACTACCCGGAAAAAGACCGGTTTCTCGTAGAACCGGCCAACCCAGAAGCTCTAGCACTTGCCCTCTCAGAATTGATAAAGCAAAAATCGTTAAGAAAAGCCCTGGGGAAATGGGGATTAGATGAAGCTAAAAAGTACAGCTGGACTGTGTTAGCTGATGAAATTCTAGAATATTATTCACACATCCTCCACCCCAACACCCATCAAAAACAGCCTACGGCCATCAAGGAACGGCCTGTCAAGACGAAACCAAAACCGCCGGCTAAATATAAACGCGCTGTATTCGTTTTTGTTGACGGAGCTCGTTTCGACGTTTTCTTAGACCTTTTCCAACAAGGAAAGCTACCAAACATTAAAAGGCACCTTGTTGCTAATGGCGGCATATATAAAGCCGTCAGTTCATTTCCTTCTGCTACCCTTACCTCTATCCTCCCATTTATAACAGGCGTTTACCCCGGCAAGCTGGATATTTCGGGATTGCGCTGGTTCGATAAAAGAACTTTAAAAATGAGAAGTTATGTTGGACCTGGCGGACTACTGTTTGCAAAAGACGTGGGCAAAAGAGTCAAAACACTATTTGATTTCTTCGAAAACTCAATTAGTGTCTTTGGCGTTCTGCCGAATAACAAGCAGAGCTTCTTAATAGATTTAACTTACGACATTCAACGCGTAATTGCTCACTTCTCCGGCAAATATGAACAGTTAGATCAGAAAATTCGCTCGCTCGTGCAACAAAAATTAAGAAAGCATGAATTCGATCTGCTGTTTATAGGTTTTCAAGCGATCGACCACCTCTCTCACATTGAATCACCTTTCTCAGACAGTGTTCTCAGACTTTATGAGAATGTCGATGCTGCAGTAGGAGAAATTGCTGAACATTTGCAGAAAAAAAACCAACTTGAAGAAACTCTATTCATGATCATCAGCGATCACGGGTTAACAAAAACCGACGCGCAAAATCATATCGATTTGGACCATCATTTAAAGAGTTTTTTCCCTGGGATACAGCTGTTTAAAAACATTCCGTTTTTTTCCAACTTCACCTACGGACACAAATTCTACAGTGGGTTTCATCGACTTTCAATCGGCGCGCGAACAACAGGAAAAGAAGCGGTAAACATGGTCTCAGGAAACTCGATGAGTCAGTTATATTTCAAAAATTCGCCGCGCGGTGATTGGCAACCTGTTCTTTACGAAGATATGATGGACGACCATAAGCTAAAAAAACTTTACGACTATCTGTTAAAGTTGCAAGGAATCGAATTCTTAATTTCTAAAATGAATGGCGGGAAAATACGAATTGACCGGCAGGACAAGACTGGAACGCTTAAAACCGGCCTTTTAAGTCATGATGGTAAAAAATTCTGGTACGAAAATATGAATGCTGGAGATCCATTTGGATATCAAAACTTAGAGGGAGAATTAAGTTTTAAAGAAATTTTGGAGAGAACGATTGATACAAAATATCCCGATGCGCTTGTCGGAATTTGGCAACTCTTTTTTTCCAAAAGGGCAGGCGACCTTATTGTAACTTCTTCTCCCGAATACGACTTGCGGAATCCAAAGTATGAGTGGCCGATAAACCCTCGCGCAACACACGGCTCTCTCGTCAACACACACACCCTAGTCCCTTTCATCACAAACGCTAGGTGTTTACGGGGCAAATTATTTAACTATGCTGGCAACAACAACCAAAAAGACTTGACAAAAGGCATAAGGTCAGTTGATGTTTTCGCGATTTTACTAGAGGAATTGGGCAAGAAAATACCGTGGAGTTACAAGATTGATGGTAAATGTCCCGAATGACAGCAACGTACTCACAAATGAAACTTCTAAAGAAAATTCAACCGACACAAGCATTAAAAGCCCTCTTTGTGATTGTAGTTCTCTTCTTAGCTTTACACTGGTTGATACCTATACTAACTTCTGATGAGTTCAGATCTTTTGTTGAGAAATTAGGCCCGTTCGGCCCGCTGGTGGTTATCACATACACTGTTCTTTCCCACGTACTTGCGCCCGTAGCTGGCACCCCAGGCATTCTGTTAAGCATCACCATGTTCGGTATCTACCGCACAATGTTGTATGTCTATCTAGGAAGTATGCTCAGCGCCAGCATTAATTTTTTTATTAGCCGGCACTTTGGCAGAAAGTGGGTAACTAAGCTTGCTGGCACAAGAACAATGAACGAAATTGACGAATTCGTCGAAGCTTCGGGAACACCCCTTTTAATTCTAAGCCGCGTGTTTGGATTCTCTTTGTTCGAAGTGGTCTCCTATGCAGTGGGATTTACTAATATGCCATTTAAAAAATACTTCGCCATCACGGCTGTATTCAGTTTGATTCCCAACATTGCCTTTACTTACATTTTTAGAAACATCGACATCACTTCGGGCAAGAGCCTTATTATTTGGCTAGTTACCCTCATCGGCACCGGGATCCTCTTCGCCCTTTTCATAAAAAAGTATTCGAGAAAAAGCAAGAGAGAAAGCTGAAGCCTGCACTCGATAAGCTAATCCAAAGCAAACAGCAGCATCTGGCTACATTGCGCCTGCTCCGCAGGATACTCAACTAACCAAACCAAAAAAGAAGCCCTGGAAATACCCGGACTTCTCCTCTCATTTAGTCGCCTACTCCCTCCATCACTTAATCATCTTTTTGTCTTAAATCCTTCAAATCTCTTTAAATCCTTGCTTTTGCGAACTTCCATTCGTCCCACCCGCGCCGATGGCGGGCCGTGGTGGCACCAATCGAGAAATTCGCTTAGCGCCGATTCCTCACCTTCTGCCTCAATATAGACCGAACCATCCGGTTCGTTGCGAACGAAACCGGTTACACCCAACTCATTAGCTTTTTCGCAAGCCGCGACTCGAAAAAACACCCCCTGCACATGACCGTGGATTTTGATATTGAAATGTTTTCGCATAGAGTTAATATAGTTCCCGCAAAACAATTTTACCTAATTCCTTATTGTAGCGGCTAGGCTTTTCCGCCAAAGGCGGATCAGCCTCTGGCTGAAGCCTAGCAACGGAAGGTCGTAATCCCACCTGACGCGGGTCTAAAGACCCGCCGCTACAAGCGGACCTCAACTAGGCGCCAATTAAAAATGTGGTGAGTTTGTTTTGCGGTCGCTATAAGTTATTGAGTTATTGAATACTGCGGCAGGCTCAAGGTGAACCTAATCGCGACTAATACAGATGGCATGGTACTGAACTCTGCTATTTAAAAGCAGGGGCTGGGGGGTATTCTTGTTATTTGCCCCCCCCAGCCCCGGTGTGTTCAAACACTCTCTACAGCTTCTGCATCTCCCTCAACTTCCTTGAAGCTGTTCTGAGGTGAGTCCGTGCCGACTTGATATTCCCTCCTCGGATCGCTTTTTGAGCGGCCAAAAGTGCATTGGCCGCCTCAACCCGAGATTGCAAATAGGGTTTAAACTTTATCGTGCCCAAATCGGAAACCAGTTGAGAAATTCTGCGAGTTGCTCCCCTGCCCTGGCCCTGACTACCTCTCAAGGTTCTGAACAAAGACGTGTTGAGCATACTGTTCACCGCGCCAGTGGTCTGACGGATAACTTTTCGAATTCGTTCCTGCTCAATCTGCAGAGCTTTCTTGCGAGCGGCAATCTTGCCTCGGATTATACTGATTTGGTTCTCCAGACGCTGGCACAGATTACATACCGCCGCTCTAGCCATAATCGCCCGAGATGGCGGATTGGTGCGCCCCAGAGAATCTATCAGTGATTTTGCCTTATCAAAGTGCCCGCCCGCCCTTAGCTTCCATTCGTTCTGAAATGTGCCAAAGCGTTGGGCCAATCGGGCAAAATCTGTTTTGATTTGATCTCGCTCTGCACCCGATAGCTCTTTCCACCTCCACAAACGCGCCTCAATATCATGAGCAGTAGAAATAAAAGCCGCTATTTGCAGAATTTCTCTCGCTTCATATTTGCTCTCAATATGCTCCTGCATCCGGATAGCCGCCGGTAAATCTTCGACTATTTGAGAACCCAGTCTTCGCCACCACGAATGCGCGGTAGGAAACCAGCGAGAAATAACGACCCGTCCATCACGGGCCGGCCTCACTCCCGCCGCCGCCAAAGACACAACGCCTCGACCACCCCTGCGCCGCCGTCGACGCGTATCAATTACTACCTGCCTGCCCATTTCTTTTCCCTCCCTTTTCTTATTTCTTAAAGAGCTAATTCATCACAACTACAACCCCCGCGGCAGACGCCGCGGGGCTTTCCCTTTTCTAATCTAAGCCTCACGATCGGCCAATATAACCGCCAAGAAGGTCGTTATCGGCACCGCTAATATCAACCCAATACTTCCAACTAAGGTTCTCACAATTTCCTCGGCAATTATTTCGTAATTGACAACTTCACTCAACATACGGCCGCTGTCGGTAAATAGTAACAGAAGCGGCAAAGAAGCCCCAGCATAAACCAAAACCAGGGTGTTAACCATTGAGGAAATGTGATCTCGGCCTACTTTCATCGCCCTCCAAAAAAGTCTCTTAGAATTTAACCGTGGGTTTACTTCTTTAAGATTAAAGACTACTGAGGACTGCGCAATGGTAATATCATCCAATACCCCCAGCGCCCCAATCATAATACCCGCCAAAACTAAACCTTTAATATTCACTACCCCCTGCGTCGCTGTTTGCAAAAAGGCCGCCTCGTCGGAAGAGAATCCTGTTAATCTGGCAAAATCAACAAAGACCACACCCAAAATCCCGGTGATAATCAAGGCTGCCAAAGTCGAAACCACAGCAACAGAAGTCTTCTTATTCACCCCGTGAGACAAATAAAAAGAGACCGGAATAATCAAAAATGAACCTAAAACTGTCACTAATAATGGATTAGAACCTTTGGAAATCTGCGGCAGAATAAGCAGGAAAATCACCAAGAAAGAAAACACCATTCCTAAAAGCGAAGCTCCGCCCCACCCGCGGGCAACTAAAACGGAAACTAAAACAAAAATTATAAACAACCATATCAATGCGCCGCGCCTTAAATACTCAGTAATAAAGCAAGTCTGCATATTTTCGGAGTTAACTTCACAACTAACTAAAACCCTATCCCCTACCAAATACTGAGGCAAGTTGATAACCGGCACATGCCCACTCTCAATTTCAAGCGCCTCCCCTACCAAAGAGCCTTTAGTAACTTCTAATTTAAGCTTTTGGTAAAGACGGGGTTGTTGAAACTCTCCCGCCGACTCAATTGTTCGTTCTTCGAGAACTTCAATGACTGTAGCTTCGAGAGTTTCGGAGGCGAGGACAGGGTGGGGAAAGAGCATTACAGCAATTAGAAATGTTGAAAGTATTATTTTTTGTTTCATTGAGCTCTAAAAATGGTTGAATGGTTGCATAGTTGCATAGCTATAAGGGGCATAATTCGCGACTTAGTTGTAGTAGCAAACGACAAAACACAAACTCAATCCACCTCAATCGCAGAATAAATTCTGCTAGTACAGGTAAATGCTTCCTGCTCATTTCGAACATTCATTTTATTCTCTCAATCCTGATCGCCTTCCCCGCAATCAAACACTCTGCCACTTTCTTATACGCCCTATCCAGCGTACGCGCAAAAGTTGGCTGACTAATCTTCATTTTCTTCGCCGCCTCAATTTGCTCCAAACCATCTACGTCGTGCAATTTAAGTGCTTCCAGTTCGTCGGGCAATAAAACAATCTCCTCTAAATGGCGGAGAGGGATTCCCTGCGGCTTAAAATAATGCACGCAGGGCTTAAATCGTAAACAGCGGGGCTTTCTAGGTCTAGACATAGCTTAAGTATGATACAACAATTAGACAGGGACAGCAAATGAAGTGATGACAGCGGGCAAAGTCTAATTGCGCCGCTGGTAATTAGGTCCGCCAGAGGCGGATTAATCCTGCCTCGCCGGCAGGCGGGTCCGCCTTCAGAAAAAGTGAAACTTTTTCTGGGTGTCATTGAATAACTAGGTAATTGGGTAACATGTGATACACTTAACCCTATCATGATGACTCATACTGGGAAAATACCCACTTTCAAAACAATTAAAGAAGAAGCCAAATTCTGGGACACTCACGACATCACCGACTACCTATCGGAGATGAAATCCGTGGAGGTAGAATTTGTTGTGCCGCGAGAAAAAAAAAAAGAACTTCTTACTATCAGAATTCAATCTAAAGTAAAAGAAAAAATTAATAATTTAGCCCTGAAACACGGTGTCTCCACTTCTACTCTAGCCAGAATGTGGCTGATCGAAAAACTGCGCGAGAAAACACCCCACGATCCCTCTCAATCTTTAGTTCTTCGCGATAAAGATTAAAACTTTGATTACCAGACATCTATCATTAGAATTAAAATTTGTTTCAAAATTAGTCATTCGTCATTAAAATTCACAACCTAATTCCCTACCTAATTACCGTCCGCCGAGACGGCGGACTAATTACCGCGACTCCCGCCAAATCGACTTGGCGGGAGCGCAAGTTACCCAATCACTTCTTCATCTCCTCCTCTTCCTTCTTCACCATCTCCAACTCTTCCTCTAATGCCTTGCGATAATCCGCAAGTTCCTCTTTAGTAGGACGAGGAGCAAATCGGCCGCCGAAAAGGCAGCCTAGTCCGCGCCGCATACCACGCCCTTGTCCCCTGCCCCATCCTTGTCCCCAGCCCATACCTCCACCGCAGGGGCCTCTACCCAAACCGGTGCCGGGACCTTGGCCTTGCGGACCTGTTCCATTTAAATTTGGCATATTTATCACCTCTTTTCAATGACAGCCGGAAAAAACAAGTCGAAGACACAGTTTTTTCCGTTGCTAGAATTAACCCTCCGTAGCCCGCAGGGCGAAGGAGGGCTCAATGAGAACCGCCAAAGGCGGTTGTTCTATTGTTCAAATTAGCCACGTTTATCCCGATGTCCATCGGGATATTTCGTGGCTTTTACCACATTCTGAATACACATTCATCATATATATTCAAAACCCGTTTGTCAAGTTGGAAAAATAACTTGGAAGTATGCTCACCGCCCTGCCAGCAAAATTTGACAAATTCATTTTCTTACGCTAAGATACGGTAAAAATAAAATCGCGGAGGCAAAAGGTGGCGAGAAAGAAACGAAAGTCAAGGTATCGGAAAACCCACAAATTAGAAGTAACACTGCGACTGGGAGAAGACTACAAGAATGTAATCATAGAAACAGTGAAAGGCCTTCACCATAACAGGAGCAGCACATTACCTCACACCGCTTTTGTTCCACGGGGAACGTTACTTCAGCAACGAATCACCGTAGACCTTGGGGGTGGGAAAAGCAGAATAGTCATAGTCGTCCCCAAGAGACGAATTAAACAGGGGCAAATAGAGCTGAGGTTGTAAACAATCCTCTTCTACACAAAGGCACGGCCACAACAGGCCGTGCCTTCTCTTTTTTGCCCCTTTCTCTCCTTCTCTTATCCACCCCACCATTAATTCCGCGCCTGCGACTAATAAGTGGCATAAGCCCTGTTATTTGAACAAAGAGAATCTATTACTCGAGATTACTGTATTCCCCCGGGGTTATCGTCTTTAGAGTCTTTACCTTCCTAAATTCTTTATCAAAAGTACAAAGAACAGCCTCTTTAGGAAGCTGGGTTGCAATAAGGCAATCGGCGAACTTTATTTTGGTCTTTCGGTAAACTTTCAGCGCTTTTCTAAAATCCGTCTTCTCTATCAACGTCAAATTTCTGGTTTCCAAAATACACTCAATATCCTGCAAAACTTTTTCTTGAGATATCTTTAAGAGTGAGGTTAAAACATAGTGCACTTCCAAAAGTACAATAGTAGAAGTGTAAGGCCTAAACCTGCCCGCTTCTGCTTCTATAAAGAAATCAACACACTCCTGATACTGCTCTTTTACATCGGCTAACAAGAACCTTAACCAGACATTGGTATCAATAAATATTTTCATAACTCCTATAATTTATAACCGGGAATAGTCAATTTGATCACGAACTGTCTCTAAGTTGAGCTTTTTCTTAGCCAAGGATTTATATTTCCCTCCTAGAGATAAAAGCGCGCTCTTCTGTGGGGTTATAATCAGCTTATCACCAGCTACCTCCAATCGGGCTTTAGACGATTGAGTCAAGCCCAGCTGTTCTCTAACGCGAGTAGGAACATAAATCTGCCATTGGGGGGTAATAGTTATTAACTGCGGCATGTTAATAACTATACTTCATTAATAATACAGTGTCAAGACAGAAAACCTCACGGATTAATCGTAAACATCACTGCTGAACTGGAACCGAAGACATCGGGTTGATAAAGCTCGTAGGCACGAGACGGGAGGGCAGAAAATTTACCCGGCGTGGTAGCCCGCATTTTATAAGTAAACTCATAAATGCCCTTAGATAAATAGGTTACAAACACTAGTACACGGTCATCCCGCATCTCCCGACTAGAGTACCAGACCGGCTGACGGTAATCGGCATTCTCCCTGAGTTTCTCAAAAGTGTCTTGGTTGGAAATATGCTCGGTGGCAAATGAGACGTTAATAGGATCAAACCCCGCCGGAAAATAATCTTCTAAAACAACATGATGGCGATTTTCCGGTACCAACAGAGTCACTCGCGTTGTAATTGTCTCACCTGCATTTATTTCCTGCACCTCGCTACCATCCTGGTTAAAATAAACTCGCTCAACAACCATGCCCTCGTCTTTAGGTTCAATCAAGTCCAAAGGGGTATGTTTTTGCAAATTAAGATGGTAGTACAAGGTCCCTGCTCCTGTCTTTTTAAGCGCCACCGGCAGTTGGTCATCCTGCACCAGATGAGCTACCGAAACCATAACCGTATCTTGTTCCAATATTCGTTTCAGATCAAAATTTCCCTCAAGGACAGAACCTCCACCGACTTTAACTGAGTAGGTAAAATCTGTCTTTTCTGTTTCCATAGCATCAATATAATCAGCCAGCGACATTAGGACACTAATCGTATTTTGCGTCGTGCTCCAATAACCGTCTTTTTTTATCTCCAGCAGATAATTTAACGCAGGCTCAATAAGCGGGTGCTTAATGGAATTAGCAAGCAAAGCCTGAATCATTAAGGCAGATGACTTAGTAGTAGAAGAAAGAGTCTCGTAAGAAAATTCTTCCTCCCAGCGAGCGGTATTCGCTGTTCTCCTAACCAGTCCCGTTAAGTCATTAAACACTCTACCCTTACTGGATTCCAAAACCTGCCGATTATGTAGTGAATGGCCGGCAAGATTTTCCATTGCCAAGTACAAATAAATCCGACTGGAAGCGGTAAATAGTGTCGGTTGAACAATATATCTACCATACAAATTACGCGCGTAAGATACTGAGCCTTCGTTAACTAAACTGTCAACATACAAGAGATAAGCCCGTACGCGAACACTATTTAGTTCGCTCTTAAGCTGTGTTAACGAATATTCTTTAGCTGATTCATAAACTTGCCGATCAATATTTGCGCCTGATTCCTGAACTTCATGCAGTCCCTGCAGAACATAGGCCGACAAGTATGCATTGGATGCGTTATCACCCGGCCAGTACGACCAGCCGCCATCGACTCGCTGAGACGTATAGAGTTTTTGCAGTGAAGTAGAAATAATGCTGTCGGCATAATAAGTCTCGGTCAAAACATTAGTCCCTAACTTTTCATTCAAGCTCTGATTTAGTAGCGCCGCCAGCATCTTAGTAACAATTTGCTCCACACAATCATAAGAAAACCCCAAAGCATAATCCATTCCGCCTTCCAACTGATTCAAAAGAGAAGCAGAAACATTTATTGACAACTCGGCCAAGCCGGCCGCACCCTCGGCCAAATCATCCTCCTCCCCAGCAAAAACCTCTACTGTTTCCGTAATCGAAGTCTTGGTATGCCCACCGGCAGACGTTGTCTCTACTGAGCTAGGGCGCTTAAGAGGCAGTGTCAATTCCAATCCATCAGTTAGACCACTCAGACTGTCGGCTTGATAGGTAATCTTCGCCTCAGTGCCCCTTGAAATTTTCGCGGGCCAGTATAGCCTTGCCGAAGCATTAGGTTCTATAGAAACTGTTCTTAAAGTATTCTTTTCGACAAACTCAAATCCTTCGGCAGAAACGCTGGCATTCACCTGTTGACCAAAATCGGTCTGATTCTGAATCACCGCCCCCACATAAACTTCATCTCCCCAAACCCCAAACCGCGGCAGGATCGGGCGAATATACAAATCTTCCGCCACTAAAATGTCTTTGGCCGCCGAACCGACACGGGTTTCAGCATCCGAACCGACAAGCAAAAGGTTAAAAGTGGTTAAATTATCCGGCAGTTCAAATTTGCCTTCAGCCCTCCCCTCTTTATTTGTTCTTAAATTGGCTTCAAAGATGACTGTGTCCAGAAAGTTCTTGCGCGATGTGTCTCTCCTCGAGTCGTCAAAACCCGCACTGCCTGAGCCGCCCTTAGCCCCTAACCCCGCCCGCACAATTAATTTCTCCAAAGAAGCAATTAGTGAGTGAGTGTTCTGAACTTGCAAATCTCTTTCAAAATAGAACTTTTGCAGGATATCTCCCAAATTAACATTAGAGAGAGAAAGGACCGCCTTATCTACTACCGCCAATGAAAAATCCGCTTCCACCGGTTGACCATCAGCATCCATAGCGGAAATTGAATACTCAACTGTCTCCTGCGGGCGATATCTTTCCTTATTGGTTTCTATGGCCAGCTCCAATTCCCGAGGCTTAATATCCACTAGTAGTTTGGTTAAGCCAATTTTAAAGTCCGGCGGGTTGAGAATTGAATTACCGGGTTTAACCGCCGTTAAAGAGACAAAAACATTAGGAACATAATTTTCTTTAATCTCTACAGTAAAGTCCTGAGAATTTCTAGGCAAATCAACCAGATGATAATCAAGCACATTTAGCCTCTCTATCGTCACTAACCCCTTGGCATCTTCAAAAGGAAGCGGGGCGAAAATACTGGCACGTTCCCCCGCCTGATATTCACTTTTTTCCATCACTAGGTCAATACGGTCATGGTCTGCTTTTTTAAAAGAAATCGTCTCGTCATCAGCTGAAACCCAATGCGTCAACGAAGATTCCCATTGACGACCCTGAGCATCCTTGGTTTTGGCCTTAACAATGTAATATCCTGCTTTTTGTGGAATGAACGAAAAACTGCCCTCTCCAGAAGTTCCGGAAACAATTTGCCCTTGCTCAGTTAGAGTATCCACAGGCTCAGACTTGGTGTAGTACTGACCATCGTCACCCAATTCTTTCACATAAGTCCAAACCCTTTCGTAAACTTCCCAATTAACTTTCTGGCCAGCAATTCTTTGCTCATTAACGTTTAAAACAACCAAATCGAACTTTGATTCTAAATTTTTATATCCGTAGTATTCGTGCGGCTTTATCCCCACCAGTCGCTCTCCGGCATACATTCGGAAATCAGCCTCATTTCCGGCAGTTTGATTGTTAACATCTTGTACTCCCATGGCAACAACATATTCTAAAAGATTCCACCCTTCATCTTTCTCGGAATCTTTAACTAAGCTAAAACTCAGATCAAATTCCCCCTGCGAGCCGGTTCTGCCCTGTCCCTCCTCAGCATCAACAAAACTCGACGAATAACCAGAATAAGGATAAGAAAGGTAACGGGCTTGGTTAAAATAATAACCAATGTCTTGCGGCCAGGAATAATACCCGCCGCGCTTAGAAACTTCATAAGTTACCGGAGCATTGGCCACAGCGCCGCCTCCAAAGTATGAGGCGCTAAGCGAAACTTTAGCTGTGTCCCCAACAAGATATTTATCTCTATCAGTCTCAATAACAACCTGATAATCAGGTTTACGATACTCCTCAACGCGAAATGGTCGCCTAAAAACATCCTCTCCGTACTTAACCTTTAGATAATATTCACCCATTGGCAAATCGTCGGCCAGACTGATTGAACCAGTAAAAGAACCGTAACCATCAACCAAAAGCGTCTGCCGAAAGATTTCTTCTTCGCCCAAAAACTTATACCCCTGACTTGCTACGACTTCCACTTCGGCGCCGGCTGGCGGCATGGCATAAACCACATCCTTCTCCAACCTTAAATAGCCCTTAAAAAAGACTTCCTGCCCTGGACGGTACAATGGACGGTCAAATGTCAAGAACACTTCCCGGCTTTCGCAGGAATCATAACTTGATGAATAGACACTAAAATCATAATTGGCGATTCCATTATTAAACTCCCAGGTTACTAAAGAAACATCATCCTGCTTGCGGCCAATAGCAACAAATTTCTTATCGTCATAACCACTGCTGGTTTTAGGCCAGACAACATTTTCACGCATCACTCCATCAGCGTTAGTTTCGGCTTTTGTCAACAGTTCATTACCTATTGTGACCACCTCAATCTCCATATCGGAAACTGGCTCCGCCGTGTTAAAACTTGTTGCCCAAGTAAAAACCTGCTCTGGAGATACTTTTAGCAAGAGGCCGGTTTTAGAAAGAACCAAAATCAGATTATCATGTGCTCCCCCATCTACCCTCGCCTCCAGAAAATATATCCCCGGAAGAAACAGTTCGCCCTCTTTAGTAATTTCGGAAACAACATTAAAAGGCACATCAGGCGTCATCCCAAAACTCTGTGACCATGTATGTATTTTTGAGTATTGGGTAAGATCCACGCTCTGCCAAATAGTTGAACGTTCAGAAGTACTCGTTCTTTCGTTTATTAGGGCCACCACCTGCGCATTAGTCAGTTCGTAGAGTTCATAGTCAATTTTTTCCACGTTAGTTACCTTCGCCGCAACTCTGGGAACAACATCTGCGTTCTGAATAGCAATATATTTATTAACCAAGTTACTGGAAATAAGGCCAATTGTTTTGGGTAAGGGAGCTGTGGAAAATTGAATTGTGTATGTTTGCGGCAGTGAGCGCCCGTACAAATCTTTAACTGTCTGTGGAATAGTGATGGTATATTCTGTTGAAGCTTTCTGCCAAAAATAAAGTGTCGCCTTCCTGCCCCAACCGCTAACATTAAAGTCCGATTCTGGCAGAGGATTAACTTTAATCAGCTCCTCAATCTCCCCAGAATTCATCGGCGACTTAAAAGTTAATTTAAAGGAGCCTCTCTCATAATTATCCTGACCCCAAAGAGTCTGCTTGTCATTAGGCGTAGTAAAAACTAGTCCCGGCAAGTCAGCTGTTTTAAAGTCCCAACCCAATTCCGCTTCTGAACCGTAATTACCCAATTTGCCCAACGCCCCGGAATTAAGCTGGGCATGATAAACAGTTAATGGGTTAAGGTCCTGAATTGGTTCAAAAATGAACTCTTTATCCG
>Ga0180007_10002854_pt1 | contig 20027 bp, 25 predicted proteins | sample MM_PC_MetaG_FD_121122 | JGI IMG/M metagenome (GOLD analysis project Ga0180007, IMG submission 121122) | Groundwater microbial communities from the Aspo Hard Rock Laboratory (HRL) deep subsurface site, Sweden - MM_PC_MetaG | ecosystem: Environmental > Aquatic > Deep subsurface > Groundwater... | reverse complement strand
TTTTATTTTAATAATTTAATGATTTTTTTTAGGTTGGGTAACCATGGATCTCCCAGTGCCGATAACGGAATTTTGACCATCTTATCGGTAATTCTGCCACCCATATTTTCAATAGTTGTAATAATATTTGCATCTTTAATAAAAGTATTTAAATTAATACTGATAATCTGTTCTGGTACCCTTCGAATACCTGCTTCATTACGCGACATCATGGCTAAAATTTTTTGGGTAGAGAGAGCAGTAATTTTAAGATCTATTAATTCGAATAAATTAGTTACTTCCCTTGGCAATTTACCAAATTTTGATTCTAATTCGGCCATCGCATCTCTAAGTTCGGCATCGGTCTCAACTAAGGCTAACTGCTGATAAGTTTTAATTCTCTGTGCCTCATTATCAATATAGGTGGAGGGCAGATACGCCGAAACAGGTAAATCGACGGTAATAGTATCTACACGAGGACGATAACCAGTTTTTAGCTCTTCTATAGCTCGGTTTAGTAGTTTGGTATACATAGTTAAACCAATCGCACTGATATGCCCGTGTTGTTTTTGGGATAACACTCCTCCCGCTCCCCTGATCTGTAAATCACGTAAGGCAATTTGATACCCACTACCAAGTTCTGTGTGTCCTGCAATGGTTTTAAGCCGTTCCAAGGCCTTTCCAGCCAGCTTTCCAGGATGATAATAAAAATAAGCATGCGCCTGAACTTTACCTCGACCGATGCGACCTCTTAATTGGTGCAGTTGAGATAATCCAAAATGACTAGAATTATCCACAATCAAAGTGTTTACATTGGGATTATCTAAACCATTTTCAATAATTGTACTTGCCACCAAACAATCGTATTTACCCATGCGGAAGTCCTCCATAATCTTAGCTAACAATCGTTCTGGCATTTGACCATGGGCATAAATAAAACGTACCTCCGGTAAAACCTCCTCTAATTTATTAGTCATAGAAGCGATGGTAACCACGCGATTGTGGACAAAATAAACTTGTCCACCCCGTTTAATTTCTTGCAGAATGGCGTTTTTTACGGCATCCATATCAAAAGGCATAACGGTGGTTTGGATAGGTAACCGATTAATTGGCGGAGTTTCAATAGTACTAATATCGCGAATACCAGATAGGGCTAAATTTAGAGTCCGGGGAATTGGTGTGGCTGTCATACTTAGAACATCTACTTCTGCTCGCATCATCTTTAATCTTTCCTTGTGCTTAACCCCAAAACGCTGTTCTTCATCCACAATAATCAAGCCCAAATTAGCAAATTTAATATCTTTAGATAACAAGCGATGAGTACCAATTACTATATCGATTTCACGTGTTTTTAAACCAGCCAAAACTCGCTTTTGTTCGGTTTGAGAGCGAAAACGACTCATGGCTGCGATATTAACTCCAAAGGGAGATAAACGTTCGGTAAAAGTTTTTAAGTGTTGTTCAACCAAAATAGTGGTGGGTGCTAAAAATGCTACCTGAAAACCCGAAGTAACCGCCTTAAACGCAGCTCGGATTGCTACTTCGGTTTTACCAAAACCAACATCAGCTACCAATAAACGATCCATTGATTTAGGTTGTTCCATATCGGTTAAAATATCTTGAATAACTTGTTCCTGATCAGGTGTTTCTTTATAGACAAATGATTTGGATAAAGATTTCTCCCAAAAATCCGGACTATCAAACGCAATCCCATCCTTTAATGCCCTTTTGGCATACAAATCCAATAATTCTTTGGCAAATTCTTGTGATTCTTTTTTTATCTGATTAACTAAACGTTTCCAGCTTTGGGAATTGAGTTTAGATAAAACAGGTTTTTCCCCTGCTGCAGAAATGTATTTACTAATTTTATCAATTTGATCAACGGGCGCGTAAATTTTGTCTGCTCCAGCATATTTAATTATTAAATATTCTCGGCTAATACCATTAACTTCCATAGTGGTAATATCAATCAGTTTACCGACGCCATAATCTACATGAACGACATAATCCCCTTTTTCAATCTGTGCCAAAAAGATTAACTGACGTTTTTTGGGGGTTGGTTGCATCGCTACCGACTTTTGGCCAAGAGAAGGAAAAATTTCCTGGTCAGTTAATAGAATGGTTTGCAAAGATGGACTAATCAATCCTTCTGTATGTAGGGATGGGACAATTACTACCGGAGAACTATTAAGGTGACGCTCAAAAGCAATGTTGTGATCAATCAGAGTGGGTATTAGTTGATTTTCTTTATCGGTAGCAATGATAATCTGCCAATTTTTTTTAGTGTATTTAGTAATTTCATTAACTAATCTAGTTAGGTCATTAGCAAACAAAGGGGCATCCATTACATCAAATCGAACTAAATTTTTATCATTGCCAGCCACATTAATCAGATGCCAAGCAGAGAGCTGATCTAATTGTTTACTAATAGTAGTGAGGATGTCGTTATCGTGTTGATTATGACTTTGATAAAGCTCATACAACAATTGGAATAACTCATCGGCTTGATTAAATATCAAAATATAATCATTGTGCCGATGTTCTATAATATCCAGTAGATACTGGCTCATTTTTTCATTTTTTAAAGACGAAAGCGTTACTTCTGTATGTGTGGCAAGGGTTTGATTACTTACGGGGTCAAATTCATTAATTCGACTTATGGTGTTACCATCAAATTCTAAACGTACTGGATGAACAAAATTAATTGGATAAATATCTAAAATCCCACCCCTTAAAGCAGTTTCACCAATTTGAAAAACTTTTTGTTGACGTTCATAACCAGTTGCTACTAAGTTGGCTAAAACTTCTTCTGGGTTTTGGCACTGACCGACCTTGAGAGTTAAGATAGTTGCCGGATTAGTTAGTGGTTCGATGAGGGCTTGTACAGGAAAAACAAACAGTCCTGGATCTTCTGATTTAAAAGCTTTAGTTACAGCAAAACGAGTTTGGAAATCTTGAATATATTGTTGCCGATTAATTTGTTCGGATTTTAAATCAGGGTAATTATAAATTGGCTGATCTGTGAACTTCCTTAATCCCTTGTCTATTATTGCTTGATCACTTTCGTTTTTTACAATATAAACGATTTTTTTCTTAGTAGCTTGGCTAGTAGTAGACAGTAAAAGCAGCTTACCTAAATTGTTTAAGCCAGTTATGTAGGTTTTGTCTTTATGCGCATGTTTCAATAATGATTTATACGCATTCAGATCGCTAAATTTTTTGCTCAGAGCAGATAAAACCGAATCCACCTTATTATTGACGATTATTGTTTTATATGGTATAATTAAATAATAGCTCTTTTAAATACCTCTTGTGATATAATGATCTGTCTGATTGGTATTTGGTATCTAGTCATTTAGGGCCATTATTTCTGGCAGAAGTTGGGAGAATCTTGCTTGCGACGTATCTTCCCTACCCTCCTTGGGAATAAAGTCGTAAGCAGGATTCTCCTATCTTCTTTTGCAGTACCCCGACCCACATATTTTTGGGGGGTTCGGCTAAAAAGCTTAAATGCTTGGTGCTGTACTTACTTGGGGGAAAGGAGTTAAGAAGGACGCTTAGACGTCTTTCTTAACTTATTCTTATGTCTTGTTAATAAACTTATTATTAATTTCATCAATTGCAACTGACAGAGCTGTTTTTGTTTGTTGTAATTGTTCCTTAGTAAAATTATCAGTTACGTATTGATCTGGAGAAATCCGTTGGGATCTTCCGATGCCAATTTTTAATCTTTTAATGTTATTAGTTTTCAAATGATCAATAATTGATTGCATTCCCCGATGGCCTCCACTGCTTCCGGTATCGCGGTATCGAATTTTACCGATTTCCATATCTAAGTCATCGAAGATAATTAAAACATCAGACAAATTAATATTAAATTTCTTTATAATTGCTCGAACGGTCACACCAGAATTATTCATAAATGTTTGTGGTTTCATTAAAATGAATTCATCATTTTGGGCTAATTCTGTTTTTAAACTACGATTTAACTTAAAAGATAACTTTAAATCTTTAGCCAATTTGTCTATTGCCATAAATCCAACATTATGGCGAGTTTTGGCATATTTAGCTCCTGGATTACCTAATCCTACTGTTAATTTCACTCCTCGTCGGTGTTTTGGTTTTGATATGTTTCTGCGGCCGCCCGGCCCTCTTCACTAATTTCTATAGTGTCTCTATCGTCTTCCTTATCATCTTTATCACTGTTTCCAGATTTTTCGGAATCCGATTTTCTAAAATAAGACGGGTTATGAATCTCGCTCGTGGGTTCTATTGGATCAATAGGAAAATTACTGCTTCCATCTTCCATAAATATGTGGATTAATTAAGCCAGATAAACCTCGGTACCTTCTTTGGTTGGCTGGTCTACCTTGACTCCCACTATAGCACCCTTATCAGCTGAGTCAACAGGGGCTCTCTCGATTTGAATTGAATCGATGGCCTGTTCAACCTCATCATCACCCTTAACAAACTTTACGGTATCCCCGACCTTTAAAGTGTCTTGGAGCTCAATAATAGCTACTCCGATATTGTCGTAGTAGTGTGTTATCTTGCCGATTAACTTATTAGCCATACTATTTTCCTCCCGTGGGTTAGGAATATGACTTTTATATTATAACACCCTCTTTCGCCAATGGCTACAGTGGGCTGACGCAAAGACAAACCCCGGGATTTAGCCGGGGTTGGTTAGTTTGGAGTTAGTTAGAATAGGAATAGGTAAGGTATCCTGGGTGGCGCAGGGTGAGGGCGAAGTGTAGTTTCGGTTATATTTGCATTATCTTCTGGTTCTGGTTTTCTTTTTGATAGTATGTGTATTACTATCCCTTGCGCCACAGTAACTAATACCACAAAGAGCAATATGAGCCCAATTTGCATAATTAACTCCTTTAGATGTCAAAGTTTTAATTACCTATCCTAATTCTATCAAAAAGATTCAGTTCTAATCAATTAAAACTAGTTATCTGTCAGCAGAGGAGGATTTTATTATTTCCCACTTCATCGGAGTGCCAACCAAGGGATAACGAGCACGGATGGCTTTTTCTAAATAACGCAGATAAGAAAAATGTAATTCTTCCGGAAAGTTTACTTTTAATTTAAAAGTGGGTGGATTTACTGCAACTTGACTAGTAAAATAAATTTTAGGTGGTTTGCGTCTACCCTTGGGTGAATGTTTTGCATAAGCATCGCCAATAATATTATTTAATGTTTTGCTGGGAATTTTAGTATTTAAAGATTCCCATATTTTTAATATTTCAGTGGTAATTTTATCAACTCGTTGACCGGTCAGAGCTGAAATGTACACAGCGGGTAACCAAGGCAAAAAGATAAATTTATGCTTAATATATTTGTCGTATTCGGCAGTAATGTTGGGATTTTTTTCAATTGCGTCCCATTTATTTACCACCAGAAGACATCCTTTATGTTCGGTCTCAATAATTTGAGCGATGTGTAAATCTTGAGCTAAAATTCCTTCTTCAGCATCGATTACCAATAAAACAATATCCGCTTCTTGCACAGCTTTAATTACTAGCAAGGAACTAAATTTTTCGATTCCCTTATCAATCTTTCCTCGGCGACGCAAACCAGCTGTATCAGTTAGTTCAATCTTAAAATCACCAGTGTCAACCGAGGTTTTAATAATATCTCTGGTGGTACCAGGAATAGCGCCAACTAATGATAGTTTACGTTTGGCCAATTGATTAAATAAAGTAGATTTGCCAGTATTGGGCCGACCCATAATTGCCACTTTAATAATTTTTTTGTCATCCTGTGTTTCTTCAATGCTTTTTTGGGGTTGTTGTTCGAGTTGTTGCACAATGTTGTCTAAAATATCTCCTATTCCTCGACCAGTTAAAGCAGAAATTGGTATTGGCTCACCCAGCCCTAATTTATAAAATTCATGAATAATAGCATCGTATTGTTTTCCTTCGGCTTTATTAATTGCCAAAACCACTGGTTTGCTAAGTTTGCGAATTAATTCAGCTGCTTTTAGATCTTCTATTTGACGCCCGGTGCGCACATCTGCCATAAAGATGATTAAATCAGCACCAACAATAGCAGCTTGAGTTTGTAAAAATATATCTTTTTCTAAAATTGATTTAGTATCCCCTTCGATTCCAGCCGTATCTGCCAAAGTAAATTCTAAACTATTCCAAATTACTCGTTCATATAAAATATCTCTGGTTGTACCAGGTAGATGACTTAGAATTGCTCGATTTTGACCAATAATTCTATTAAAAAGAGTAGATTTGCCAACATTTGGTCGACCCACAATTGCTACTACATATCCTGATTTTTTAATTTTATTTGTCATAACTTTATTTTACCTGATGTTTAAAAAATAAACCCCAGCTTTTTGCCGGGGTTATCCTGGGCTTACACGTCCCCATCATCATAATCGTATTTATCCATTTCCTTTACTGTCCTCAAAACAAAAACAATGATGAAGATTATTATAAGCACAACTGCAATAATAATACCCAGTGCAAGGTTCACGGTGCCTCCTTCTCATTCTGGGATTTTGGTTGTCAAAAGTCATGCCCAGGATATCTTAAAAATCAGCTCCTGTAAATAGTTTTTTATATCTCTGTCTTTTCGTTACTTTCAACAAGTCAGGATGACGATATTGGATAATTGTGCCATTAGAAGACGCTAAAGGGGTTCGATCCAGTTGTAGGCCCTTAAAGCCCAATCCAGTAAAGTTTTACCCTCGGTAAATCTATCTGGGCTATTAAGTAATACCACAATTACAGTTTGGTTGCTCTCTCCTTTTGCTGCCACCACCAGAGATTCACCAGCATTATCAGTAGTCCCAGTTTTTACACCAATAATATTTACATACTTACCAATTAATCTATTGGTATTATTAAGATTGTGTTGAAATTTTCCATAAACATCCGTGACAGTAGTTTTTTGAATAGAAACAATATTACGGAAAGTTTCGTTACGTAAAGCTAAAACAGTAAGTTTTGCCAAATCTCGAGCGCAAGAATGATGACCTTTTTCGTCCGCTCCCCATACATTAGTAAAATGAGTATTGCTTAATTCTAAAGATGAAGCATAAGAATTCATTATTGTCACAAATTGTTCTGACGTGTCGGCGGTATTTTCTGCTAAGGCATAAGCAGCGTCATTGGCTGATTCAATCAAAGCGCCTCGCAATAAATTATCTATAGTTATTTTTTCATTGGAGAGTAAATACATTCGTGAACCAGGTACTTTAGTAGCTTTTTCTGATACGGTATAAACTTCATCTAAATTAGATTTGCTATTTAGAATGATCAGGGTAGTCATAATCTTAGTGATACTTGCTATCGCCATCTGTTCATCGGGATTTTTGGAAAACAGTGTTTTACCGGTATCTAAATCAACAACAATTGCTGCTGCTGATTGAATTTCTGGATTGGGATAAAGAATATCTCGCACTGGTTCTGGTCGCAAAAATTGAGCAGCTAAAGTATGCAGAGAATATGCTTGCGGATCGGTTAAAATACTCCATAAACTATCCTTTACTAAGGCCGAAGACCCCGTTAGGTAATTAAGCATCACTAATAAAATCGCAATTGTTTTTATGGTCCTCCTTCGATCAAGCTACTTGATAGTTTTTAGTCCGAGTTCTTTTAAGATATTTGGATCAATTTCGCGCGGGGCCTCCATCATGGGGTCCCGTGCTTTATCAGTTTTCGGAAAAGCGATAACTTCTCTGATATTAGGTTCATTAGCTAAAATCATTACTAAACGATCAATCCCAGGAGCTATACCGCCGTGAGGCGGAGCACCGTATTTAAAGGCCTCTAACATATGACCAAATTTAGAATTAATCTCTTGTTCTTCCAATCCTAAAATAGAAAATACTTTAGTTAAAGTATGGGGATTATGAATTCTAATGCTGCCAGAGGCGATTTCAAAGCCGTTTAAGACGATATCATAGGCAGAACTGGTGATGGCAAGTGGATCACTGTCTAATTTATCTTCTTGCCCTGGTTTCATGGCAGTAAAAGGATGATGAGATGACACGATTGCTCCTGTCTTGGCGTTTTTTTCAAACAATGGAAAATCTACTATCCAAGCAAAGGCCAATTCATCGGGATCGTTTTTATCTTTACGAAGATCTGGTTTATCTGTTTTGTATTTTTTTAACGCTTCTTTATAAGTTATTCGAGGCCAGGGTTGTTTAGTCATTTCTTTTTCTGGCAGAATTTTCTCAATTAAAGAAATAAATAATTCCTCGGTAATTTTAAGAATGTCTTCTTCTTTTACAAACGACATTTCCATATCTAATTGAGTGAATTCTGGTTGTCGATCACCACGATTATCTTCATCTCGCATACATTTAGCGATCTGATAATATTTATCTAATCCAGCCACCATTAAAAGTTGTTTGTATTGTTGGGGACTTTGCGGTAAAGCATAAAATTTACCAGGGTAAATTCGGGATGGGACTAAATAATCTCGAGCGCCTTCAGGAGTAGCAGATGTAATAATTGGCGTTTCTACTTCGATAAATCCCCTTTCGTTTAAAAAATTCCGCATATAAGTAATAACGCGATGGCGTAGAACTAAATTATTTTTCATCCGTTCGTGACGTAAATCTAAATAACGATATTTTAGGCGCAGTTCTTCATCGGCTACGTTTTCTTGATCAATTTCAAATGGTGGCATTTCTGCCACATTAATTATCTCTATCGTTTCTGCTTGTACCTCTATCTCTCCTGTTAATAATTTGGGATTGCGATATTTTTCCCCTCTTTCTATCACTTTTCCCATGATAGCTACTACAAATTCGGGTTTAATATCTTTAACTAACTCTGATTTAGTGTCATCAAAAACCACCTGAATTAAACCGGTCACATCTCGGAGATCCATAAACACAATTTGCCCCATATTCCGAATGCTATTAACCCAACCCTTTAGGGTAATTTCTTCACCCGTATATTTAAAGGCCTCCTTAACTAAAATCCGTTCCATACATTTATTTTTACTTTCCCATCATAACATATTAAAATAATCTATTACCTGGAAGGAGGTAAAAATCGTACCTTGGTAGAAACTATATGTGTTCATGGTTCAGAGGGGGAAATTATGGCTCCATTGGGCAAATTTAATCGTTTTTATCGGGCCAAGCGTGAGAAAGTCAGGGTGACCGAGAATTTCAGCGATCCAGATCTGCCGCTTGAGGTTCAGCAAGCATTACGCGACATGGAGATAGGGGTTCTCTTTTTTGAGGATCCAATCCCGGAGCGTCTCCATATACCCATCGGTGCAGCACTAGCATATCTTACAGAGATCAGAGAAGATCTAGTAAGGGCTGATAAAACTACGGTAGCTGCTATGCTGAACAAATTAGTCACTGGCGAATTGGATATGTTGATGATTCCCCCCGATCAGTTCACAAGGATCGGAAACTTCAGTGTGCCATAATTAGAACCAACGACTGCCCTTCGCACTAAGAAGGGCAGTTATTTTTATATCAATAATAAAACGGTAGTTGGTAGTATTAGTTTATGTGTTTTATGAGGAATAAATTATTTGCCGGTGAACATCTTGGCAAGAGAATTGAAGATATTTTGTAGAACTGGCAAAATTCCTGGGAAAACTACAACTAATAAAATCAACCAGAGCCAATTACGTTTAATTAAATTCCACATAAACCCAGCTACCGCAAAAAAGATAATCGCCGAAACCACCCACTGATATTGGGGAGGGAAAATAGAAATAAATTGGTTGTATAGAGTAAAAATTTTTTCAAAAAATCCCTTGGCGGCATCTTCGGTAACTTTATTGGCAATTGTATTTACAATCTCATTATTCATAATTTATTTTATTTAGCTGTAATATCTTAATTTAATCAGAAAAACTGACTTTTTCCAATAAAGGTTTATTTTAGATACATTACTTTTGCTGACTTAATGACCAATAGATCATCCAATAGATTAACATTATGGAGGCGAGAGTTTTTTCTAATTGATTTTCTCCTGGCAATTCTAAATTATAAGATTTAATCTTTAAGGTGGTTAATTTAGTTTCCAGCGTTAAAATGTTTTTTTGTAGCCGGTTATCTAAAGTCGTGTCATTTAAAATGAGAGTAAAATATTTAGTTGGGCTCTTAGATTGAAAACTATTTATTTCGGAATGTAATACAGCTGGTATTAATTGATAAAAACAAGGTGATTGGAGCAGATTATTTACCAAATTCTTTATTAGTTGAGTTACTCCCCTGTATTGAGCAGGGCTATAAATTAATAGAGTTGTGTCAGTTACCAGTTCGGCTAATTTTTGACCTAATTTTGGCAAGTACATTTTTTCGATTACTCCTTCGGTGGCCAACACCTGTTGTCGAATGTTGACCGGTAAGATTTTTGTCTTGATTAAAATTTGAATTAAGATAGCCACCATACAACCACCAGACATGTAGCCATTAGTCAATGGATTAAATTCTGGTAATGTTTTATCTAATAAGATTAGTGGCAACGCTCTTTCTCGCGCAAATACTTCTAACTCTCCTCCTGTAGTGATAGTTACTATTTTAGCTTTTTGTGTATAAGCCATCCGAGCAGCCGATAACATCTCTTCTCGCTTTCCACAGAGAGACACCACTATTATTAAACTATCTGGTCCAACTGTATGGGGTAGATCATAATCTTGATGAATGGTTATGGGTAAATCAATAATATTACTAAATAAATCCTTAATGCTTTGAGCAATCGTAGCATTGTAACTGGTAGTTGAAATAATAACCTCTTTAAATTTTTGTGTTGATGGAGTAATCTGTACAATTTCTGCAATACGAAAACCTAACTCAAATTGTTGGGGATATTTTTTAATTAGATTATAAATATCTGATTGGTATTGCGGTTTCATGCCTTAAAAATTTTATTGAGTCAAGAGTCGAAGTAGTTCAATGTCTTGAATGTCTAATTTGATATCTCCTGTACGAGGAGTTTCTAAAATGAGGGGCAATTTACGTATTATAGGGTTAGTTAAGATATTTTTAATCCCCTCCCGTCCGATTTTGCCTTGTCCTATATTCTCATGTCGATCTCTTTTGGACCCTAAATCAAACTTAGCATCATTAATGTGGATAAATTTCAAATATTCCAGACCTATTAGTTTATCAAACTTCTTTAGAAGTTGGGAAATATCCCCTTTAGTGCGTAAATCTATCCCCGAAACAAATAGATGGCAAGTATCTAAACAAAAACCAAATCTATGTTTGTTTTTTATGCCCTTCCAAATGGCCCCCAGCTCTTCTACGGTATCCCCAATCTTGTTTCCGGCACCAGCATCATTTTCTATAATTAAAGTCACTGACCACTCTTTGTCAGTCAATTCAGCTAATCTATTCAGTATATTAATAGCATTTTCTATACCAGCTTCAGTGCTATCTTGATTGCTACCGCAATGAAAATTATAACCATCTGCCCCTAAACGATAAGCAATTTTAACCTCATCTTTTAATTTTTTTAAACTTAGATTACGAAGTGATGCACGAGAACTAGAGGGGTTAGGTAGATAAGATGCGTGAACTAATACGCTTGATATGTTAGATTTTTTTCTGGCTTCTTTAAAATTTGTTGTCTCTGCATCTGATATTTCGGGGGTTTGCCATATTTTAGGAGAACTGACAAATATCTGAATTACATCACATTCTAGTTCCTGGGCATAAGTAAAAGCGTTTGCAAGGCCCCCTGCAATCGATACATGATAACCTGCTTTGATAGCTGATTTATTCATATCTTAAGTTTACCCCGTTAGGAGTAGCTTGGCTATTATAATAAGCCCTCAACTGATTTTTTTATGTTTTTTTAAAAAAATATTAACTTCTAACGGGGTGAACCAGAATAATATCCGAGGTATTGTATTATATAAATGACACCATCCCCCCTCAATCCGTCATCCTCAAGCCGAAAACGTAGTCATTCGACATTGGGGATCCAAAAAATAAAAACAAACAGAAACATTTTTTTGTTTTCTGTCTGGATTCCCTCCGCCAGTTGGCGGATTCGCGGGAATGACGAAGCCAGGAATATTTCGTCAATTATGTCGGCAGATGTTGAGGCGTCATCGTCTAGAGGTTAGGACGCCAGGTTCTCATCCTGGTAACCGGGGTTCGATTCCCCGTGGCGCTACCAAAGAAAAGACTCAGGATTGTTCCTGAGATTTTTTCTTTGGTCGAATACAACAGGAGAATTGAACCCAGGGTCGACATTAGTCCTTCCGTAGCCTGTTAAGGCGTAGGAGGATTCCCCATGGCGCTACCAGAAACATTATTTACTAAAAGAAAATTCAACGGCTCAACGAGAATTGTCGTTGAGCCGTTGAGTAAATTGGCAAAAATCAGCTTTCAGAGAATAAATTATTGATCAGGGAATAATTTTTCTTTATTCAATTATCCAAAAGGGAAGGCGCCCCGAGGGGGCGCCATGAGATCTGGTTGAGATTGAATTTAGTTTTTGGCCGTAGCTCCGACGATGGCTGTTCTATTTAATGCCACATCAGAAGATCGAATTTGTCCAGGAACAAAGTACGGGTGGTTTTCGGTGAGGAAAGTTTGCTCCAGTTCATCTAATGCGTGTTTTTCGGGAGAAGTCAGTGTGCTCCTGTCCATAGTAGTTAACAATTCCAACACATGACGCACTACATCTTTGTAATGTTTAATATTTTCCTGGCACCTCCTTCTCAATCTCAATTGGTTATATTCAATTCTTAAATATATCTGTTGTCAAATAATATCCAAAACCGCCCCGAAATAATCGAGGCGGTTGGATTTTTTATTCTAAACGAAATTACTTTTTCTTTAAGATTGGCAGGCCAGTACGAGCGCTCTCAATTACTTTATATCCTTCTGGAACTGCATCTTGTGCTCCTTCTCCAGCCACTTTAGCAAAGTAATAGATATTTTGCTTACGTCCACCCTTTAAGGTAACGTTCTTGCTATGCAAGAAATATGTTTTCCCCCTACTGTTACAATGACTAAAAGACATATGACCTCCTGATTAACGAATATACTATGTTTTGACTATATCATCTATCTTCTCCTATGTATAGGAGTAAGTTTTCCGCATACTTTTTTAACAAAATTTCAACACCCAAAGATTATAAGGTAGCATCACCAGGTTGCCAGTTTGCGGGACACATTTTACCGGTCTGTAGAGCACCAATCACTCGTAAAATTTCGTCAATATTTCTGCCAACATTATCATCAGATATTGTTATGTATCTAATGTTTCCCTCGGGGTCAATTATAAATGTTCCCCTTAGGGCTATCCCTTCTTTTTCCAGAAGAACATTATAATCTCGGCTAGTACGCTTGTGGAAATCGCTCAACAATACAATATCTAAACCACCCAATTCTTCTGCCCATTTCTTATGAGCATAAATACCATCTACACTGATACCCAGTACCACACTATTTATTTTCTTAAAATCTTCCACACGGGTATTAAGATTCATAATTTCGGTAGGACAAACATAGGTAAAATCAGCTGGATAGAAAAACAGAAGTATCCATTTACCCTTAAACTCCTTTAGGCCATAATCCTTGATTTTGGTTTTAAAGTACCCGTTAAGAACGAAATCTGGGGCCTTATCTCCTATTTGCAACATATGTCACCTCCCACACCTTTAGGTGTGCTCCGATTGTCAGCATCGGAGCTACTTAGTGATATCTGACCCTCTATCATAATATCAGATTCCGATTTGTCAAAATCTCTAATTTTATAAAAATAAGCAAAACCCCGCTTCAAAAACGGGGTTTGTTATTTGGGGCAAGGTACAAAACCTTACCTTTTTAACGATATACAATCTCCAGGTCAATGGTACAACTCGGATGGGTGATGTCGTTGATCCTATCTACGATCAATATTCTTATTCTTTGACTTATATTAGTCGGTGAATACTGACAATAACACCTGTATATCCGAGTAATTCTGATTGCGCGGTCATACTGAACACGCTTGTTTTTGAGCAAAGCCGCATGCAATAGTTTGTTTTCGCGAACCCATCGCATAGTTAATCCCAGCGTCCTTCCTTCGACTAATCCCGCCGGTACAATAATTTTTCCGGGTTCAGCCCGCAGATGAGCAGGATTAGGATCTTTAAATAATGTACAAGCATCTTCAACATCCTTTCTGCTAAAGCTAACTGGAAACATTTCTTTAGTGATAAACCCACTCTCATCTTCGGCTACAATAGTTGCGCCTATGCCAGAGCCACCATCTTTTCTCTTACAACAAGACGCTTTATTGGGATCACCATTCATAATATCTGACCTCCTTAAAGTGCAAGATAAGAGTATTTTTACACATCCAGACAATAAAATCAATAGTTCTAATTTTAAAGGATTGGCTTAGCGTATAATTAAAAGGTAATATTTGTAAATTTACTTAACAAGAATGCTACCATGAAAAAATCTATCATTGCCATTGTCGGTTTATTTATTCTACTATTCTTAGTTGGCTGTAGTTTGCAAAAAACTCCGACAACAATTAATAATATCGCCAACACTACTTCGCCCGATGATTTAGCTCTTATTACTCAAGCTTTGGCGGAAAAATCAGAGTGGCCTGCAGAACAAACCACTGTGACCGTACTTCAAAATACTGGCGATCATGCGAGAGGTGGAGTTATTTTTCAGGATAAAAATGGCCAAGGAGGTGGTTATTGGTTTGCAGTCAAAGAGTTAGATAAATGGAGGATCGTATTAGATGGTAATGGTTCAATCCCCTGTGCCCAAATGAAGAATGAAGGATTTCCAGATGCAATGATACCCGACTGTGCTAATTAACAACTAATTCATGAAATTAAATTATTTTCTCATTCCATCAGTTGTTATCTTAGTAGCCGGTAGTGGAAGTTTGATCACACAAAGTGGTTTGACTTGGTACCATAGTCTTCAATTACCGGATATTGCTCCCGATGGTGGATTAATTGGTATAGTTTGGACTATTATCTTTATATTGTCGGCCATATCGACTCTTTTGGTTTGGAATCAAAAACCATCCAATCCTAATTTTAAGTGGATAGTTAAACTATTTATAACTAATGCCATACTGAATGTGGGTTGGAGTTATTTGTTTTTTGGACTTCACAGAATTGGTTGGCCGATTGCAGAAATGGTTATTTTAAATCTTACAACTATCATTTTAATTGTTTTACTGTGGAAAAGGACGCTTTGGTCAGCTATTTTATTGATTCCTTATGTTGTTTGGGTTGTTTTTGCAACTTACCTTGCTTATTTGATCTGGCTACTCAATAAATAAACATAATATTTCTAACGGCTCAACGACAGTCCTCGTTGAGCCGTTGCCGAATCTACTAATTTAAACTTGTAAATATAAGAAAAACCACCCTATTTCAGGTGGCTCGTGTACGCTATGTGCAAGGGTGGCTATTGGTTGTAGTAATAAGCAGGATCATTGCTTATGGGGAGCGGTAGTTTATAAAGCTTTAACATTTCCAGGTTTCTGGGCGTTGTGACATACGGCCAAAGAAAATCGCACGCCTCCTTATGACGCGTTTTTCTTTCAACAGGAAATTGCGATGACTGGAAATAAAATAGTTGTGGGTTGTCTGTGCTTACACAGATGGGGCGGTCGAAAATTGTCGCAGAGAAACCAAATTGAGCAAGAGAAATTGAGATTGGGAGTTCACAGTCCACCACAATTCTTATAATCCGATCCATCTCATCTTTTGTGAGTTGGCGTTTACTCCGATAATAATTTAAACCGTGATATGCTCCTTGCTTCAGATTCATTACCCATTCCCTAATCTCTTTTTCGAGATTGGTTAACCAATCGATATCCTCTTGAGGTAATTTCTTGGACATGGTGTTTACCACACCTCCTTTGTACCTTCGTTTTCTAAATTACAATTAATAATATCTTATCTCCATCTTACTCATCACTATCAATCATTAAAATCTCCGCTACAAGTAGGACATTTTTTAAGGGACCCCGGCGGATCATCAATATGAGGTGTACCACACTTACAGCAAACACCTTCTTTTTTATCAAGACTTGCTTCATAAACCACAAAACCAGAAGCATCCTCGCTAAGGATTTTTATCCTGGAGTGAGGCCTAATAGATTTACCCTCCCCAGGAAAACACCTACCTCTTTTAATGACACGATCTTTTTTCTTCACTCTGGACTCCTTTTCAAAGTTTCTCGACCCCTACAAATTTGTATCCGTCTGGCGTAGCAGCTTCTGCTACTTGCACGACCACATCCCAGGGGATGTCATCGTGCATCTCAGTTGTTTGAATTTTGTCTGAATCAGACGGATATTCTAATCCTTCCGGACGCCAAGTAGCTGCTAATTGCATTGCGCTCACCTCTTATGTCAATGTATTCAACTCATTAATGTTTTATTTTAACATAGATTAAAAAATATCCAGGAGACCTCTCTGGGTGGAGAATGCTCGCCTTGACTCGCGCGATAAGGCGAAGCAGGTCACAACCTGTTTGGTGGAAATTTAGATACAAAGAACCCCCGACGTATCGGGGGTAAAATAATCAAGATAATAGGTTAACCGGCAGGCGCTGTCCCCGCCCTAATAACAAGGTGCAGCCTTTCAAATAGGCCACCCACAATTTCTCTGGCGACCTGTTTAGTGGTTTTGTTATCACAACGCACCGTAGGCCATTCCTCAGAGAAAGAACGTGAGTGGAGAGTGATAGTGATGACACTTTTATCACCTCTATCAAAAAGGCAATACCCGAGCGATGATACACCATTTTGTCCACAACTCTTGGCATAGAGAATCAGTATCAGTTTACACTTCTCTGACGCCCTTGATAAGACAAACTCAATAGGAACTCGGTAAAAGGGATTACTCGGTGTTTCATACGCAAGGTGTTTGGTGTATCCCTTGTGACCCAAGTGATCGATACCAAGTTGACTTAGATACTTCGAAACTGCATCAGCAATTTCACGCAGATCATCGCTATTGTTTGTAGCGACCACCATATACCCGGTACCCAAAACATCTCGAATGTTGTGGAAGCGGATAACTGACTTCTGCAAGATCGCTAGCCAGACCAATGTGGCCGACGAAAAGCAGGCCAGCAAACTGATGGTGAGCGTAGTACTAGTACTACCCATAGATCCCCTCATCCCTACCATAAATAAGACCAGTAAAAGCGGCACAGGCCACAAAGCCATCAGCCACTTAGTAATAAGACCGTTGAGAATAATAGACATCAAGGTGCTCCTTTGCCTGGTATCTGCCATGGTATTAATCTATGGCTTCAACTCAAGCGAGTATTTATCCCTGTGGGATAATTTGAATATACTTTAATATCAAAATCTCTGCAACTATAGCGAATAACTTTAGATGGCTTGTCGGCAACGCTAAAATGTAGTTATTACAACAAAAAACCCCGGTAATACATACACGGGGTATCTAAATGTCACAAAAGGATAACTACATTACAAGACGGCTATTCTCCGTGACCACTCCGTCACGGTTGCTACTTCCTCGTACCAACGAGGAAACACGTTGTAAATTTGACTCCTTACCCCCATGCCCACACTAATGGTTCCCCCGTACTGTAAAAAAGTTTCGGAGATTACCACTTGCTTACTATCCCACCAAATAAATTTTCTGGGGGTAAATTCCAGGAAGTTATTTAGCCAATCTTTGCCACCTTGAGATAAGGCGAAGTTAATTGGCCAGTTGGAAAACCATGGTCGTTGAAATTGAGGTGGTTGGGTCGGATAGAGGTTATAGATCTCTCCGTTTGTCCACCGGATCAATCCCAATATCTTTAAATCCTGTGGCAGGGCTACAACAATATAACCCTCCGCTGAATGGCAGATGGTTGAGTGGTATCCTTCGATAGAAACAGGAGACCCGACAGACCATCCCTTGAGAACTTCCACTGCATCGTAGTAATTTTGCTCTGCTGACCCTACTGTATTTTCTGTGGCCATTACCGTTGTGGCAGTGACAGCAAAAACAGCGCAACTTAGCAAGAGGAACAAAACTACCTTAAACATTTTAAAATACATCCGTGACTCCTTACCCTTTCGGGATTTTGGAATTATACAATGAAGCAATTTTACTTTACCAGACAAGAAAAGTCAATAATTATCTTTCAAATTAACTATTCTTAAAATAGATGATATTTTGGCCTGCCATTCCGTAGCTCAAAGTCCTTCCGAAACTTCAGTGAAGGAGGATTAACGAAGGATGGCTCTCTCCGAGCCGGAGGCCCCTGGGTAGAGGATGCCCGCCTTGACTCGCGCGATAAGGCGAGGCAGGTTAGAACCTGTTTTTAACAGTTATTAGATTGCTCGCAGACTATCTACTATTACCTGGTCTTTGCTTGTAGAATCTGCCCACCAATCTAATACTGTCACCCCAACAATCCAACCGCTAGGTAGTTTCGCAAATCTTGTTTCTGCTGGAAGATGAGCATTCCCTAAGGCAGTATATTTAAAAACAATGAAATCTAAACCATTCCTTTGCGTCTCTTCCCTTGTATATGCAGAATATTTAAACTGGTTATCAATATTAAAATCAATAACCTCATTTAGATTTTTGCTCCTATAAACATTTACCATCACCCAAGTCATACCTTTTGTAGGAATCCCATAGTTAAAACCTCTAATAATATTCCAACCCTCGTCACTAATATCACCAGTGTCATCCAAGCCAGCTGGCTCTAAAGGTTCCCTGTAATCAAAGCTGAATCCATATTTACTGCTTTGATAAGACAGCATGTTGCTTGTTGTCATATCAGCTATTTTTATTCTTCTATTTTCAGTAATTTGGTCTTCCGAATTATTAATTCTACCAACTACTAACCTCCAAAAGATGTCTGAATTAGTATCGGGAAGTAGTTTTCCGTTTTTACTTTGTCTGGTCCAAGCATTGTATTCAGATACTGGACGAACATAGAGGTTGTAGGCACCATTGGCTAAGTTTTCTTTGAGTTTAATGTTCCAGGATATGGTCATAACACCACCATGAGGCACATCATCTCCATCATAATAAGCAAATCTATTGTTATTAAGAACAAAGCTAGATGGATCTAAGAATGAAGGAGTTCCATCTTGATAGGGGGTTTGACTACCGATACCGTAAGAACCTATTGGTACTTGTTTACCGGGAGAGTTGCCTAGCCTATGTCTGGCCCGAATAGTATTACCAGCTTGATTCATTAGCGTTAAGGATAGCTGGAGTGTCTGTCCTGCTTGTAGATTAGTATATTCATGAGCTAACCCATCGCTACTTATAGTGCCACTTTGGTTCATCCACTCGTACATATAGGTAGGGGTTGCAGCATTAGTATTAGTAGGTAATAAAAATACTATTAGCGATATAGTTAATAGATAGCTGAGTGATTTAACTAATTTTTTCATAACGATTCTCCGAATAAATTTATAACAATTTAATTATACTACAGATATAAAAATTAGCTCCTATAGCGACTTATTTATATCTTGGCTCCGGGACTAGGACTCGAACCTAGGTTACCTGGGCCAGAACCAGGCGTTCTACCACTAAACTATCCCGGAATGATAAAATTCTACTTAATTTAATTAATTACACTAATCAATTTTAAATCTACACTAATTAGCTTTTAATAACAAAAAAAGCCCACCCCTAGGCAACCACAGGGGCAGGCATATTAAGTTACATAAAAAAGTACAAAAGATTTGGCCGAACTATAATGCCGGCCAGTTGGCAAAAACATGAGAGATGAATTCGTGAGTAGGCCGATAGGTATCCGGATCCACTTCAATTACCCACCCACAGTCATCTAAGGAAGCCAGCGTCAAATAGATGCTAGTGACCCCAGCTGCTTGCAACTCCGACAGCGAAACATCATTCCAATCTCCCTTAGCAGAGAAAGCCCGCATAAGGTGATAGATGATACTATCGTCTTCGGACTTGGCAGCCGCGGCCTCTAATCCCCTTAGGTCGATATGACAAACCCTAATGGGATAGCTATCATCCCTTACAGAGATAGTTCTAATGGCTTGTATTGCAACCATTTTCAATCCTCCTCTTCCAAATTTCCCTGATTTTCAAGGTGAAA
>Ga0180007_10002853_pt1 | contig 20031 bp, 17 predicted proteins | sample MM_PC_MetaG_FD_121122 | JGI IMG/M metagenome (GOLD analysis project Ga0180007, IMG submission 121122) | Groundwater microbial communities from the Aspo Hard Rock Laboratory (HRL) deep subsurface site, Sweden - MM_PC_MetaG | ecosystem: Environmental > Aquatic > Deep subsurface > Groundwater... | reverse complement strand
GGTCACCCCGTCGGCCACCAGGCCTCCGGGTTCGGTGTTCGAGCCGATCTCGAAGCGGCTGTACGAGAGTTTGATGATCTCGCCGGACGGGATGGTCAGCACGGGGCCCGCCGGTCCGCTGACCGTGATCGTCGCCCAGTTGAAATAGTAGAGGAAGCCGTGGGGCAGCATCGGCAAGGTCCAGGATTCGGTGATCGTCGACGAGGGGATGTCGATGCCGTTCCACTTGCCGTCGCCGCGCGGCACGATCGTGTTGCCGAAGACCAGATTGTCCAGACAGTCCAGGGGCGCATGGATCGGGCGCCAGTTTCCCTGGTTCAGCGTGTTGCCGGTGAGGTTCGCCCCGAAGGTCGGGCTGGCGTCGACGGAGAAGCTGCCTGTGTTCTCGGTGAAGGTGTTGCCGGTGATCGTCGGGTCGGATCCGGCCACGTGGATCACGCCCACGCCGTTGCCGCCGTAGCGGATCTCACAGTTGGTGATCAGGCAGGAGTCGGCCCGTGCCATGGCGTTGAAGTCCAGGCGCTGCCAGTTGCCGGGGCTCGGGGCGGTCGTGCCGCCGTTGCTGTCTCCGCCGAGATCATCGTTGACCGATGTGAAGGTCACTCCGTCGGCCACCAGGCCTCCGGGTTCGGTGTTCGAGCCGATCTCGAAACGGCTGTACGTGAGTTTGATGATCTCGCCGGACGGGATGGTCAGCACGGGCCCCGTCGGTCCCCTGACCGTGATCGTCGCCCAGCTGATATAATAGACGAACCCTGCCGGTAGCACGGGCCATGTGGTCGAGGTCGCAATGGTTCCACCCAGAACGACGACGGCGTCGTAACGCTCCGAGGCGTGCGGAACCAGATTGAGCAGGGGGACGATCTCGGGAACCAGACCCAGAGGCAGCTGCACCGGATGGGTGCCGGTCTCGTGGATCGTGATGTCGACAACGGTGAAGTCCGTGACCCCGTCTGCGACGTCGAGGCCGAGACTGCCCGCGGTCACGGAGAATCCTTCGAACACGACGCCGTCGACGGTGATCGACACCGTCTGGTCATTGCTCGACAACCCAGCGATGGTCGTCAGGGCGCTCCCGCCCGACGAAATCAGGGTCAGCGCCTTGTCCACCACGATATTCTGAAGGTAGGTCCCGGGCAGCACGAAAACCATGTCGCCGGGAGCCGCGGCGACGAGGGCCTCGTCGATGGCGAGATAGTCGCCACTCCCTCCGATATCGACAGTAATGGTTGCAGCTGCGGCCTGCAGAACCCCAAGCAGCATGACGATTCCGAAAAGAGCCAACGATGTCCTGGCAGTCATGACGATCCCCGTGAAGTTGAGGGTGCAAGGATGGCGAAATGAGTCATCTCATCAGCGGATCGTAAGTATAGACCATTTCGGCGGCCGAATTATAACAAAATGTCAATATAATCGTGCCCGTCAAGGCACCGCGTCGAACTCGTCTTTCAGGCCAGTCCGAGCCTGCCGAAGTCACCTCTTGCGGGCCCGTTGGATCATCGTTAAGTTTTGTCCCGATTCAGCCGTGTGAACGGCTCGTCTCAACGGACGTTCGCGGGCCTGGCCCGCTTCTCACCGAGGTGGTTAGATTCCCAGGAGGACGTGACTTGTCCCAGTTCATCGGCCAGCAGGCCCCTGATTTCACCGCCACCGCCGTCATGGCGGATGGCTCGTTCAACGAGGATTTCAAGCTCAGCGACTACCGCGGCAAGTACGTGGTGCTGTTCTTCTATCCGCTCGACTTCACTTTCGTATGCCCGAGCGAGATCATCGAATTCAGCAAGAAGGTCGACGAGTTCAAGACACGCGGCGCCGAGGTCATCGGCGTGTCGGTCGACAGCCAGTTCAGCCACTGGGCCTGGCGCAACACCGCGATCAACGACGGCGGCATCGGCGAGGTCCGGTTTCCCCTGGTCGCCGACATCAAGAAGACCATCAGCCGCGACTACGGCGTGCTGCTGGACGACAGCGTCGCCCTGCGCGGCACCTTCCTGATCGACAAGGACGGCGTGATCCAGTCCATGGTCGTCAACAACCTGCCCCTGGGCCGGAACATCGACGAGACCATCCGCATGGTCGACGCCCTGAAGCATGTCGAGGATCACGGTGAAGTGTGCCCCGCCGGCTGGACCAAGGGCGATGCGGCCATGACCCCGTCGGCCGAAGGCTTCGCCAAGTATCTCAGCGATAACGCCTAGTCGTGGCGACTCATCGCCATGGCGATCTCCGGGTCGGGGGCTCGTCTCCCGACCCGGTTTCTTCTCCCGATCGTGTCGTGCTGATCTTCGTGGACGGCCTGGGTGTCGGCGATGGCGGGCCTGATGATCCGACCCGCACCTACGGCGGAGATCTGTTCGACTGGTCGCGGACTCCGGCTGCGTGGAAACCGATCGACGCCTGTCTGGGTGTTTCCGGTGTTCCCCAAAGCGCCACAGGTCAGACTTCGCTCTTCACCGGACGCAACGCCCAAGCAGCCCTCGGACATCACGCCACGGGATTTCCCGGCCCGGTGGTGCGCGATCTGCTGCGGGAGCACTCGATCCTCAAGACCCTGACCGCTCATGGTCGTTCAGCGACATTTCTCAACGCGTTCAGGCCCCTGTTCTGGGAGCTGAGCGAGGCGAAACGCTGGACCCTGTCGGCCAGCACCGTGGCGAATCTGGCAGCCGGCCTGCCGTTCTGCACCCTCGACGACCTGCGCGCCGAACGCTCCGTGTATCAGGACGTGACCAACGCCGACCTGCAGACGCGAGGGTTCGACGTTCCTCTCTGGACGCCCGAACACGCCGGCCGCGTGCTCGCCCGCAACGTGGAACGCTTCGATTTCACGTTGTTCGAGTACTTCAAGACCGACAAGGCGGGCCACACGCAGAACCGGGAGCGGTGCGAGTCCGTGCTGGGGGAACTCGACGCCTTCGTTCGGTCGCACCTCGAACATGCGCCGGAGGGAACCCTGACTCTGCTGACCAGCGATCATGGCAATATCGAAGACCTGGGAACGCGATCCCACACCGCCAATCCTGTCGCCCTGATGGCCTGGGGCCCTTGCAGCGCCGAGGTTCTCAGCGCCTGTGAGCAATTGACGGATATCGCGCCCCGGGTTCTCGAATACCTCGACGCGATGTGATCGGTCGGGCCTGGCCGCCCTCACTGGACAGAATCCCCTGGAGAACCGATACTGTGCGCTTCCGACGACATCGACCGACCAGAAAGGGAGGCCGACATGGCCGACATGCCCGCGTCCGATCACGACGCCCGTCGCCAGATCGAGAACAGCGAGTGGCGCGACTCCATCGACTACGTTCTGAAGGAGCAGGGCCCCGAACGGGTCCTGGAGCTTCTGCGCCAGCTGCAGACGCGTGTGCAGGAGCAGGGAGTCAGCATCCCGTTTTCGGCCAACACGCCCTACGTCAACTCGATCCCGCGTCACCTGCAGCCGGTCTATCCTGGCAATCGGGAGCTGGAGCGGCGCATCAAGAGCCTCGTGCGCTGGAACGCCATGGCGATGGTCGTTCGCGCCAACCGGGAAAGCCCCGGCATCGGCGGACACATCTCGACCTTCGCCTCGGCCGCCACGCTCTGGGAAGTCGGCTTCAACCACTTCTGGCGCGGACCCGACCACGAGTGTGGGGGCGACATGGTCTTTTTCCAGGGTCATGCCTCACCGGGCGTGTATTCGCGGGCGTATCTGGAGGGACGCCTGAACGAGCACGACCTGTCGCGGTTCCGGCGGGAGCTCGATCCCGAAGGCGGACTGGCCAGTTACCCCCATCCGTTCCTGATGCCGGAATTCTGGGAGTACCCCACCGTCAGCATGGGCTTGACAGCGATCCAGGCGATCTACCTGGCGCGCTTCAATCATTACCTGGTCGATCGCGAACTGCGGAAACGCTCGGGCCGCAAAGTCTGGGCCCTGCTCGGTGACGGCGAGATGGACGAACCCGAGAGCCTCGGCGCCATCACCCTGGCGTCGCGCGAGCAGCTCGGCAACCTGATCTTCGTGATCAACTGCAACCTCCAGCGCCTCGACGGTCCGGTGCGCGGCAATGGCAAAATCATCCAGGAACTCGAAGCGGCGTTCCGCGGAGCCGGATGGCACGTCATCAAGGTGATCTGGGGCACCGACTGGGAGGAACTGCTCGACCGCGACACCACCGGCGTGCTTCAGAAAAGGATGGAGGATGTGCTCGACGGCGAGATGCAGCGCTACACCGTCAGCGACGGCGCGTACATTCGTCAGCACTTCTTCGGCAAGGATCCCGAACTGCTCGCACTGGTCGCCGATTACAGCGACGAAAAGCTGCGCAAGCTGACCCGCGGCGGACACGATCCGGCCAAGGTCTACGCCGCCTATCATGAAGCCACGACTCACGGCCGACCCCAGCCCACGGTGATCCTGGCCCAGACGATCAAGGGCTACGGGCTCGGTGAGGCGGGTGAGGGACGCAACATCACCCACAGCCAGAAGAAGCTGAACCACGAGGAGCTGCTGGCCTTCCGCACCCGGTTCGGCATTCCCGTTTCCGACCAGGACCTCGACGCCACGCCGTTCTACCGTCCGGATGTGGACAGTCCCGAGATCAAGTACCTGCTCGAGCGTCGCGAGGTTCTCGGCGGTTCAATGCCGCGTCGCAACGTCGAGGTGAAGCCCCAGGCCTGCCGGACCGACTTGATGTTCCAGGACCTCTACGAGGGCACCGGCGACCGTGAAGTGGCCACGACCATGAGCTACGTCCACCTGTTGGCCAAGCTGCTCAAGGATCCCGAGTTCGGCCCGAACATCGTGCCCATCGTGCCCGACGAGGCACGCACCTTCGGGATGGAGTCGCTGTTCCGTCAGGCCGGCATCTACAGCCATGTGGGCCAGCTCTACGATCCTGTCGACAAGGGCAATCTCCTTTTCTACAACGAGAAGAAGACCGGCGCGATCCTCGAGGAAGGGTTGAGCGAAGCGGGCAGCATGGCCAGCTTCATCGCTGCGGGAACGGCCTACGCCAACAACGGTGTCAACACGATCCCCTTCTACACGTTCTACAGCATGTTCGGTTTTCAGCGCGTGGGAGACCAGATCTGGCAGGCCTGCGACATGAGGGCCAAGGGCTTCCTGATCGGCGCGACGGCAGGCCGCACGACCCTGGCCGGTGAAGGCCTTCAGCATCAGGACGGCCACAGCCATGTGCTGGCTTTGGCCCCGACCACGGTCAAGGCCTACGACCCGTGCTTCGCCTATGAACTTGGCGTGATCATCCATGACGGAATCAACCGCATGTACTGCCTGGGCGAGACGTGGATCTACTACCTGACGGTGATGAACGAGAACTACGTGCATCCACCGTTGCCGGCCGATCCGCAGGTGCGTGAAGGCATCCTCAAGGGCATGTACCGCTTCAGCCGCAGTGCGCTGAAGGTCAAATGTAAGGCCCATCTGCTGGGTTCGGGGGCGATCCTCAACGAGGCGATCAAGGCCGCCGCCCTGCTCGAGGAAAAATACGGCGTCGCCGCCGACGTCTGGAGCGTGACGAGCTACAAGGAGCTGTACCGCGACGCCATCGAGTCGGAACGCGAGCATCTGCTGAACCCCGGAGCCGGAACTCGTCCCTGGATCGAAACCATGCTCGGCAAGGAGAAGGGAGTGTTCGTGGCGGCGAGCGACTACATGAAAGTGCTGCCGGCCACGGTAGCTCGCTGGATTCCCGGCCGCCTGCACATGCTCGGCACGGACGGCTTCGGTCGCAGTGATTCCCGTGAGCGCCTGCGCGACTTCTTCGAGGTCGATCACCGGTACATCGCCCTGGCCGCCCTGCACGAACTGGCGCTCGACGGCGATCTTGAAATGAAGGCGGTCCGCCAGGCTGCCGTGGACCTGGGCATCAATCCGGGCAAGCTGAACCCGCACGTCGACTAGGCGTGGAGGAGAGGTCATGAAGCAGGATATTCGCGTGCCCGAGGTCAGCGACGGCGTGGTCAAGGGAACGGTCATCGGTCTGAGCGTGGCTGTGGGCGATCGGGTCGAGTTCGATCAGACGCTGCTCGAGATGGAGACCGACAAGGCGGTCGTCGCGGTCCCTTCCCCGTTCACCGGCACGATCACGGCGATCCTGATCGACGAGGGCGACGAAGTGGCCATCGGCCAGGTCGTGATGGCCGGCGAGCCGGAGGAGGCTGGGGCGGCAACGTCAACGGAGCTCGAGAGCCCGCCAGAACCCGCGCCCGTGAGGGCGGAAAAAGTGTCTCGTGTTCCAGCGCCGACTGTGGCGCCGATCTCTGCGAAAACGTTGCCGCCTCCGCGCACGGACTCGACCCCTCCGGGCGAAGTCGCGCCGGCGTCGCCGATCGTCCGGCGATTCGCCCGTGAACTAGGCGTCGACATTCACGTGGTCGGCGGCACCGGTCCCGGCGGACGCATCAGCGACCAGGACGTGCGCGAATTCGTGAAGCGCGTCATGGCGGGTGCCGACACCGGAAGATCCCCGGCCGCTTCACGCCCGCTGCCTGATTTCGCCAGGTGGGGAGAGATCGAACGGCAGCCGTTGAGCGGTGTCCGCAAGATCACCGCCGAGGCGATGGCCTATGCCTGGGCCACCGCCCCGCGCGTCACCCAGGACGACAAAGCCGACATCACCGGGATCGAGGCGTTCCGCAAGGAGTTCAACAGCAAGGCGACGCCCGAGGGCAAGCTGACCATGACGGCGATCCTGGTGCGGGTCGCAGCCGAAGCCCTGCTCCAGTTCCCCCAGCTCAACAGCAGCCTCGACCTGGCGAACAACGAGTTGATCCTCAAGAGTTACATTCATGTGGGTGTGGCTGTCGATACGCCCGCCGGCCTGCTCGTTCCGGTGCTGCGTGACGTCGACCGCAAGGGCATCGTCACCCTGGCCATCGAGCTCAACCAGATCGCAGCCAAGACCCGCGAGCGGCGCATTTCCCCAGCAGACATGGAGGGCGGCAGCTTCACGATCAGCAACCTGGGCGGCATCGGCGGCACGGGGTTCACACCCATCGTCTACGCTCCTCAGGTGGCGATCCTCGGCGTGTCGCGTGCCGAGATGGAGCCGGTGTGGGACGGCGGGGAGTTCGTCCCGCGTCTGCGCATGCCCCTGTCGCTGAGTTACGACCACCGCGTGGTCGACGGCGCTGACGGCGCCCGCTTCCTGCGCTGGATGTGCACGGCCCTCGAGCAGCCCCTGAACCTGGTGATGGAGGACCCGGCATGAGCACGACCCTCGACAAGGCCCAACTCGTGGTGATCGGCGCCGGGCCGGGCGGTTACGCTGCGGCGTTCCGGGCCGCCGACCTGGGACTCGATGTGACGATCGTCGAGCCCGAGGCCAACCCGGGCGGCGTGTGCCTGCACCGCGGTTGCATACCGAGCAAGGCGTTCCTGCACGCGGCCAAGGTGATTCGCGAGGCCGAAGAGGCGCCCCTGATGGGCGTGTCCTTCGGCAAGCCGACGATCGACATCGACGCGATGCGCGAATGGAAGAACGGCATCGTCACCACCCTGACCGAGGGACTCGGCGGCAAGGCGCAGAAGAAGAACGTGCATCATGTGCGGGGTCTCGCACGATTCGTCGGGGCGAAGAAGCTGTCCATCGATCTGGTCGACGGCGGGGTCGCTGAAATGGAGTTCGACCAGGCGATCATCGCCACGGGATCCCGCCCGGCCATGCCCCCGTTCGCGAAGGAGACCAGCGAGCGCATCATCGACTCGACCGGAGCCCTCGATCCCACGCGCATCCCACAGTCCCTTTTGATCATCGGCGGCGGCTACATCGGCCTCGAACTCGGGTGCGTGTACGCGGCGCTGGGCTCGGCGGTGACGGTCGTCGAAATGCTCCCTCAGATCATGACCGGCGCCGACCGCGATCTCGTCAGTCAGGTCAAACGCCGTCTCGACAAGCAGTTCGAAGCCATCCTGACCAACACCAGGGTTCTGGCTCTCGAGGAACAGAAGGATGGTGTGACCACGATCCTGGAAAACAACAAGGGCGAGCAGACGACCCGGATCTTCGATCAGGTGCTGGTGTCGGTGGGACGCCGCCCGAATCTCGACGGCATCGGCCTTGAGCAGGCGGGTGTGGAAATCGTCGACGGTTTCGTGAAGGTCGACGCCCTGCGCCGCACCACGGCCGAAGGCATCTTCGCCATCGGCGATGTGACAGGTCAGCCCATGCTGGCCCACAAGGCGACCCACGAGGGTTATGTCGCCGCCGATGTGGCAGCGGGCAAGACGGCGGCGTTCGAGCCTCGCGCGATCCCGGCGGTCTGCTTCACCGATCCCGAAGTGGCCTGGGTCGGCCTGACCGAAACCGAAGCCAAGGCCGAGGGCCGCAAGGTCAAGACGGCCAAGATCCCCTGGCGCAGCATCGGCCGCACCCTCACCCTGGGCCGCGACGACGGCATGACCAAGATGATCATCGATCCCGAGACGGACCTGGTGCTGGGCGTGGGCCTGGCCGGACCCGGGGCGGGGGAGTTGATCTCCGAAGCCGCGTTGGCGATCGAGATGGCGGCCCGCTGGCAGGACGTGGCGATGACGATCCATCCGCACCCGACGCTCTCGGAGAGCGTGATGGAAGCGGCCGAAATGTTTTTCCAGGATTAAGCCGAGCGGGGAATCGTGCTGCACATCTACGTCGACGCCGACGACTGGATCGTCGAGCAGTCCGGCCCCGGCGACATCGTCGTGACCGGCGACATTCCCCTGGCGGCCCGATGTCTGGACGAAGGGGCGACGGTCCTCGGCCACAAGGGCCGTCCCTTCACCCTCGACAATGTCGCCGAAGCCCTCGCCACACGGCAGCTCCTCACCCAGCTCCGTGATCAGGGCGTGATGAAGGGCGGGCCGCCTCCGTTCGAGAAGAAGGACCGGTCCGCTTTTCTGCAGCAGCTCGATCAGATGATCAACACGATCAAGCGGTCGTGAAGCGTCACGACCCTTCGTGACTCAGCTCCCTTCCGGCCGCGGTCCGACCTTCGGGAGTCAGGCGAAGCCGTCCGTCGTCCAACGTCACCATGTGATTCTCTATAGCCGAAGCAACGACGCGATCGGTGAAGTCCCGCGACCAGCCCACGTGTTTCCCCTGCAAATGCTCCACTCGTGACTCTTCGATTTCATCCGGCTCGCCTTCGTGGTGCGCGAGGTGGATGGTCAGCATGACCCTGGCGAACTCCCAGCGCTGCCGACGACGGCGGCGGGAGACGGCCGCGAGTCCCCGTCGCGGGGCCAGGATGAAAGTCACCAGGAACACGATGCCGACACCAACCGCGATGCCGCCGGCGATCGAGGCGTCGAGCAGGTGGGCGATCCAGAATCCGATCGAAGCCGAAACGGCGCCGAGAGCGGACGCCAGCAGGATCATCGTCTTGAGACGATCGACGAGCAGATAAGCAGCCGCCGGCGGACCCACCATCAACGCTACCACCAGGATCAACCCGACCGCGTCGAAGGCGCCAACCGCGGTCACGGACACCAGCGTCATCAAGCCGTAGTGGATCACCGCGGGAGCCAGGCCCAGCGAGGCGGCCAGCCCGGCGTCGAAGGTCGCCAGCTTCAGCTCCTTGAAGAACAGTGTCACCGATCCCACGACGACCAGCATGATCACTCCCATGACCCACAGGGCTCTGGGCCCCACGTCGGAGCCGCCGAGGATCACGCGATCGAAGGGAGCGAAGGCCAACTCGCCGAGCAGCACGGCGTCCACGTCGAGATGCACGTTGCCGGCGTACCGGGAGATCAGGATGATCCCGATCGAGAACAGCGCTGGAAAGACGAGCCCCATGGCCGCGTCTTCCTTCATGCGACGGGTACGGGCGAGGGCCTCGACCAGGGCCACGGTCAGCACGCCGGTGGCGGCCGCGCCGATGATGAGCCAGGGCGAGTTCAGGTCGCCGGTGAGAAAAAACGCCACGACGATGCCCGGCAGGATCGCATGGCTGATGGCGTCCGACAGCATCGCGAGCTTGCGCAGGACCAGGAACGTGCCCACGACCGAACACGCCACAGCCGCACAGACCGCGATGGCGAGGATCTCGATCTGGGGGCCGCTCATGTCCTGTCCTCGCCGAGCACGATTCGACGCCCGTGTTCGACCCCGGTCGCGGTGAGGCGCCAGCGACCGTCGGGATCCATGATGGCCAACCCTTGGCCGGCCAAGGTGTCAAGGCAACGACGCACGCCGGAGCCCTGCCCCATGGCCCGCAGGGCGGCGGCATCGTGCGGAGCAGATGTCGGGGTCGAATGCTGGGCGGCGAGGCGGTAGAGATCGGCGAGGATCGCGTCGGCGCGCAACTCCCGTCCCCGACGACGGCGTCTCCATGCTTCGGCCGCCAGCCCTCGGCCGGGAGCGAACAGGAGCGAGGCAGCCGTCAAGACGGTCAGGGTCAGGATGATCGTCGGACCAGTCGGCAATCGGGGAACGAGGCTCGACAGGACCGCGCCGATCAGTCCGCTCAAGGCTCCGATGCCCCCCGCCAGCAGCACCAGTCGACCCAGCCGATCGGTCCATTGCCTCGCTGCAGTGGCCGGAGCCACGATCATGGCGCTCATCAGCACCACCCCGACGGTCTGCAGCCCGATGACCACCGCCACGACCAGCAAACTCATCAACGTCATGTCGAGCCGGCGGACGGGCAGGCCGATCGCCGCCGCGAAGGCGGGGTCGAAGGCGAAGATCTTGAATTCCTTCCACAGCAACGCCAGGGCCGTCAGCACGATCGCGCCAAGGGACGCCATGGTCACCAGGTCATCGCCCACGAGGGTCGCGGCCTGGCCGAAGAGAAAGCGATCGAGTCCGGCCTGTCCCGCTCCGGCCGATCGCTGGACGATCGACAGCAGAACCATGCCAAGACCGAAAAAGACCGAGAGGATCAGGCCGAGGGCGGTGTCGGTCTTGATCCGGGTCGAGCGCACGATCAGCATCACGATCAATGCCCCCCCCCAGCCCGAAAGGGCGGCTCCGATCACCAACACCAGAGGCGTCTTGAGCCCGGTCAGCATGAAGGCCATCACGATGCCGGGTAGGGCGGCGTGACTCACAGCGTCGCCCAGTAGGCTCTGTCGCCTCAACACCGCGAAGGCTCCGAGCATGCCGGCGACCAGACCCAGACCCGCCGATCCGAGGGCCACGGTGCGCAGGGTGTAGTCGGTGAAGAGCTCGCAGAGCAGGGTCATGGCCGGATTCGTCCCATATAATGGGCCGTGTCGTCGGGAGCCGGTTCGACCGCCGTCTTGCGGTGCAGGAAGTCCATGTGGCCTCCGTAGGCCGATCGGAGATTCTCGTCGTTGAACACTTCGCCGACCGGTCCGCTGGCGATGCGGCGCACATTCAGAAGGGTGACCCAGTCGAAGTATTCGGCCACGGTCTGCAGGTCGTGATGCACGACCACGACGGTCCGGCCGTCGGCGCGCAGGTCCTTGAGCAGGTCGATGATGGTGCGCTCGGTCTTGGCGTCGACGCCCTGGAACGGCTCGTCCATCAGGTAGACCCGTGCGTCCTGGACCAGGGCCCGCGCCAGGAACACCCGCTGCTGCTGACCGCCGGAGAGCTGACTGATCTGACGATCGCGGTAATCGACCATGCCGACCTTTTCGAGAGCCGACAGGGCGAGTTCGCGCTCCTGGCGACCAGGTCGTCGGAACCAGCCGAGGACGCCGTAGCGACCCATCGTCACCACGTCGAGCACGGTGGTCGGGAAGTCCCAGTCCACGCTGCCGCGCTGGGGCACATAGCCGACCAGCTGGCGCTGCCGGGCGTAGGGTTCGTCGTGGATCAGCACTCGCCCGGCGGCGGCGGGGACGAGTCCGAGCATCGCCTTGATCAGGGTCGTCTTGCCGGCGCCGTTCGGCCCCACGATGGCCATGAGGATGCCCTGGGGAACGATCAGGTCTATGTCCCACAGCACTGGCCGTTCGTGATAGGCGACCGTGAGATCGGTCACTTCGACGGCTGGGGAAGTGTTACTGGTCATGGGTCGTCTCCCCGCGCAAGGCCGCGACGATCGTATCGATGTTGTGCCGCACCATGCCGATGTATTGACCGGTGGGGGTGTCGCGGTCGCCGAGGGCGTCGCTGTAGATTTCCCCGCCGACACGGACTTCGGCGCCGCGCGACCGGACGGCCTCGATCACGGCCTCGATGGCCCTGGGCGAAACCGACGACTCCACGAACAGGGCGGGAATACCGCGTTCAGCGATGAAGTGGGCGAGGTCCTGGACATCGCCGGTGCCGGCTTCGGTCGCCGTGCTGATGCCCTGGAGCCCCTTCACCTCGAGGCCGAAAGCCTGGCCGAAGTAATGAAAGGCGTCGTGCGCTGTGACCAGCACGCGCTGCTGTTCGGGGACGGTGGCGAACTTCTCGCGCCCGTAGAGCAGCAGGGCGTCGAATTCGGCGGCGTGGGCCGCGGCGTTGGCCGAAAAATCAGCCGCGTGCCCGGGGGCGAGTTCGGTGAGTTTTTCGGTGACCGAGTCCAGGGCATGCCGCCAGAGACGGGGATCGAACCAGACATGAGGGTCGTAGGCTCCCTTGAAAGCGTCAGGGCGGTCCAGGTGTTGTGCTGGAATCGCCTCCGCGACAGCCAGTGTCGGACGCCGCTCGCCGAGCCGCTCGAGGACTTCGGCCATCTTGGCTTCGAGGTGCAGGCCGTTGGAGACGATCAGATCGGCGGTGCGCAGTCGTTCCACGTCGCCGGCCGACGCCTTGTACTGGTGCGGGTCGATGCCAGGACCCATGAGCACCGTCACGGCGACGTGCTCGCCTCCGACGTGCCGCACCAGATCGCCTGCCTGTCCAGTCGTGGCCACGACCCTGATCCGGCCGTCCAGTGGATCGTCGGCGGATTCACCACCGCATCCGGAGATCAGGCCCAGGGTGAGAGCGACGATCAGGCAGGATCTCAGCGGCATGTCATGGCCTGATTCCTTCAAGGAAGAACACCTCGAACACCTTCGGGTGGAAGATCGGCCCGTGGCCGAAGTAGCCGTCTTCGCCGAACAGCTCACCGTGATCCGACATGATCAGGAAGTGCGTGTTCTTCGGGCAGCGCTCGAGGAATTCGCCGACCGCGGCGTCGAGGTGCTCCACGCAAACGACCTGCTTGTCGTAGAAGGCCTGGAACTGGGCCGGCGAGAAGAACTCGTCTTCCTTCTTCCCCTCGAGAAACTCGGACGGGTTCTTGAGAAAGTCGTCGAGATGCTTGAAGACGCCGTGCACGCCCGAGATGTGGGGCAGGTCGTTCGCGGTCTCGCCCGGCAGCAGGTACGGGTAGTGGGTCTCGCCCGTGTTGATGAAGAAGAACGAAGGCTTGTCGTCGCGGAATTCCAGCTTGCCGAAGATCTCGCGGATGTCGTTGTGGCTCGGGGCCAGCTCGTACTTGTCGAAATGCTGGCTCATGCTGGTCATCGGGTTCAGCACCGGCAGACTGACCCAGCCCTCGGTGTGATATCCGGCGGTCTTGAGGAAGTGGGGGAGCGACAGCTGCGGGACGAATTTCTTGAACTCCACGTCCGGCATGTTGATGCGCTGGCCCCACTGGATGAACTCGTCGCGGTACACGTTGCTTGCGAAGACTCCTTTGGGGCTTGAGTGGGGCACCATGCCCATCAGGAAGGTGTAGTGGCTCGGGCTGGTCCAGCTGGCGTAGCTGTAGCGTTGCTCGGCCAGGCCAATGCGGTCCAGGTTCGGAGTGCGGGCGGCCTTGTAGGCGTCCCAACGGCAGCTGTCGAAGACGATCAACACGATGTTGTTCATCTTGTCGCCTCCTCCGAAGAGGCCCTTCACCCTGTTGATCAAGCCGGCCATCGTGTTCCTTCCGGGTCGGAGTCGGTCGCTTTCATTTGCCCATTATGACCGCATCTCGGTCCGACCGCAAGAAACACGGCCCCCCGGACGTGTTCTGTCCGAGAGGCCGCGGGCCTGGGCGAGGCAATCGAAAACTACAGGGCGTCGTCGAGGGCCTTGACCAGCTGCTCCCTGGGCTGCATTCCGACCAGGCTGCTGACCACTGCGCCTCCCTTGAACACCATCACGGTCGGGATGCCCCGGATGTTGAATTGGGAAGCCAGTTCCTGGTTGTCGTCCACGTTGACCTTGGCGACCTTGACCTTGCCTGCGTATTCGTTGGCGAGAGTCTCGATGATTGGTGTTAGCATCTTGCAGGGGCCGCACCAGGGGGCCCAGAAGTCCACCAACACTGGGATGTCGCTCTTCAGAACTTCGCTGTCGAAGTTGGACATTTCGATCTTGATGGCGTTGCTCATGTTCAATCCTCTTTTCAGGAGCCACGGATTGGGCTCGGATAAGGTTGTTGCTGAAATCTGTATTGCAGGGCTCGTGCCATTGACCGTTGCAATTCGAGAAAGCAACAAACTATAGTCAATAAAGAAGATGAGAATAGAGACAAAAAAGATCATGACTATCTGGATGATGAATGCATCAATAACGATGCATCATCATCGTTGTACGCAACGGAGGTCCTCATGAATCCAGTGACTGCTCTTTGCGCCTTCGACTGGGAGAGTGTCCAGGGCATTCTCGATGCCTTGTACGAAGCGATCATAGCGGTTGACGATCGCATGCAGGTCGTCGCGACCAATCAGGCCGCACGGGATTTTGTCGGCAGCATCGGCTCGATCGAAGCCGGTCTGCCTGTCTGCGCCCTGTTCGCTGAAGGGACTTGTCCGACCGAGTGCCTCCAGAGCACCCTGGAGACGGGAGAACCGATCCAGGACTACCAGACCACGATCAAGCTGCTGGGCGGTCAACTCACTCATGTCCTGCTCAGGACAGTTCCGCTCCGCCGGGAGGGAGGCCCCGCCGAAGGGGTGGCCATGATCCTGAGGGACGTAACCGAAGTCACGACGCTGCGCCAGGCCAGCACCCCGAGCGGGGGCTTCGGCGGCATGATCGGCAACGATCGCCGCATGCGTGAACTGTTCCGTCTGGTCGAAAGCGTGGCGCCGACCAACGCGACGGTGCTGGTCAGAGGGGAAACAGGCACCGGCAAGGAGCTCGTAGCCCGGGCGCTGCACTTTTCCAGCAACAGGGCCGGTGGTCCGTTCGTCACGGTGAATTGCTCGGCCCTGAGCGAGACCCTCCTCGAGAGCGAACTCTTCGGTCACGTTCGTGGCGCCTTCACCGGTGCGGTCGGCGATCGCAAGGGACGGTTCGAGGAGGCCCGGGGCGGCACGATCTTTCTCGATGAGATCGGCGACGTGAACCCCGTGGTCCAGGTCAAACTTCTGCGGGTTCTTCAGGACCACACAGTGGAACGCGTAGGCGACAACAGGGCCATCCCGATCGATGTCCGCGTGGTCGCGGCCACGAATCGGCACCTCGAGAACCTCATGGCAGCCGGCCGGATCCGGGAGGACTTCTATTACCGGATCCGTGTGGTGACCCTCGACGTGCCGCCGCTGCGGGAACGCTCGGCGGACATTCCGGCCCTGGTCGATCATTTTCTCGAACGCCACGGCTCTTCCCGGGATCGACTGGCGCATGCGACACTGAGACAGCTCATGTCCCATCGCTGGCCGGGCAACGTGCGAGAACTCGAGCATGCCGTGGAGCATGCCGTGGTGCTGTCGGGCAAGGGGATGATCCGCCCCCTTCATCTCCCGGCCGATTTCACGGCCAACGGCAGGATCGTTGGCCTAGGCGGTGCTTCGCCTCACACCGGCGAAGAACGCGAGATCATCGCCGAGGCGCTGAAACGCAACCACTGGCATCGGACCCGTACGGCCGCCGAACTGGGTGTCGACAGGACGACCCTGTGGCGCAAAATCCGTGAGTACGGACTCACCGAACACGGCGAACGCTGAGGAGCGACGATGGCGATGAAGCAATGGATGAGCGGCTGCGGTGTGGGCTGTCTTCTGATCGTCGTGGCCACGGTGCGCCAACAATCCCTGGCCACAGGCGGGGGCGCCCTGTTGGCCGTGGGGACGGAAAAAGACGGAACCGGGTTCCACTTCGAGATCGAATGAGCTGACCCGGGCGGACCTCAATCCGGATCCTTGACGCGTTCGTCGGCTTTCTCCCCCTTGCGCCGACGCACTGCTTCGCGCAGCAGAAACTCAATCTGACCGTTCACACTGCGAAAGTCCTGCTCGGCCCAGCGCCGGAGCTCCTCGTAGAGCTCCGGGCCGATGCGCAGAGGGAAAGACTTGCGGGGTGGCACGTCATGTTCTCCTACTGGTACATGGTACCAGTGTTGATCACCGGCTGCACCGAGTGGTCGCTGCACAGAACGACCATGAGGTTCGACACCATTGTGGCCTTCTTGTCCTCATCGAGCTGCACGATGGATTTCTTGCTCAACTCCTCGAGCGCCAGCTCGACCATGCCGACGGCGCCTTCGACGATCTGCTGGCGGGCCGCGACCACGGCGCTGGCCTGCTGACGCTGCAGCATGGCTCCGGCGATTTCCGGGGCGTAGGCGAGATGGCTCAGTCTGGCCTCGATCACCTTCACGCCGGCGCGGCCGAGGCGTTGCTGCAGCTCCGACTCGAGGCGCTCGTTGATCTCCTCGGTCGTGCCGCGCAGGGTCAGCATCTCCTCGGGGCCGTCGTAAGGGTAGGCGCTCGCGAGATGACGCACAGCAGCCTCGCTTTGGGTCTCGACGTACTCCTGGAAGTCATCCACTTCGAACAGGGCTTCGGCCGTATCCACGACTTCCCAGACCACCACGGTGGCGATCTCGATCGGATTGCCCGAAAGGTCGTTGACCTTGATCTTCTCCCCGTTCAGGTTGCGGGCGCGCAGGGAGATCTTCTGCTTGGTCATCAGGGGATTCGCCCAGCAGAAACCGTTGGTCTTGACGGTGCCCCTGTAGTCGCCGAAGAGCAGCATTGCTGCGGCTTCCTTGGGATTGACCACGAAGAACCCCACCATCATGAAGATGCAGAGGCACAAGCACGCCAGCGACGTCATCAGTTTCCCCACGGTATCGGTGGCGATGGCATTGATGAACAGCACAATGCTGCCGGCTAGGAGAATGACGACGGCAAACAAGACCACCCATCCTGACGCCGCTTTGACTGTTTTTTCCTTGTGCATCATGATCCTCCTCGGGTTTCTGAGAGACTGATGTGATAGCGATATGATATCATAGTGATCTCATACGTCAAGGGGGAGGCAGGTTGCAAAAAAAGGGGCCCGGCGTGAGCCGGGCCCCTCGACACATCACGAAAGAGACTCTAGCTCTCCTTCTCGGCCCACACGGTGATGGTCTGCAGGATCGTCTGAGTGGCCAACTCCATGTCCTTGGCGCACACCCACTCGGTATAGCTGTGGAAACTCTGCTCGCCGGTGAAGATGTTCGGCGTGGGCAGTCCCCGGGCCGAGAGGTTCGAGCCGTCGGTGCCGCCGCGGATCGAGCCCAGCTTGGGTTCCAGGCCCACGCGACGGATCGCCTCGCTCGCATACTCGATCGCGCGCGGTTCCTTCTCGAGGTCGTATATCATGTTGCGGTAGGACTGCTTGATCTCGATCTCGACCGTGCTGCCCGGCCAGTTGGCGCAAGCCTGGTCGGCCAGCTTCCGGATGAGGTCGGCCTTGGGCTGCAGGCCCTTTTCATCGAAGTCACGGATCAGGACATGCACCGATGTCGTGCTCGTGTTGCCTTCCATGGTGATCGGATGCAGATAGCCCTGCATACCCTCGGTCGTCTCGGGAGCCATGTCCCTCGGCAGCAAGGTGATGAAGTCGGCAGCCAGCCGGACCGACGAGATCATCTTGTCCTTGGCGAATCCGGGATGGATGTCGCGGCCGATGAATTTGACGATGGCGCTGTCCGCGCAGTAGGTCTCGTTCTCGATCTCACCGCGCTTGCCGCCGTCCATGGTGTAGGCCACCGTGGCGGCGAAGGACTCCACGTCGAAGTGCTTGACGCCGGCGCCGATTTCCTCGTCGGGAGTGAAAGCCACTTTCACCGGACCGTGCCGGAACTCAGGGTTCTCGATGATGCGGGTCAGGGCTTCCATGATCTCGGCGATGCCGGCCTTGTCGTCGGCGCCGAGCAGGGTGGTGCCGTCGGCGGTGATGATCGTCTCGCCGATGCACTCGTTCAGGTAGAGATTCTCGCTCAGGGGAATCACGATGCCGTTCTTCGGCAGGGCGATGTCGCCTCCCTGGTAGTTTTCGTGGAAGACCGGGTTCACGTTCTTGCCAGAAATACCAGGGTACGTGTCCATATGGGAGATGAAGGCAATCGCCGGAACCTCGGCCATGGCCGGGTCATTCGCCGGGATGGAGGCGATGACGTAGCCGAATTCGTTCACCGAGGCGTTGTCGATCCCGAGATCATGGAGCTCGGCGACGATCTGGTTGGCGAGTACTCGCTGACCCGGGGATGAGGGATAGTCCTCCGTCCCATCGATGGCCTGGGTGTCCATTTTGGCGTAACTGACGAATCGCTCGGTGAGCGAGGGGAACTTGGAGCCGGTGGAGCGCTCGAGCATCGTGGTCTCCTTGAACGTGGCGGGTTGACGACTCGATGATCGCATGTCTCACGGAACCCGGAATGTACAGGGAGCAGGATGTTCAGGCAAGAAATCAGGAGCGAAGGTCTTGATTCCCGCGAAGCCATGAGTTCTTGTTCCATTTTGATCCCGATGGTACCTTCCCCCGATCACTGGCGCGGTTCGCCGTGCTGCAGCCGACTCAATCCCTACCCGTCGCGTCCCCGGAGGTCTCCATGGAAGTCACCAACCCCAAGGGCCTGCCTGAAAATGCGTATCGCAAGCTGAGGGACGGTGAGACCTACATACCGGTCACACCGGCCGACAAGCTCGTCCCCGAGATCACGGCCTACTCCGTGTTCTGGGGACTGTTCTATGCGGTGCTCTTCTCCGCCGCCGCCGCCTATCTCGGTCTGAAGATCGGCCAGGTCTTCGAAGCGGCCATTCCGATCACGATCCTGGCGATCGGTCTGTCCAACGCCCTTGGCAAGAAGAATGCCCTGCAGCAGAACGTGATGATCCAGTCCATCGGATCGACCTCGGGCGTGATCGTCGCCGGCGCCATTTTCACGGTGCCGGGGCTCTACATCCTTGGGCTGGATGAGCAGGCCGGCTTCTTTCGCATGTTCATGGCCTCTCTGCTCGGTGGTTTTCTCGGGATCACGTTCCTGATTCCCTTCCGCCGCTACTTCGTGCAGGACATGCATGGTGAATTCCCCTTCCCAGAAGCCACCGCCAGCACCGAGGTGCTCATGGCCGGTGAAGGGGGCGGAGACCAGGCCAAGGTGCTGATCCAGGCGGGGACGATCGGCGCCCTGTTCCAGTTCATTTCCCAGGGCGTGGGTCTGTGGCGCGAGGAATTTACGACCCACACCTTCGGCTGGGGCGAGCGGTTGTCCCAGAAGGTGCGCCTCGAGTTCAACATGCTCATCGACGCCGCGGTCATCGGTCTGGGCTACATCGTGGGCCTGAAGTACGCCCTGATCATTGCCAGCGGGTCGTTCCTGGCCTGGTGGGTGCTCGTGCCGATGATCGGCATGCTCGGTGACGGTGTGCTCATCGACGGAACCATGTACCAGCTCGAGGCCATCAAGGCCCTGTCGACCGGGGACATCTTCCGCAACTTCGTGCGTCCGGTGGGCATTGGCACGATCGCCATGGCCGGCCTGATCGGCGTCTTCAACTCGCGCAGCATCATCATCGGGGCGTTCAAGCTCGCCGCCGGCGAGTTCGGCGCTGGCGCCAAGGCCAAGCAGGCATCCGTGCGGACCCAGCAGGATCTGCCCATGCCCCTGGTCATTCTCCTGATGGTCCTGACGCTTCTGGCGACGTTCTTCTTCTTCTGGCTCGGGGTGACCGGCAAGTTGAGCTGGGCGGTGACCGGCCTGTTCGTGCTCGCGATCATCGCCTTCCTGTTCACGACCGTGGCGGCACGCGCCATCGCGATCGTGGGCACCAACCCGGTTTCCGGCATGACTCTCATGACGCTCATCATCAGCGCCGTCGTGCTGAAGTCGGTCGGACTCCAGGGCGACGAGGGGATCGTCGCGGCCCTGCTCATCGGCGGCGTGGTC
>Ga0180007_10002852_pt1 | contig 20038 bp, 19 predicted proteins | sample MM_PC_MetaG_FD_121122 | JGI IMG/M metagenome (GOLD analysis project Ga0180007, IMG submission 121122) | Groundwater microbial communities from the Aspo Hard Rock Laboratory (HRL) deep subsurface site, Sweden - MM_PC_MetaG | ecosystem: Environmental > Aquatic > Deep subsurface > Groundwater... | reverse complement strand
CGTCCAGCGTACCAGACCGCACCGCGGCCAGTCGATCTCCCGTGGATCTCGAACCCTGATCGCCACGCAGTCATGACGTCGGGCCACCGTGCGCAACACCCGTTCGTCCAATTCACCCCAGAAGTCTGAGACGAGAAAAATCGTGGCGTGACGTTTGAGCACCGAAGCAACGAGTTCGAGAGGGGCGTTGAACGAGGTTCCGCGTCCCTTGGCCCGCCAGGCCAGCAGCTCCCGGATCAACCTCAGGACATGGCCGCGCCCGCGGGCCGGCGGCACGTACAGTTCCACCTGATCGGAAAAGAGCAGCAGCCCCACCTTGTCCTTGTTGGCGACGGCGGCCAAGGCCAGCACGCCGCAGACTTCCGCGATGATTTCCCGTCGTGTGGCATCGCCTGAGCCAAACTCACCGCTGCGGCTGACGTCGGCGGCGAGCACGACGGTCAGTTCCCGCTCTTCCTCGAAGAGCTTGACATGGGCCCGGTCCGAGCGGGCTGTGACATTCCAGTCGATGGCGCGCACATCGTCGCCCTGCACGTACTCGCGCACCTCGCGAAACTCCATGCCGGTCCCCTTGAACACCGAGTGGTAGTCACCCGAGAAGGACTCGTTGACAAGACGTCGCGCGCGGATCTCGATCCGTCGCACGGCCTCGAGGACATCCGGAGGGATGTCTCGAGAGCCCGGCGGCAGGGGCGGATCGGGGCGGTGTCGTTTAAGGAACGTCCACATGGTCCAGGATCAAGTCGATGAGATCGTCGCTGGTCTTCTGTTCCGCCTCGGCTTCATAGGTGACCAGAATACGGTGTCGCAACACGGGATGGGCCACGGCCTTCACATCCTCCGGCACGACGAAGGAGCGTCCCTGCATCAGGGCCCGCGCCCGCGAGGTCTGAGCCAACGCCAATGTCGCGCGGGGCGAGGCTCCAAAGGCCACCAACGGCGCGATAGCCAATCCTGCACTTTCGGGATCCCGGGTCGCGAAGACCAGATCCAGGATATAGTCCTTGATCTTGTCATCGAGGAACACGGCGTTGACTTCGGAACGCAGTTCGATGACCTCGGCTGCGCTCAACACAGGGCGAACTTCGGGAGCCACTCGGCCCGCCCACCGTTCCATGATCATGCGCTCTTCGTCCCGGGAGGGATAGCCGATGCGGATCTTCAAGAGAAAACGGTCGACCTGGGCTTCAGGCAACGGATAGGTCCCTTCCTGCTCGATCGGGTTCTGAGTGGCCAACACCAGGAAAGGATCGGCCAGGTCGTAGGTTTGGTCGCCGATGGTGACCTGTCGCTCCTGCATGGCCTCAAGCAAGGCACTCTGCACCTTGGCCGGTGCGCGGTTGATCTCGTCGGCGAGAATGATGTTGGAGAACACCGGTCCGTGCTTGACCCTGAACTCGCCGGTTTGGTGATGATAGATCGTGGTGCCCACGATATCGGCTGGCAACAGGTCCGGCGTGAACTGGATCCTTTGGAACCCGGTATCCACCACACCGGCCAGCGTGCGGACAGCCAGAGTCTTCGCCAAGCCGGGCACGCCCTCGAGCAGGACATGGCCACCGGTCAAGAGGCCGAGCATCAGCCCTTCCATCATTCCCCGCTGACCGACGACGACCTTGCCAGCCTCGGCCATCACGTCTTCCAGACGGCGTGCGATCACGGCCGCTCGATCCTGGTCGAGTCTCATCTCCACATTCTTCTCCTGACTGGGTTTGGTTCGAAGCCGAAAATCGGCGGCTCATAAGGGAGGCCCCGGCTCACGAAAGCTGCTGAAACACAACGCAACGTTCCGAGTTCCCAAGACCGCTCTGACGGTTGACCGCATAGCTTAACGGTTCGAATTCCCCTTGCCAAGCTCCGGGAAAAGACCTTTTAATGGTCGCGATCGTCGACATCACCCCTTGCGTCCCTGGAGGCCGCGGTGAGGCTCTCACCCAACAAGATCGAATATCTGGCCGAGAAGGTCCTCGACATGATCGAGAAGGACCGCCAGATCCATATCCAGACCAACAGCGACCTGGTCTATCGCGTCGTCGCCGACATCCTCTACGACGACATCAAGACCGAGGACGCCATCGACGAAGAAGTCGAGGAACTGCTTCAGCAGTATCGCAGCAAGGTCAACGCGATGGACATCGACGTGGGTGCGCTGCGCAACAAGATGAAGCGCGAAATCGCCAAGAAACACGGATTCCTGCTCTAGTCCCGGAAGGAGAACGACATGCGCCTCTCGGAAGACCGCACCGCCCGACTCGCCCATCGGATCGCAGACTCCCTCCTCGACGACGAGCACGTGGACCTGGAGATCGACGAGGACCGCTTCCGCTTCCTGATCGAGAACAAGCTGCTCGAGCAGTTGCAACTCGAGGACAAGATCGACGAGGAAGCCGCACTCTGGATCCACAAGCACAAGCCCCGCCTGGTCGACGGAACGCCAGAATTCGAAATCGAGCTCGACAAGACCAAGAAGAAACTCGCGGACAGCAAAGGCTACGTCCTGTATTGATCCCCCGCGCCGGAAGGGACGCCGCATGCGGGTGATGCTATTTTCCCCCTATCTCCCTCACCGTCGCATCAGCCACGGCGGCGGCACTGCCATTCGGGCGATGGCCGGCCATCTTGCAGCCCATCACGAGCTTCATCTGGTCGTTCTTGTCCGCCCGGGCGAAGAGACGATGGTCGAATCCACAGCCTCGGAGCTGCACTGCCGAATCCACACCTTGCGATTTCCTGACGCCAGCGCCACTGGGTCTGACCTCTGGCGGGTACGCTGGGCCCGCTTCGGCGCCCTGGTGCGCGGGCTGCGGCACGGCTATCCGCATTACGTCGAAAAGTACTGGTCCCGTAGCCTGTCCAGACGGTTGATCACGCTGGCCACCGACATCAACCCCGACGTCATCCAGATGGAGTATCTCCAGTCCGCACTCCTGACCCGGGATCTTCACACCTGGCGAGAATCACGACTCCGCGACGGTCTCCCCGCTCCGAAAATCCTGGCCAGCACTCACGAACTCGGCTCAACACCTCGTGAACGCAAGTCGGTCCGAACGAGCAACCTGTTGACGTCGGCCATCCTCCGCCACCAGGTGCGGGCCTGGCGTCGTCTCCAGCGTGACGCGACTCACTGGGTCGACCACACCCTCTGCGTCACCGACGAAGATCGACACCAGCTCGAAAGAGACGGGGGCGTCCGGTGCACCACCGTCCCCCTGGGCATGGATACCGAGCGGATCCAGCCCGACTGGAACCCGGATACACCGAGCCATTGCCTCTTCGTCGGCAGTTTCGCCCATGCTCCGAACCGTGTCGCAGTTCAATTTTTAATTGACAACGTGTGGCCACAAGTCGCCCAATATCATTCAGACAGCGTCCTGGACATTGTCGGTCATGGTTCTGTCGAGCTGATCCAGGCTCACGGGACAGTCCCCGATTCGGTCCAGGCCCACGGGTTCGTGGACTCGCTCGACGACCTTTATCGGCACAGCCGGCTTTTCGTGGCTCCCCTGCCCGAAGGCGGCGGCATCAAGATCAAGATCCTCGAAGCGATGGCACACGGAGTTCCGGTGGTGACCACACCGGTCGGCGCCGAGGGCATTGTCAGCCCAGCAGACAAGGCGATCTGGATTGCTCCGGCAGACGAAACGTTTGCCGCCTTGGTCCTCGAAGCCTTGGCAGACGAGCAAGAGTGTCGAAACCGGGCCATTCGGGCTCGGCTCATCATGGAGGAACGCTTCAGCTGGACGGCCATCGTCGCCCGACTGAGCGAATTGTACGGGGCGACGAACTGACAGCGATCACTTTCGGATCGCTCCGCGGGCGTCACTCCACATTCACGGAGGAGAAGGACATGTTCAAGCGTCTGATGATCCTGGTTGCCGCTCTCGCCCTGATGGTCGGAGTCGGTGCCGTCACGGCCGCGCAGGCTGCCAATGACATCCACGGTGATATGACGTACCGCTGGAACGGCTTCGACAACAACGACCAGAACAGCGACATCGACGATGCCCAGGCTTACGCCCAGATGCTGACCGAAATCACTTTCGGCGGCTCGGTCAACTCAAGCGGCTCGTACCTGATCACCCTCGAGAACTATCGCGTCTTCGGTGACGAGACCAGTGATCGTAACCAGATCTACCAGGCTACCTTCACGGTCGACGATTTCCTGTTCAACGACTTCGACCTGACCTTCGGCCGGATGCCGGTGGCCTACGGCCGCGAGCGCATCATCGGCATGAACAGCTGGGATCTTGATCCCGCCGCCCGCGCCGTCTTCGAAGGCTGTCACATCCGTTACGGATTCGACGGAGGCTGGCTCGACCACTTCAACTTCAAGGTCGCCGAGACCTATGACAGCAAGTACACCGAGGCCAAGAGTGGTATCGGCGACACCAATCTCACGGGCTTCTACATGCACTACGACGCCAATGAGAACTTCTGGTTCGAGCCCTACGCCATCCTGATGACCCAGGAAAACTACGCCTCCCCCACCGACCTCGACAACGACAAGCAGTTCACGTACGGCGCCCTGGTCGACTATGCGCGCGAGGGTCTGCACTTCTACGGTGAAGCCACGGTGCAGACCGGCACCAGCTACGGCGTCGGCACCGAGACCGACACCAGCGCCCTGGCCTGGTACGCCGGTCTGTTCTACGACTTCGACTCCAGCGTCGAGCCCTTCATCGGCTTCGAGTACAACTTCGCCAGCGGCGAAGATGGTGCCACCGATGAGATGGACGCCTTCGGCTCCATCGCCGGCTCGTCCCGCGACTACCTCGGCATCATGGACATCGTCGGTTGGACCGACGTGACCGCCATGCGCTTCGCCGGTGGCTTCACGCCAACCACGGGCCTCGACGTCACCCTCGACTACTACATCTTCGCTGCCGACCAGGTAGCCGATGGCATCGACGATGCCATCGGTACCGAGTTGGACCTTCAGTTGGGGTACGCCCTGAACGAGGACGTGAATCTTCACGGCGGCATGGGCTTGTTCATGTACGATGAGCCCGCGGCGACAACCAAAAGCGGTGCCTACGCCGCTCCCGGCGACGGCATGATGTTCACCTGGATCGGTGCCAGCATCGGCTTCTGATCCGACCTGGCGAGCCAAAGGGGAGGGCTTCGGCCCTCCCCTTTTTTTGATCATCGCTGTTCCAGGGCTCTCAACCGCTGAGATCCCTTTTCTCCAAAGCAGTCAGTGGTACCCCGCCCCCGAGACGATCCGCCAGCAGAGCGACCTGGGCGACACGCTCGAGAGTCTCCATGCGGTGCAAAGCCTCTCGGACCGTGCGGCCGAGAGTCACAGCTCCGTGGTTGGCGAGCAAAAAGGCGTCGTGGGCGGAGGCGACATCCCCCACGGCCCGTGCAACATCCTCGGTGCCTGGTGTCGCATACGGAGTGACCGGGACCTCTCCTCCCAGGACGATGACGGCTTCGGGCATCAGGGCCGGCAGGGGTCGGCGAGCACAGGCGAAAGCCAGGGCATGTGGTGGGTGGGCATGGCAGACGGCCGAGACATCCGGGCGTCGACGGTACACTTCGCGGTGCAGAGGCCATTCGCTGCTGGGTCGAAAACGGCCGCTCCTCGGAGCGCCATCGAGGTCGACGACGACCAGGTCGGCGACGCCTAGGTTTCCCTTGGCCAGCCCCGACGGCGTCGTCAAAAAAAGATCGCCGCCGAGACGAACCGACAGGTTCCCTTCGGCGGCGACGATCAATCCCAGTGAAGCGAGACGGGCACCCGCCTGGACCAGGGCGTCCCTGGCCGCCGCTTCGATCTTCACGGCTACCAGTTGGACAACAGGTAGAGGTGGCTCATGACGTTTTCGAAGAACGCAAGCTCTTCGCGCTCCGAAGCAGCGAGGGCCGCAGCCTGCACCTCGTTCGGATGCCAGTCGTACCCGAGAATACGTTCATAGGCCTCGCTCTCGAGGCGGTCGAGCATTTCAGTCGGGAAACCCATGGAACTCGACAGCAGGATCTCGTTGCCTGGGCCGCCGGTGAATATGGGGTCCACGTCATCCGAACGGGAGAAGAACACCAACTGGGGATCGAGACTGCCATCCGACGGGATCCACCAGATGTTGTTGTCGGTGAAAGTCAGTGTCGGGGCACGCCTGTCCGAGACGAAGACGATCCTGCGACCGTCCGGCGAGAAAGCCGGTTTCGAATTGCGGATGGCGATGGGGCTTCCGACCTGGGGCTCGGAGAACGTGAGGCGCTGGATGTTACGGTTCAGTTCGATGACGCCGTTGGCCGCGAGTCCGGTCGTGTCGAAATCGACGGTGTAGATTTCCTTGGAGAAGTAGTTGGCGTCATTGTCCAGCAGGTCGGTCGATGCCTGGAAAACCAGGGCGCTGCCGTCCGGGGCCCAGCTGGGTTCGTCCACATGGCCGGCGGATCCGGTCACCTGGAATCCGAATCTCGAGACTGTCCCCTGAGTGGGCATCCGAAAAATCCAGATGCTCTGATCAGTGGCCGTCGCCAGGGAGTCCACATTCTGATATCCGTAGCGGCTGAACGCCACCCAGTCCCCGTTCGGTGACAATGCGGGCGACAGATGCTCCCAGAATGGCATCGACGTGAACTGATCATCGTCGCTCGGCTCTCGATAGAGCAACTCGACCGGCAAAAGATCCTGGCTGGTGATCGCCGGGGGCGTGTTCACACGGAACAGGCGGGCTCCACGCGGCGTCGTGATCCAGAACAACAGGTTGTCGTCGTCGATCCAGACCGGTTGGCCCTTCTGGGCTTCTTCGTGGGGGAAGACGGTCGTCTGGTTCTCACCGACCAGGAAATTGAACTGGCGCAGGTAGACAAGGTTGGCGCCTCCCTGGGCCAGCGACATCAGGGGGGCAAGCCGGGGATTGTTGGGCGTGATGGCGATCTGCCGGATGATCGGGATGACGTCGGGCAGACGGTCGTTTGGAGGGATCGCGGCCCAGTCAGCCGAAAACGCGATGCGCGTCCTGTCCGGTGAAACCGCCGGATCCAAGTAGTGAAAACCATCCGACGAGGTGTCTGCAGTGACCATCGTCAAGTCACCCGCACTGTGGTTTCCCTGCATGATAAGCGTTTCTGTAGCTTCGGGGCGCGTCGTGCATCCTCCCGCCAGGAAAATGACCGCCAAGCCGGTCAGGATCAGAAACGGAAACCTGTTGTCCAAACGCGCCATAAGTTGATGACCTCCAAAGATGAAGCAGACCACTGCGCGACGAGCCGATCCGACCGACCGGCGTCTCTTGCGATGAGGTTCGCTTCATCGTCATAAAATAAGGCGATCTCCCGTCGAAAATCAACACAGGAGTCTGCCCCGGCTCTCTTTGATCGACTGAACACAGTCCGGACGGCCCCCACCGAGGCGAGAACATCGCCGACAAAGAAGCCGCCGTCGCATCCAGGCGACGGCGGCTCGGGAGAAAATTGACGCTCTTTCTAGCGATAGCGGGTCTTGACGGAGCTCCAGGTCGTGTCCTCGTTCGGAATGCTTTCGTCCACCGATCCCGATGTGAACGACCCGCACTCGAGGTGACTGCCGAGCGTGACAGCGAGACCGTCGTTCCTGACATTGAACGCCGAGTACCAGTACATCGGGACATCAGGATTCGTGTGGGTGATGGTCTGCCACTGTCCCTCGTTAGCCGGGAAGAGCGTCAGCAATTGACCGTCGAAGATCGAAGTCGGATGCAAGCCGTCGCCGCGGTAGCGGATCATCGTGAAGTCGCCATCGCCCGCGGTCCAGCCGAGTTCGATCACCGTATCTCCGGACTGGACCGGCGTCAGGTCGTTGATCGGTGCGAGAGGTTCGGCACAGAGAGCCGGTTGGCAGTGATACAGATCGACCGCACCCGCATAAGCGCCGTGGAAGGGAGAAACAGCTTCCATGTCGAGACCCGACACGTCCACGACCCGTGGCATGCCGGCGGCGCCGTATCCATCGAGGACGACGAACACGCCATCGGCCCCTTCAGGCACTTGAATGCTAACGATTCCCACTGCGACGGGTCCGCAGATGTCGGAGCCCACCAGATCCACATCGAGACGACTGAGGCCTTCGACCCAGGTCGAGGTTCCTCCTTGAACTAGGGAGAAATTCGCTGCCGGAGCGAAGCTCACGATCTCACCATCGGAGACCAGTTGGAAATTGGCACCTTGAATTCCATGATGCAGATTCCAGGCCCAAAGCGAGAATTCAGCGACTCCCTCGGTGGAGATGTCTGTCGTGCAACCGCCGAGATCAGGGTGTTGAAAGTCGAGTCGGGGGCGATAGTCACGGCCGAACTCCAGGACGTTGTCGCTGAACGGCGAGAGCGGCTCGCAGACGCCGGCGAGGATGCTTCCCGGGACCAGCAAGGCGATGGTCATCGCTGCAAACCAGCGTGATTTCTTCGGTGACGACATCTTCATGTTCATCCCTCTTCCCGCATCCCTGTCGATCCAGGGAACTCCAGAATTTCCGTTCCAAAGCCGAGACAACAGAACCATTACACAAATTATCATACCAGACGACCGGTACGGCAATCAAGTATTTATGTGTATTTTTGTTCTTTAGTTTCCTGGAGTGTCGGTGCGATTGCGAGAAAGGGTCGGATCCAGTTGCAGGACCACGCTCCATTCGGCTTCCGCCTCGCTGATTCGCCCTAACCGAAACAAAAATGCGACACGGTTGTTGCGATACGCCGCATCGTCTGGCCGCAGGAGGATCGCCCGGTCCATCAACATCAGTCCGGATTCATCTTCTTCTGCGTCATGACAGATCATCGCCGCGAGGGCCCAAAAATCCGCGTCCGGTTCTAGGTCAGGGCTGTCGAGTCCCTGAATGACCAGTTCCAGAGCGCGTTCTGGGCTTCCGAGGGCCCGATCAGCCTCCAGGACAATCCTCCGTCCCTGTCCACTGAGTCCCTGCGGCCAATCTGGTAGCAGCAGCAACCGGGCACGGTCAGGATATCCCGTTCTTAGCAAGACCAAGGCCAATTGATCCCTGAGATGATCGTCGTCGGGGTGACTGACGATGAGTCGCTCTAACGGGGCGAGGGCGCCATCGGGCTGATCGACGGCCAAGTGATACCTTGCGACGACTCTGTCCACATCCGGGCACAGGGGACAGGTGTTCTGCGCACTTGCCACGACTTCCCGTGCTTGGGCATTCTGACGATAATCCAAGAGGACATGGGCGAATTCCACCTGCAAACGCCAATCCGCCGGCGCCAATTCCAGGGCTTCACGATATTCCGCGAAAGCCCTGCCCCGGTGCCCCGAAGCCATGAGAGCCAAGGCCAGATTGCGATGGTTGTCGGGTTCGAGAGGCGCCCAGAGGGCGGTTCGTTCGAGGGATTCAACTGCCTGTTCGAGGTGTCCCAGCCGATATTCGGCCAGTCCCAGGCGTTGCAGTAGCGGCCAAGTGACTTCGGGAACATGGTCATCCTGTTCCAACCAAGTTGGTATGATGATCAGAATTTGCTCATCATCCCCAATGGCTGCCAAAGAATCAGCTTCGACCAGTCGCTGGCGGGTTCTCTGATTGAGATCCATGATGCTATCGATCGTCTGGGCCATAGCCACACTGGACGCGAATCCCAGCAACAATCCCAGCCAGAGGATGTTTCGGAGTTTCATGGTCAACCTCCAGCGTGATGATAGCCCATTTCCGGTCATTCGACCAGATGTGCACGATCCTTGCTACCTGGAAGATCTCGATGATGTGAGGAACATTTCCTCCTTGCGATCACCATTTGTATAATGGTATAATAATATCGCAAGTTTAGTCAGGATGAATCTACGAGGGAGAGGTCCGTCACCATGATCTCTGGAAATCGACTCCTCACGCTGTTGGCGCTGTCTCTGCTGATAGCGGGAACCGTCAGCCCCGTCTCGGCTTTCGATAGTCAACATGCCAGCATGCTCCTGGTCTGGAACGCCGGATCGTTCGACTGCGACACTGTCGACATGACTCTCATCGCCGATGGGGTCTGGGAATGCTCTGCTCCGGTCGCCAGGGCCGACACCTATTATTTCCAGTTCTGGCCTGGCAGCGGACTGGATCCCAAATACGGCGCCGATGTCCTGAGCCCCGGCTCACTCGTCTACGATGACGATCCCAGCCAGGTGCCCGTGGAACTGGACACGAACGGCTACTATTACTTCCGCTTCGACGAATCCCTGCTGACCTACGAGGTCGTTGTTGCCACTGGTTCGATCCAGCTTCAGGTCCTGTTCAACGATCATCCGATCGTGACTCCCACCGGCACCGGAGCCGAAGTCGTGGACGCGACCCTAGGCGCCGTGCTAGGATTCTATGCTGTCGGTCCTGGCGACATCGTCCCGATCGACAATCTGATTCCCGGCCGCACCTACGACCTCACCGTAACTGCCGACGGATACGACCCGGCGTCGCTGTCGAGCCCGGTGACCGATGAAACACCTGTCGACCTCGAGGTCACTCTCGAGAAATCAGTCGGCAATCAGAACAACTCCTGGAGCGGGATCAAGGCCCTGTATCGGTGATCCGGTTCCGCCGACCATCGACAACATCAGGGACACCATGCACGCACTCCCACGCATCCTGCAGCGACACCGACGCCTCGCGTCGGTGTCGCTGTGTCTGATCTTGACCACGCTCGGACTCTGGCCCGTCTTGTCGAACGCCATGCTCCGCCTCGATTTCGAACAGACCTTCTTTGTTCTGCCGGGTCACAATATCTGGGACTTCTGCATCGTCGAGCAGGAGGGGCTCTTTCATATCTATTACATCGATGTGCTGGAGGACTCGCCCAGTGCCAACGACAGCAACCAACTTGGCCACGCCAGCAGTTCGGACCTGATCCACTGGGATGTCCACGCCCCAGCGATCACCGTCGGCCCCGGCTGGTGGGAGGGCGAGAGCGTCTGGGCCCCCCACGTCGTGCGCGACACGGTCCAGGAGCGCTGGGTGATGGCCTACACAGGAGTCGATTCGCTCAGGGTTCAGCGAGCTTGCATCGCCTACTCGACCGATCTTTTCAACTGGACCAAAGAGGCAACCAACCCCGTTTTCGAGCCGGACACCCTCACCTACTTCTGGAGCCCGACCCTGGAGTGGAGTTCCTTCCGGGATCCCTTCCTCTACTTCGACGGAGCCCAGTGGAACATGCTCTCGACGGCGCAGATCCGCTTCGGCGGCTATCCCGGCGTCAAACGCGGCGCCGTCCACCGAGCCACGAGCGTCGATTTCATCCACTGGGGTGACGCCGGCACCGTGTTCGTGCACGACGGCGACGTCAAATGGCACGATATCGAGAGCGTGCACTACGTGCAGCGCCAGGGTCTTCATCATCTCTTCTATACGGAATTCGGTGTGGAAGGCGTGTCCCACATGGCCAGTCCCACGTTCGGCACCTGGACGATGGCCGGCAAGACGACTCTGGACGAATCCGCAGCTCCGGAAATCCTGACCTACCCCGGCGGGGACATTCTCGGCCGATACACGACATGGCAACACGTCGCCGACGGCAGTTTCAGCTTCTGCCTCCGCTTCGATACCCTCCAGTGGGTCACCCCCGATGTCCCGGCCATCCTCAAGCCCAATCCACTGGAACGCGACTGGGTCGTCGCCTCGGGCACCGCGACGCTGGGCAATCCGGTCTTCGGCGACAACCCTGGAGAACGGGGTGAACCGTCTCCCGGACATCAGGGGAACTTCTGGTTCGGCAGCCAGGAATACTACCGAGGGCCCCTGCACGGTGTCGGATCTCCTGGAGCCAGGCTGGGCGACTTCGCCACCGGCACCCTCGAGAGCCGGCCGTTCACGATTACCGGCGACGTCATCCGACTCCTTGTCGGGGGGGGCTACTATCCGGCTACGTGTTACGTCGCCTTGGTCGATGCCGTGGAAGATACTGTCCTTCACTCCGCTACGGGCAACGGCACTCCACTGATGTCGATGCGGCAATGGCCGGTGAGCGACTCCTTCGGGCTCTCGGCTTTGATCCGCATTATCGATCTCGAGGGTGGCCCCATGGGGTACATCACCGTCGACGAGATCGTCGAGATCGACGCCGTGTCCGCCGTGGAACTGCCTCGCTCCCCGGTCGACGTGCGAGCCGCCCCCAATCCCTTCAATCCGCAGACCGAGTTCCGGTTTCAGTTGGCCGGCGAGGCGACGACCCGGCTCATGATCCACGACGCTCGAGGGCGCTGCATCTGGACCACCGAGAGTGAGACTCTCGGTGCCGGTTCACGATCCATCCTCTGGGACGGGCGGAACGACGACGGACGCAACGCCCCGAGCGGGTCGTACTTCTACCGGCTTCTGCTCGACGGGCAGGTCGCTTCACACGGACAAGTCACACTGCTGCGCTGATCCCATCCGCACAAGAAGTGGAGGGCACCCTGCCGGGTGCCCTCCTTCGCTGTCCATCCCCTGTCAAAGTCCCTCGAGTGTCAGGTCGTCATCGCACGACCGTCACGGCTCCGCGGCCGGTCAGGTCATCCCAGCCGATGCGGTAGAAATAGCGTCCAGTCGAAACCCTGGCCCCATCTTCGCCCATGCCGTTCCAGCGGATGGTCAGGCGGTTGTTCTCCAGATCGCCACCCTGCACCACACGCACCCGACGTCCACGCAGATCCAGGATCTCGAGTCGGGCCGTACCTGGATCCCGGTCAGCGGTTTTGGATGGGGGCAAACGGAGTTCGATGGTCGTCTGAGGATTGCAGGGATTCGGCCAGGCTGCACTCTCGAGAACCATCGACGACACAGGAGATCCGGCCAGGGTCGCGCGAAGGAACGTTTCCAGGCCGTCCACTTCGTCCGGCAGGGCCAGCGTGCTGTTCTCGATGCAGTTACAACGGTTAGCGCGTTCACCACCGAAGAGATACCGGATGTCCTCGGCCAAGATCTCCCGTTCGCGATCGGCGTGGGCGGCCGTCGGGCCGTTGACTACCGGGTCGAGGTCCCGCAGAAAGCGGTAGCGATCCCATGCGTCGGGATGGCGGTCGAAAAAGGCCCAGGTCAGGACATGACCCAGTTCGTGGGTCACGAGCCAGGCGACGGTCGCGGGGTCGGTAGGGCCGAATCCAGGCGACAGAACGATCACGTTGCGGGTCGCATAACTGCCCAGAATTTCAGCAGGGGGCGACGGAAGCAGCAAAATGTCGACGGTTACCTGGCCGCCCAGGTTCTCGATATCGTTCAGGGCCGCCAACACGGCGGAGGCGTCCAGAGGCTGAAACGATTCCCCTCCTTGTCGGGGCAAACGAGGATCGTTTTCATCCCTCAGGAGTTCGAGACCGGAAAGAGCCGTGTGGTTGAGCACCTTGGCACCGTGCTCGTCGCTGATGAAATCGGCGAGATCCGCAGCGTGATGAATCCTCGCGGTCATTCCGTTTCCTTCATAGGAGGTGAAGGCCACGGCGGATCCGGTAGACAGAACGATCACAGCCAGAGCGACCGATAGGGTCTGCTTCACGGCCGTGTTCAGGAAATTTAAGGTACGCTGCTCCATCATCCTGTCCTTTGCTCCCTCTCGATCCCTTGCAGGGCCTCGGCCCCTCTCTTGGAATAGGATACCGCAGGGAACGTGCCGCAGAAATCCAAGCCATGGACGGCGACGTCTCACTTAGGACAATAGGACTGGAACTTGTTTGGTGACAGCTGGTTGGAGTATCAATCAACAGGGCCGTCGCAGGAGGTCAGGCCATTCCGTCAGGTGATGGAGTGGATTATTCCCCAGAATGGGTGGGGGGGAACCCTCGACTGGGGTGAAATCCCCCGGATGGATCAACGGGAAAATGATCGGTATCAGCGACGCCCGCCGAAACGGCTGACGATCAGGGCGCCAGAGCCGAGACTGTAGATCATGGCGTGAACCATGAGCCCCAGCAGTTCGAGGAGACGTCCCACCCCTGAAGCTCCATCGATCAGGCCGTGGAACACGGCACCAAGAAGACCAGGCAGGGAGATCAACATGAGACCGATCAGCATGGGCACGTAGGGACTCGGATGCGGCAGGATCCGGCCACCGAGAATACGAGCCACGGCTCCGACGGCCATCAGGCCCAACAGCACATAACCCAGGCCCAGCAGCAGGGCCAGGGGAATACCGATGACCGTCGCGACCAGAACCACCAGGATCACCACCAGCAGAATATGCCCGAGCGTCAGCCAGAAAAGTCCTGCCACGAAGCTGCGGGGGCCTTTCAACTGAATCGTTTCGTGGATGATATCCAGACGATCCTTCGGAACCACCATGAACAGCACCAGGATCAGGAGCATCAAGACGGCGATCACGGCAAACTTGACCAGCAGACCAATTTCGCCGGACAGCAGGGCCGACAGGCCGTCGTCGCCGGAACCGGGGTTGAAGACCGTGACACCGCCATCGATGCTGGCCTGTTCGTCCCGCTGAAGCTCGCCGAACAGGACCGTCACCTCATCGTGGGCTACGGACGCCTCACCAAGGGTCAGCTGGCCCCCGAGCACGAAGATCTGTCCATCCACTTCCCCCATGATCACGGCATCGCCGAACAGGCTGATCACATCGCCCTGAACGCGTTCGTCAACGGATATGACGATGTCGTCGTCGAACGCGAAGACATCGCTGCCAATGACTTTTTTCCTCTTCGGGGCCGGTTTCTCATGTGCCCCCAGGGCCCAGCTCCAGCCTTCGGCCGCTTCCTGGAAGCGGCTGATCTCCCGTTGAAAATCGACGCTGTCGGGGATCTCTCCCAGAATCGTTGCCGTGATGGCGCTCAAGCCTTCGCTGAATCGCGCGCCGAGATCCTCGGGGATGGAGATCCGGAAATCGCCCGAAGGATTGGAGAACAGGATGGCGTCCTCGCGGACTTCAACCTCGATGGAACTGAGTTCCTGCTCCATCTCGTGAATGATCGCTTCGAGACCGGCGAGGGCGGAGGCGATGTCGTCGTCGCCGCTCGCGGCGATCTGATCCTTCAGCTTGTGCAGCCGGTCCTGACGCAGCAACAGTTCTTGGCGCAAGGAATCCTCGAACGCGCTGGCCGGACGTGACGGTGATTCCGGCTTCTCCGCCTTAAGAGCAAGGGGGCCGGTCATGAGCAGCACGAAGGCCAAGACGCCGGTCAGCACCGGAGCCATCCCGCCCATCAAGCGACCGCGGGGGCGGTCAGCTGTTCTCGGAATGTCGAACCGCTCCAGCATAGATCCTCCGGGCCAGCTGCTGCAATCGCACCAGCCCCTCGGGCATGAGACCGATCAGCACCAGGCCGGCACCGGCACCGGGCAGATGTCCGGTCATGATGGTTGTCGCAGCGATCGCAGCGGCGATCAGCCCGACGCTTCTGGTCGCTCCGGAGCGCAGGAAGGCCGGCAGTGCATCGTCTTCCAGCAGAACCGGGACCCGTTCACGGCGAATCGGCTCCATGGCGCGATAAGCCTCGTAGGGAACAGATCGGAGGATCCGGGCGTCGAAATCTTCGGGCGGGGCGATGTCGGGCATCGCACTCAGGGCGCCGAAAAGCGACTTCATGTCCTCCAACTCACGCTGGCACTCGTCGCATTCACGCATGTGCAGGAACAAGCGTGTGCCGTCTCGACGCGACTGCGTCTGGTCCAGATAGTCCTGCATTTGGGCACGGCAATCCGTGCAGGTCAACGGCAGATCATCTCGGGCGCTCATGTGTCTTCACTCCCTCCAGGGTTCCATCCCTCTCAGCCTCTTCCGGGGACGCCAGGTGGGGCGGCGTCTCCGAATCCCTGATACGGGACGAACGATCCCGGGTTTCACCCGAACATCGATTATTTTCAAATATCGTAGGCACGCTCCTGAAGCATCCGGACCACCAGGTTCCGGGCCCGATGGATGCGAGCCTTGACCGTCCCGAGGGGCAGATCGAGAATCGTGGCAATCTCCTCGTAAGACAGATCCTGGTCGTGGCGAAGCAGGATGATCGCGCGATAGTGAGGGGGCAGGTCGCCCACGACCTCCTCGAGTCGATCCATGGCTTCGCTGTTCTCGAGCAGACGGTCGGGTTGCGGACCCTTGTGGGGTATCTGCAACTCGATCACGTCACCTTCGGCATCGGTATAGCCGTCAAGGGACAGGAACCTCAGGCGGTTCCGGCGCAGATGATCGATGCAATGATTGGTGGCGATCCGGAAGATCCAACTCGAGAAGGCGTAGGATTCATCATAGCGATCGAGCAGGGAGAAGACCTTGATGAAAACTTCCTGGGCCAGGTCGCGCGCGTCCTCGCTGCGCCGGGTCATACGGTAGCAGAGGCCGTAGATGGCGTTACGATAGCGGACGAGAAGCTCGGAGAACGCCGCCTCGTCTCCCTTCTTGCAACGCTTGATCAGCTTGAGATCTTCGTGTCGATCGAACATGGACCCCGGCTCATCGAAGGAAACTTCGGACCCTCGAGACATCGGCGGTCCGCAGGTCTTTGCTCCGGGGAAGATAAGCTCCGTCATCGAGACCGGTCAACTCCTAGCAGTCGAGCTCTGCCGGACCAGCAAAGAACGCCGCCTCGCGACCCGGTCTTGACAGGCTTCGAACACCTTCCTAGACTCGCGATGAACCTCCAGCGTATCCCCGATCGATCAAGGCAGGTCCCGATGAACATCGAATCCGTCCAAGCACGTCAGATTCTCGACTCCCGCGGCAACCCCACCGTCGAAGTGGACGTCTTCCTGGACAGCGGTGACGTCGGCCGGGCGTCGGTGCCGAGCGGGGCATCGACCGGCGAGCACGAAGCCATCGAACTGCGCGACGGCGACAAGGACGTTTACATGGGCAAAGGCGTTCTGCACGCCATCCAGAACATCCACGAACTCATCGAGCCCGAGCTGCTGGACATCGACGCCACAGACCAGATCCTCGTCGACCGGATCCTCTGCGAGCTCGACGGCACCGAAAACAAGGCCAAGCTCGGTGCCAACGCCATCCTGGGCGTGTCGCTGGCCGTTTCACGGGCCGCTGCCAACGCCCTGGGCTTGCCGTACTACCAGTACCTCGGCGGAGTTTCCGCCCGCACCCTGCCTGTGCCCATGATGAACATCCTGAACGGCGGCTCCCATGCCGACAACAACGTGGACATCCAGGAGTTCATGATCATGCCCACCGGCGCGGAAAGCTTCAGCGACGCCCTGCGCATGGGGACCGAGGTCTTCCACACGCTGAAAAAGGTGCTGAACGAGAAGGGCCTGGCCACCGGAGTCGGCGACGAGGGAGGTTTCGCCCCGGACCTCGGCAGCAACCGCGAGGCCCTCGACATGATCATGGAAGCCATCGAGACCGCAGGCTATCGACCCGGCGAGGACATCACCCTGGCCCTCGACTGCGCCGCCAGCGAGTTCTTCAAAGACGGTGCCTATGTGCTTGAGGCGGAGGGCGGCGAACCCTGGGACGCAGCCCGCCTGATCGAGTTCTACAAGGGATTTCTCGACCACTACCCCATCATGTCCATCGAGGACGGCCTCGACGAAAACGACTGGGACGGCTGGAGCGCCATGACCGAGGAACTCGGCGACCGGATCCAGATCGTCGGCGACGACCTGTTCGTCACCAACCCCAAGCGCCTACGCCTAGGCATCCAGAATGGCTGCGCCAACAGCATCTTGATCAAGCTGAACCAGATCGGAACGCTGACCGAGACTCTCGAGGCCATCGAGATCGCCAAACGTGCCAGCTACACCAACGTGATCAGCCACCGCAGCGGCGAGACCGAGGACGTGATCATCGCCAACCTGGCAGTGGCCACCAACGCAGGTCAGATCAAGACAGGCTCGCTGTGCCGCAGCGAGCGCATCGCCAAGTACAACGAGCTGCTCCGCATCGAGGAGGAGCTGGGCGACTTGGCTGTTTACCCCGGTCTCGGTTGCTTCTACAATCTGAGCTGATTCCCATTCGGGGTGCCGCATCCGGCGGCGCCCCCCCCGGCTCGTCGCTTCAGGGAGGAAGCATGAGCGATCACGGTCCCGACAAGAACGACGGCGCCTATCTTCGGGGTCGCACCTCCAGGGCCACCGTCCCGATCGGCCGATCCGTGCTCTGCATCTCCGGGGTCATCCTCGTCGTGACACTCGGAACGACGCTGCTGGGTGAGCGGGGGCTTCGCCGCTATCTGGACCTGCGCGAGGAACGCAACAACCTGGAAGCCGAAGTTTCCGCCCTCGCCGATCGCCACGACCGCCTCGTGGAGGACCTTGACAACCTCGCCGACGATCCCGACGCCCTCGAGAGGGTGGCGCGGGGGCAGTACAGGATGCTGCGCCCCGGCGAAACGGTCATTGAGATCGTCGAAGACACCGCGAACGAGGATCGCTGACTTCACGGGCGTCTCCTTGACAGTCCGCGATCCGGTCCCTATATTCCCCGTCCCTCGCAGGAGGGACACAGCTCGATACGGTTGCGGGGTGGAGCAGTCTGGTAGCTCGTTGGGCTCATAACCCAAAGGTCACAGGTTCAAATCCTGTCCCCGCTACCACTTTGAAAGAATCCCTGATGCTTAGCGCATCGGGGATTCTTTTTGTTCGGAGTTCGCCGGAGCCGGCTACCCCATCGACGGCGAGGTTCTCGACGAAGGCTCGGATGACGCGCTTGCGTTCTTCCATGGTGCCGTGGGCGAAGAGTTGGCGGGCGTCGGTGAGGCCTGCGAGGATGGCGTCGACGAGTGCGTCCGGGTTCGGGCCCTTGGTCGGTACTTGTTCGAGCTGGCGGAGGCGGCCCTCGACTTCCTGGCGCTCGGCCAGGAGGCGGCCGAGGCGGTCCTTCATGAGTTCGCGGTGCTCGGCCGTGGCGGTGGCCATCAGGTCGATCACCGAATCGATCTTCGACGTGAGTTCCTTCGGGCGCGCTTTGAGGCGGTTCTTCTCCGGGGCCGGGTCGGGCCCCGACGGGGCGAGCTGCCGCTCGATGAGTGTTCGAAGATTGTCCCTCCCCCGCGCACCCAGCAGGGCGTCGATCCTCTGCGCCACGAAATCCAGCACGTAGTCGTCGAGCACCCGCTGCAAGAACTGGATGGGCTGGCAGACGGTCTTGCCCTTGGTGATCGCGGCGCCGCAGACGTAGTACCTGGTGCCGATGCGCGTGCCGTCCTTGCGCCACTTGTTCTTCCAGGTGGTGCGGCCGTGCATCGACCCGCCGCACGCCCCGCAACTGATCAGGCCGGACAGCAGGTAGGGCGAGGTCTTGGCCTTGCCGGTCAGAAAGCCGGTGGCCTTCCGGTGATTGCCGCGCTGCTCCTGGATGCGCAGGGCGCGGTCGAAGGTGTCGCGGTCGATCAGGGCCTCATGGGCGTTTTCGAAGACGAGCCAGTCCTGCGGATCGTTCCACTTCAGGCGGCGCTTGCCTCAGCCGTCGCGCTCGACCTCGCGGCGGTCGGCGATGCGGTGGAATTTGCCCATGCGCCGCCGGTTACGACACACCCGGCAGCAGTGCGGGAACATTTGAACTTGCAGCAACGCGCTCATATGGGTAGCCAAACTGCCCGTACAGACCTTGCCGATCATCAAATCCCGAGTTCCCCATCCGCGGCATACCCCATCGCCCGATAACCCTTCATCCGCCGCTCGAACATCCGCGCCAGCATGGGCACCTGCCGATCGACGTAATCGTAGATCCTCACCTCACTCTTCCCGTGGCTCTGCCGGTGCAACCGGCCGGCGTACTGCACGAGCGTCCCCTTCCACGACACCGGCAGAGCAAGGAACAGGGTGTCGAGCCGCGCGTCGTCGAACCCTTCGCCGAGAAACCGCCCAGTCGCCAGCAGCAGTCGTTCCTCGCCGGCGGGGATGCTCGCCAACTGCTCGGAGACCTCGCGACGCTGCTTGGGCCCCATGCCGCCTCGCAGGATGACCAAATGACGCACTCGACCGTTCAATCGCTCGGCGAGGTGATCGAGGTGATCGCGCCGCTCAGTGAGCAGGACCGGTGAACGCCCCTGGGCCAGCGCCTGGGCGACATCGTCGAGGATCATGTCGTTGCGCGACCGATCCGCCGCCAACGCGCCGTAGAGTTCCTGGATCCCCGGCGCCGCCCCCTCCGACACCCGGAACGTCGTCTCCTGCACCACGAGCCTGTGTTCG
>Ga0180007_10002851_pt1 | contig 20039 bp, 20 predicted proteins | sample MM_PC_MetaG_FD_121122 | JGI IMG/M metagenome (GOLD analysis project Ga0180007, IMG submission 121122) | Groundwater microbial communities from the Aspo Hard Rock Laboratory (HRL) deep subsurface site, Sweden - MM_PC_MetaG | ecosystem: Environmental > Aquatic > Deep subsurface > Groundwater... | reverse complement strand
TTTTGATACTACCAAGAGTGCTGATACGCAATTAAACAATTTGGCAAAAATTCTCAAAGCTGGGGGTAAGCCAAGACAATATGTTGATCTGCGCATTTTAGATAGGGTGTATTATAAATAAATCTTTTCTGTTACTTTCCCGAGGAAAGTAACCAAAGTCTTCTCGCAGTCGCTCTTGCTTTGCCTAATATAAAATCCCCTTACTGCTCTCGCCCTAAAGGACAACGGGCTTCGCAACGGGGATTTTATAAAGGCAATACGCTCAAGCTCTAATGCTCGGTCAAGGGGCAACATCCCAATGGCAATGTTGAATTTTAATATTTAAAAAGCCCCTTGCGGAGCTTTCATTTTAGCTGAATGAACATAGATTATGCTACTTTTGATAGCACATTAATAACCGTTGCTACAGTTACTAAGGGCTTAACAAAATCAGCGTTAATGTGCTGAACCTCCCTGGGATCATAAGCATCGGGATAAGGGACACTTAAAACAAGGTAGGGACGCCACGACCCATCTGGTCGTTGAGTGTTTAGGAGTTGCTGGGTCAAGAACTGGATAACCGAATCATACAGTTGACAATCCCACTGAAGCGCAACCTCAAGCGCCATTGCTGCAATAAAAGGATTGTTTATAATTTCCCAATCCAATTGTTCAGGATCGGCAGATAATGGTGGGAGAGGTAATTTGGATAATGCTATGCCTGACTGCATTACTAAACCTGCCGCTACTATTGGATGGTGATACCAGTAAGCTCGATATCCTTTGACTACCAAGTGCTTGATGATGAGCTCATCCGTTAACTCAACAATATCTTGATAACCCAGCTCACTAGCAAGCCGTCTCACATTGGTAGCGATTTCCAAATGCGGGCTTGTCCACCCATCGGTTACAATGCCCGGATTCAGCTTGCTTGCATCCTCGGGAGTATAGGTTGAAAACCCTCCCTTTTCATAAAGATGCAGAAACATATAGGGATTAAGGACATCTGCTACCTGTTCCTTGAGAAATTGCATTGCTTCCAATGTAGAATCAAAGTCGGGAACGGTTAGCGCATTGTAACCCCAACCCAACCGATAATCGGGATGTGGTTTACGATTTCCCATCAGAAAATTGCGAGCTTTTACTAACTCTCGGTAATTGTTAAGGATGGGAAGCCTGTTTCCTACAAACCCTGTTGTCCAAGAAGTAGATGAGCCGTGGCGAAAACCAAAATCCGCACACCAACTACCATCAGCTTCTTGCTGGGATAAAATCCAATCTATCCCTTTTGAGATAGCGGTATGAAGACTTGCCATTGCGTTGGCTCCTTTGTCAAAGTATTTGATAACCTATCATAGCAAAAAATCCGTTTACAACAAGAGTTTTTGCAACGGTAGATACCAGTGATATTGGAAATCACATCGTTATGTGCCATATGGTTGTGCTATCATAAAAGGTGCAACTTAGGAGGAAATAATGGTAGAAAACAAAGCCTTATATCGGCGTTGGCGTCCACAGGTGTTTGCTGATTTAGTCGGCCAGAATCATGTTAAACAAACTATTCTGAATGCCGTTAAAGCTGGTCAACCCAGTCATGCTTACTTGTTTGCTGGCCCCAGAGGGACAGGCAAGACCTCGATGGCTAGACTATTAGCAAAAGCAGTCAATTGTTTGGATAGTAAAAACGGAAAGCCATGTGGAAAATGTGCTAATTGTACAGCCTTGGTGGAAGGGCGCATGATGGATGTAATTGAAATTGATGCCGCTTCTCATACTGGGGTTGATGATGTGCGCAATTTAATTGAAAAAGTCAATTTTTCTCCCTCGGTTGGTAAGTATAAGGTTTATGTGATTGACGAAGTGCATATGCTCTCCAAGAACGCTTTTAATGCACTTCTTAAAACCTTAGAAGAACCGCCGGCTCATGCTATTTTTGTGCTGGCTACAACGGAGGTACATAAACTGCTTCCCACAGTTGTTTCACGGTGTCAGTATTTTGATTTTCATTATCTTTCTCACGAAGAAGTTGCCGAACAACTGAAAAAAATCGCCGCTCAAGAAAAAATCGAAATTAGCGATGAAGCCTTGCAGATTATTGTTAATAATTCCGAAGGCAGTATGCGGGATGCTTTGAGTATTTTGGAGCAGGCGATTAGTTTTAGTGATGGCAAAATTGATCAGCATATTCTCAAAGATTTGCTGGGTATTGTCGATGTAAAATTAGTTGAAGAGTTAACCCAAGCTGTGTTGGATAAAAATGCTTTGGAGGCGGTTACTTTAATCAATGAAATTTATTTTAAAGGATTTGATATTAATCAGCTAGGCAAAGTTTGGCTTAATTATTTGCGAGAAATCTTGATGATTAAGCTGGGCAATGATGATTTAGTCCAACGATCTCAAGATGAAAAGAAAATTATGCAAATGCAAGCCCAGAAGATTTCTGTCAATGCACTGGTTAATTTATTGCAAAGCTTGGTTGGATCGATGAATAGCTATAAAGTAGCTAGTTTACCGCAATTAGCATTAGAATTAGTGGTGGCAAAGAGTTGCTATAGCGAAGCACCGTCAACTTCAGTAAAAAATCAACCTTTGGCGAATGAGCTCAAAAATGATCCACCCACTCAGACTCCTGTCCCACCAGTAGTCACTATTACCCCGCTTAAAAAGACATTATTAACAGTCGCAAAATTGGCAGAAGTTAAGACAAAATTGATGGAATCGATAGGAGTGGCAAGCCCTTCAGTAGGAGCGGTTTTGAAAACCAGCCAGATGGAAGTGAAAGATAACAAATTGCAGATCAAGGTGCCAAGCCAGTTCTTAAAAGAGACACTAGATAAGCCACATAATCGCATTTTATTAGCCCAATGTTTAGTGCAGGCTGGGGTTGAAGGGGTTGAGGTGGAGTGTGTAGTTGAAGCTACTCCAAACACCATCAATGAAGTCGCCGGGGTGTTTGATATAATGTAGGGTCATTATTTAACTGTACAAATATGCCTGCTGGTGAAAATTTAATGCCACCCCAAAATATTGATGTCGAAAAATCACTTTTGGGATCATTATTGCTAGACAAAGATGCCATCATTAAGGTAGCAGATATCTTGGTGCCTAATGATTTTTATGAGGAAAGGCATGGCATTGTTTTTGCGACTATGTTGGCTTTGTATGAAAAAATGCGGCCAATTGATGTAGTAACGTTATCAAACGCGCTAAAAGATGAAAAGAAACTCGACAAGATCGGAGGGGCTAGTTACCTGACCAATTTAGCAGGTAGTTTGCCCAGTACTGCTAGTGTTGTCCACTACGCCGAAATTATTAAAGAAAAATCTACTTTACGCAGTCTGATATCAGCAGGAGCTGATATCACTGCTTTTGGTCGAGCCGAAGGCAAAGATGTCGATATATTATTAGATGAAGCCGAACAGAGGTTGTTTGCTGTGGCTCGCAAATATCTGCGAGGTGGATTTGTATCAGTACGGGATGTGTTGGATGAAGCATTTGAGCGCATCGATAAGTTACACGAAAATCGCGGACAAACGCGCGGAGTTCCTACTGGATTCAAACAACTTGATCATATCTTGTCTGGTTTTCAGAAGTCAGACTTGATTGTGGTGGCGGCTCGGCCAAGTATGGGTAAAACCAGCTTAGCATTAAATTTTGCCCTCAATGCAGCTACTAATGGTTATGCTGTGGGTATGTTCCATTTAGAAATGTCAAAAGACCAAGTAGTGGATCGATTGATTAGTGCTCAATCTGGTATCGATTCATGGCGGTTGCGGACAGGAAATTTAAGAGAAGAAGATTTTGCTAAATTGTCTGACGCAATGAGTAAGTTAGCCGAGATGCCGATTTATGTGGATGATTCTCCGGGTAGCAATGTTCTCGAGATGCGCACTAAAGCTCGGCGTTTACAATCAGATAAAAAGCTAGATTTACTGGTAGTGGATTATTTACAATTAATGGAAGCACGGCGGTCTTCAGATAGTCGAGTCCAAGAGATTTCCGAAATCTCGCGTGGGCTCAAGGCATTAGCTCGAGAATTGAACATCCCAGTAATCGCTGTTTCCCAATTGTCGCGGGCGGTGGAAATGCGTCCGCGCAAAACCCCGCAATTATCTGATTTAAGAGAAAGTGGTGCTATTGAACAAGATGCTGATGTAGTGATGTTTATTTATCGTGATGATTATTACAACAAGGAAAGTGATCGCCCTAATGTTGCTGATTTAATTATCGCTAAACATCGGAATGGTCCTACTGGTCAGATTGAACTTTACTTTAAACCTGAAACAATGACTTTCCGTACACTGGAGACAGATCGAGGGTTAGAAGTTGAAGCCTTAGTACAGATGGAAGAAACTGCGTAGCTGTTATAATAAGGGGGATGAGAAAAAACCCAACCATTTGGCTGTATGAATTAATCAAGGGGGAATTGCGTACTATTCTTGCCTTGGGGTTATTATTATTGATTTGGACTGGTTTTGGGTTAGCGGCAGGGGGTTCATCATATACTTTTGATTTCGGTACTGGATTAAGTTCGGAAGTAGCTCCTAATAGCATATCGGTCAGTGGAGGTGGATCAGTCTATCCCCAGACTGCGAATGATGGCATCCAATTTGGTTGGCAAACAGCTTTCATAGCTGAACAAAGTAGCGGGGCTGGCGTAGCGGATTTATGGGAAACTGATTCTAATCAGGGGGTGGCTTATAATACTTTTAAAATAACTGGTCTAGTAGATAGTTATTATAATGTTACTTTAATTACCGGTAATTTAAATAATCCAATTACTACCAAGGTAGTAGTAAATGGAGTGAATTATATTACTACTTCTGATCCTGGGGTATGGCGGACACTCACATTTAAGGCGGCAGTAACTGATAGTACATTAGAATTTAATTTTCAGAGAGCTGGAGTTAATTTATGGGCAATAAATGCTTTAACTTTAACCCCGAGTACTAGTGGCCCAGCGGAAGCCACATTTGATTTAGTGATTTTACCCACAGAGCATACTATTAAAGCCGGTGGATCTGCGTTGTATCAAATTGCAGTAATACCGCACAACGGCTATGCTAGCCGAGTTACATTATCAATAGGTGATGTACCAGCAGGATTGCAAACTAGCATGAGCCCACTATCTGGCATACCCAGCTTTACTGCGAGATTGCAAATCAACACTACTAGTGATACACCAGTTACTCGATATGCCATGACTATTAATGCGAAAGGGGATGACCCGTTAGCTCGCAGTTTAACTAAACAAATTAGCTTAGTGGTCTCGAATTCTATGTCGGCAATTAGCGTGGAGCCAATGACTGATACAGACACAGTTGTCGAGATAGACGAAGATGAGTTTAGGCGTCAAGCTAAGAAAAACCAATTGCTTATAGATGAGTATTTGGAGTGGGAAAGACTCAATTTACCCAATAATAGCGATTTAACTACTCTGTATGATTTATCTTGGCTGGCATCGGTGGATGTTTTGCCGGAATTGCCCCAAGCAAGGTCTGTGCTGGATGCCTCTTTACGCCAACTCACAAATGCGGGTATAATCGGTATAGTTGTTGATAGTGCTCCAATTGTCGCAGAAATCCCACCGTCGCAAGCTGGTTTCTGGTCAAGATTCTTTGGAGCGATGTTTAACCCCGCACAATAATGATAATGAGCCAAAAATTTATTCAAGATTTTAAAGAAGAAGCTGGTCGTCAGCGCGATTTTACTAATTCTTTTTGGCGACAGTTAGCTGTGATTGTAATTTCGATTGCGATTATCCAGATCGTTGGTCCTTATGTGATTTTTTGGGGGACAAACATTGCCGCCAACCAGTTTCGCTTGTTTTAAATAATCTGGCTTAAATAATTAGTTGGGGGAACCCATCTGGGGTTGATTTAGTTTATTACAATTTGCAGATTAAATGTTAAAATAAACAGGTAAAATATTACTAATATGTCGAGACGTCAAAAACTACGCAAATTGCAGAAGTTGCAAGAGAAGCAAACAGTTATCAAAGAATTGAGAGCCCGGCGCAATCTATATAAAGTAGCTTTTCCTTGGCGCAAGATGGTCTGGCCGACAATTACAGCTGTATTGGTAGTTATATTAGTGTTGTTGATGCCTAAGACAATCGTATGGGTAAAAAGTATGAGCAAAATTACTGGGCCTTTTGGAGAAATTTCTCGCACAGATTTAGATAAGAGCAACTTTGCTACATTAGTTACTACTGAAGGTGATATTAAGATTAATTTATTTAACCAAGTGGTGCCCAATACTGTGGCTAATTTTGTTGTTCTAGCTAATCAAGATTTTTATGATGGCGTATTATTCCATCGAGTTATTGATGATTTTATGATTCAAACTGGGGATCCTTTATCCAAAGACGATGATCCCACTAACGATGGTACTGGCGGTCCGGGGTATACTTTTGCCGATGAAATTACTGACGATAGCGCTAAATTAGTACGCGGAATAGTAGCTATGGCCAATTCTGGTCCCGATACTAATGGTAGTCAATTTTTTATTATTACTAAGGACGCTACGCCTTGGTTAGACGGGTTGCATTCACCATTTGGCTCTGTAGTCTATGGTTTGGATATAGTTGATAAAATTGGTAAAACTAAGACAGATAAAACCAATGATCGTCCCACCAACGATATTGTTATAAAAGATATAATTATCAGTGAAAGCTAATGTTTGATCGAGCTAAACAATTATTTGCCTTGCAGGGCAAAGCCAAAAAATTGCAAAATGAATTGCGCGGGATGGAATTTACTGGTGTCGAATTGGGAGGAAAAGTAAAAGTGACAGTAACCGGTGAACAACGAGTAACGGCAATAGAAATTGACGACAGTTTAGTTACTTTAACGGAAAAAGATAGCTTAGTTAAATTCATTACCCAAGCAACTAATTCTGCCATCAAGAAAGCGCAACAATCAGCAGCGAACAAAACCAAAGAAATCATGGGCGGGTTAGGTATCCCCGGCCTCTAATAGCACATTAGCAGGTCAGAATTTTAGCAGGTTAGTTATTGCAAATTCTGTTCTGGCTAACCAGCTAACAAACTAACCAGCTAACAAAATGTATTCATTACCAAAATCAGTTTCAAAGTTGATTGACGAATTAAGTCGATTGCCTGGGATTGGCCCCAAAACTGCCGCTCGGTTAACTTTCTTTTTAATCAAAAGTCCCCAAATGGATACTAAAGGATTAGGAGAGGCTTTTTTAAATCTCAAAGCCAACTTAATTTATTGTAGTCAGTGTCATAATATCGCCGATAGTGATCCTTGTGCCATCTGCGCCGATACCAGTAGGGATGCTAAAACACTATGTGTTGTTGAAGAACCCATCGATGTGCTGGTTATTGAAAAATCAAGCAGTTTTAAGGGAAGATATCATGTATTGGGCGGCCGGTTATCACCCTTAGAGGGTATTACTGCTGAACAGCTCGAGTTGGCTTCGTTAGTTCAGCGTGTGCAAAATGACGGCATCATTGAGTTAATTATTGCAACCAATCATAATATAGAGGGTGAGACGACGGCTTTATATATTGAACGAATATTAATGGAATGTTCTGTCAAAATTACGCGGATTGCTTCTGGTCTGCCTATGGGTAGCGATTTGGAATATGCTGATGAAGTAACCTTAGTCAGAGCATTTGAAGGTAGGAGGGAAGTATGAACAAAGCTTTACTACGGCGCTGGCTGATCCAAGCATTTTTTGCAACTTTATTATGGTCGATCTCAAAAATTGTGATCAAATTAGGGCTAGAAGTAGTATCACCAATGTTGTTGGCTGGGATGGTGCAGTTTGTGGCTTTTTTGATCATTTTGATTTTTGCGGTTTCTCGCCGGGTTAAATTAGTCCGTAAGTTTTCCGCTAAAGAAGTTCATACCCTGATTTGGCTAGGGATACTGGGGTTTGTATTCGCCCCGTTACTGGCCATTATCGGATTAACTGGGGTAACTGGTAGTACAGCGGGATTATTTGCAGCGATTAGTCCGATTTTTGTGATAATTTTTGGCTGGCTAATTTTGCGCGAGAGCTTAAAGTATTGGCAAACCATTGGTGTTGCGATTGCTTTTATTGGTGCTTATATATTTTTGTCCGGGAGTCCATTTAGTGGTACTACTTTTGGGGTAATGTTAATTTTGATTTCCGAATTATGTTATGCCTTAAATATAGTATTAACGCGGTTAATTATGCGCCGGCCGGGCGATGATGCCACTATGGTTGGATTAACGGGAACATTTATTGGTGCCTTAGTTTTGTTGCCACTAGGTTTATCGCAAAGCCGGATTACAGAATTAGCCAATCCATCAGCTTGGTTGTTTATTTTAATTATTGGTTCAATTTTCGCTGTTGCTGGAATTATGTGGAATCAAGCGCTGAATGATCTTAAAGCTTTTGAAGCAGGGATTTTGCAAAATACGATGCTGGTGCAAATTGGTCTCTTGTCATGGATATTTTTGCACGAGCAGTTTGGTTATTTGCAATTAATCGGTGCGATAATAGTTTTAGGTGGTGCCTATTTAGTCAACCGCGAATTAATTAAGCCTAATCATGCTCGAAGCCGAAATTAGATTCTATAACTCGTTAACTAAAACCAAAGAGGTATTTCAGCCAATCCGGCGGGGAGGGGTGTATTTGTATGCGTGTGGCCCAACAGTTTATCAATATGCTCATATTGGTAATTTCCGCACTTATATTTTTGAAGATGTTTTAAAACGGACGCTGGAATATGCAGGATTTAGGGTAAAACATATTATGAATATTACTGATGTAGGCCATTTAACTTCCGATGCTGATACTGGCGAGGACAAGGTAGAACAAGCCGCTAAAAAAGAACACAAAACTGCTAAAGAAATTGCACAATTTTATGCTCAAGCTTTTCAGAATGATTTTAATAAACTGAATATCAAACCTCCTACGAAATATGCTTGGGCGAGCCGATATATTAAGCCCCAGATTAAATTAATCCAACAACTTAAAAAGAAAGGTTTTACTTATCAAACGGCAGATGGAATTTATTTTGATACCGCTAAACTGCCCGACTATGGCAAACTTAAATCTCCTAGCGAAGGGCAGGCGAGAGTTGAACATAGTAGTGATAAAAAAAGCCCAACTGATTTCGCATTATGGAAATTTTCTTTAGACGATGAAAAAAGACAGCAAGAGTGGTCTAGTCCTTGGGGAGTAGGCTATCCGGGGTGGCATTTAGAATGTTCGGCAATTTCTACGAAAGAGTTGGGCCAGCCATTTGATATTCATACTGGAGGAGAAGATCATATTGGCACTCACCACAATAACGAAATTGCCCAAAGCGAAGCCGCTTACGACAAACCTCTGGCTAACTATTGGCTACATAGCGCATTTTTGTTGAGTAATAATAATAAAATGTCTAAAAGCAAAGGTGATTTTATTACTTTGGCCGATTTAGAACAAATGGGCTATGATCCTTTGGTATATCGCTATCTTGCCGTTAGTAGTCATTATCGTAGTAAATTAAACTTTTCTGAAACAGCTTTGCAAAGTGCTCAAAATTCTTTAAATAAATTGCGAGATTTATTTGCTGTCAAAACTCAAGGTGGCCGAGTGATTATGCCAGTCCGCAAAGCTTTTTTTCTGGCAATTAGCGATGATTTAAATATGCCAGAAGCATTGGCTACACTGTGGGCTTTAGTTAAATCGGATAATAGTTTGGCTGATAAACAAGCGACAATTTTAGATTTTGACCGCGTTTTAGGCTTGGGTTTAAAGAATTATCATCCGCCCATTATCCCAAAGGAAATTATTGATTTGGCTAACCAACGCGAAAAAGCTCGCGGAGCCAAAGATTGGTCTAAATCTGACGAATTGCGGATACAAATCAAAGAAAAAGGTTACCTAATCTTCGATACCGACTCCGGCTATACCATTAAATCTAAATAACTTTGCCTGTCATCCCGAGCAACCTCCCTGTCATCCCGAGCAACTTCCCTGTCATCCCAAGCGTAGTCGAGGGATCTGGTCGCTTTTAAGGCGACCCCTAACTTTTTTGTTACTCTTTTAGAAAGAGTAACCAGAAACTTCTCGCAGTCGCTTTCGCTTTGCCTAATATAAAATCCCCTTACTGCTTCCGCCCTAACAGACAACGGGCTTCGCAACGGTGATTTTATAAAGGCAATACGCTGTAAGCTCCAATGCTCGGTCAATAAGGGGAGGCAAACCCTAGCTCAAGTAGCTGGTGCCACAAAACAAAAACCCCGCTCGGGGCATTCATAGATTTTTTAAGTATGCCGAGCGGGGAGAAACAGGTCAATTTCTTATAAAAGGCAAGAGAAGAGACATAGCATAGCCTGTTTTTAAAAGTCCAAAACGATGTGCATTTGGGACAAGGAGGGTCCTCCTGTTTAATTGGTTCTGTGAGGAGAATAGTATAGGAAAAGAGGAGAAAGAGCGAACCGTAGATTATTAAACAGGGGATCCCACTGTATTGAGTTGTAGATTCAAGCATTCGGACGACTTTGGTCTACTGAACTCAGGGTTAGTAAGGAAGAAAGGGGCAAAATTAGTTTGTAGTATAAGTTTAGATTATTTTTTTTCTTTGGTAAAGAGCCAATAGGAATAAACAATAGGTACCAATGCGGCTAATAGAATGCCAACCATAGGAATATAAAAATTAAGAGGGGTAGGCCACAAAGGCGTGGTAAAGAATAACAGTCCGCCGAGCACAAACATATATCCGCCTAAGTGATGGGTTTTCCGCCAAACTATATCTGACGACAAAGTCCAAGGTGTGCGAATACCCATAAAAAAGTTTGATTTTACTTGATGTAAATAATTGCCAATAAAAATGAATAGCACTCCAACTGCTATCGGTACAATCACATCAATTCGCAATGGTTGTCCGGTGGTGGCTGTCCAAGTAGTAATGAGAAACAAAAACAGTAAAAATGCCATCATAAAATTACGGATCATTTGGTAAAATCCCAGAGATTTATGAAAATGATCGCGTCGTGGCTCTAAAATTGGGATTAGTAAGAATAATATATATAATCCCAGCATCATGGCGGGAACGCCAAGAGCATGACCTAAAGGACTAGTCCAACCATCTATTTCGCCGGTAATCCCCCAATGAGATGGGACTTGCGCTGGTAGTTTAGGATAGGTCCACCAACCAACAATAGCGGCGATGGCAATAGCCAACCAAGAAAACCACTCGTTACGCACGTTGAGTTTAAATTTTTCTGTTTCCATATATTTATCTTTACTAATTAATATTTTCGATTTACTCTTTCTGTCATCCTATTCTCATTCGTCATCCTGAACCCTCTGGGCCTTGAGGCCCACCGGGCCGGAGGCTCGTTTCAGGATCTTCCTCTTCCGTCATTCTGGGGAGCCCATAGGGCGACTCCAGAATCGTATAATCAACTTATTCATTATTTTCTGGAGATGCTGAAATAAATTCAGCATGACGGAAACACACACAATCAAAATCAATATACAGATTCTTTACCAAAAATTTCCATAATATTATTTAGCAGTTCATAAAACACCGTGGTATTTAGAGAATAAATAATCTTTTGTCCCTTGCGTTCAGAGGTTACTAAGTTAGCTTGCTTGAGGACAGAAAAATGATGGGAAAGAGAAGGCTTAGTCAGGGTAGGGAAGCGAGAGGCAATCTGGCCAGCTGTCATATCTTTTTTTTGGAGCATGTGCAAAACGCGCCGGCGAGAGTGATCACTTAGGGCATGAAGAGAAATAGACAAGGCGTTCATATAAAAGTATTTAGATATTTAGGCAACTATCTAAATATTACTAGGTTGAGCAAGGTTTGGCAACTCTTATAAAAAATTGTCAGCAGGGGAGTCTTTTTTGTTGTAATATATAAATAGATTTATTTTTATAATTAACTTTCAATAAGATGAATAAATATTTTATTAAAACGATAGGCTACACTATTGCTGGGTTATTAGTATTGGCGTTACTCCCCGCCCAAACTTTTGCTTTCGAACAGCGCGCTAATACCTCTTCTGCTAAATGGATTTCGCAAAGCCCAGGGTCATCACAAAGGGGTTCGACAGTAATCTATGCTACACCTGGTCAGGTGCTAGATTTTTCTTTGACTATAAAGAATACTTCAAAAACAGATGTATTCTATAGCGCCTCCAACTTAATTAATGAACCCTACCCTTATCAAGGCGCTCATGAATTGCGGGTAGGTGCCACCGACGATTTAGTTTATGCTAACATTTTTGACTTTTCTACCGGAGGGCCGTTTGTGAATAATAACCGTTTTGTCACTTTCGAAAATGGCAAATCTATTTACCCGGGTGATTATCTAACTTTTTACTGGTCTTTAAAAGTGCGCTCCGGAATTCCTAATGGGAACTATCATTATGCCGTGGGCGTAGTGCAAGAATACGATGCTTGGCTGGGTGACCCCCCAGGACCTGGTGCTGGTGGGTCGAATAATAATCTAGGTGGCCGGAGTAGTGGGAATATCTTCTGGGACATCGTCATTGGTGGCTCTGCTTATATGCCACCACAAAATAGAATATTAATTACAGCAAACCAGTATGGTTATTATGATATCTCTGGTTTTTCTGGGGGAGGTTCTTGCTCAAATGATTTTAATACCGATTCAGCGACAACTACAGTTAATTATTCCAATATCGGAAAAGGTATTTCTATAGATTTGCCTTATAATTCAAATTGGGGTTCAAGTCAATACCGGATTAATGGGTATGATACTACTTCTGGTGATCTATGGGGGCATGTAATATTTGGCTTTATTGCTCCATTTGAAGGCTGTACAGTAGTAAGAGATTATTCTATAAGATTTTTGTCTGCCAAATCGATCTCCGAAGTAATAACTGATATTCAAGATACTGAAGATCCTCCGGGTGGTATCATAACGAAGAAATTGAATAATTTGGATGTAGTTGAATATACTGGTGTAGGAATGTGCAATTATCCTACAGTGATTGTTATTGGACAGAAATCTAATTATCAATTTAAGAAGATTTGCAATGGCACAATGGTGGAGTTAGAGAATATTGCTAGTACAGTTGAATTGATCTGAAAAATGTTTGTCAATCTTGTTTACAGGTGCAATAATGTTTTTTATGGTGGGGCGTAGCCAAGTGGTAAGGCATCGGGTTTTGGTCCCGTGATCGTAGGTTCGAATCCTGCCGCCCCAGCCAACTAGAACAAACTCCTCGCGAAGCGAGGATTTCATACGGCGAATTCCAGTTCCAGAGCACCTTCTGGGACTTTATTTTTAGGTTCGAGCCACCCTCCGCGACAAAGTCGCGAAGTTTTAAGGGATCACCCACCGCTTCGCGTAGATACCGCTCCCAGAGCCTGTTCACGAACTCTTTCAGAGGTTCGAGCCAATACATTGCCCCATCGCTCGCGATGGCCTTAATACGCTTTTCAAGCGATATCTCCTCATTCACCAAAGACTTCTTGCGAGAGGTGTATTCCTCTCGATCAACTTCTCCGTCCACGTACAACCCATTAAGCCTGCGGAGCTTCGCTCCGATCTCAACCGCTTCTTTCTTAAGAGTAAGACTTTGCCCGCTGACGCGAGATACAGCTTCAATTTCCCATTTCTCAACCTGGTTAAGCATCGGGATCGCCATTTCATCGGAAAGAGCGATTTTTAATACTCCTTTTCTCAACTGCTCGATTAGGGATTCTTCTCTGAGATAAGGTTGAGAACAGGTCGATTTCCGTTTCTTAGTACACCGATAATACAGCCATGTATTGATGTTCCCATTCTTCTGGTGCTTAGTATGTCGCTCTGCTGTGATCGATGCGCCACATTCACCACACCTGAATAAGCCAGTGAAGGCTTTCTCTTCTTTCCATTTGGATTTAGGTCGGCTTCGGTCAGTATAAATTCTCTGTACTTCATCCCAGAGTTTTTTGGACACTGCTGGCCTATGATTCCCCTTGAATAATTCCTTACTCCAGATAAATGCTCCGTAATAAAACGGATCGGTTAAGAATTTAGCGACCTGGCTCTTGGATATCTTTTTTCCAGATAGCTCGGTTAAACCGATTTTTGCTATTTCCTCTACCATAGTATTTAATCCATAACGGTCGGTTGCGTAAATCTCGAACGCTTTTTTAATGAGATGAAACCTGTCTGGATCAGGAACAATGTCTTTAGTCTTGGGGTGGTTAAGATATCCCAGCTTTGCTCTTCCCGGATAAAAGCCTTTATTAGCACGACTGGCTAAACCACGGATCACGACCTCGCTGAGATTATCGGTGTAGAGTTTGGATTGAGCAAAGAAGAATCCGAGCATAAATTTTCCGATGGAAGTATTTTCGAAAGCGTAGGTAGCGAAGATGATGTGCTTGAGTTTGCCTGCGTCCAATAGCTCGATGATTTGTGCACCGTCTGAAGCGTTCCTGGCTAGTCTGGACGGGTCGTAAGCGATGAGAGCATTAGCTTTACCGGAATTAATCATCTCAACCATCTCGTTGAATACAGGACGTCCGGTTTTACGTGCGCTCATGCTTTCTTCGAATCGATCTTTGACAATTAGTAGCTTTTCGCTAACAACGGAATCTGCCCAGTCCTTTTGGTCGGGGATACTCTGTACCTGACGCTCATCACTCTCGGTAGATTTTCGAGCGTAGATAAAATATTTGATGTTATTGGTCTCGGTAACTTTCATGATTTTGCCTTTGCTGAATATTCAGTTTTGGATGTGGTTACTTTCCAGACGCGATCTTTCACATCAATCCTTATACGACCGTCGTTCTTCGTTGTAAGGACTTTCCGAAAACTGCCATCACTGAGTTTCACCCCATAGGCATGATCCCTGTAAGGGACACGCTTAGTGATCTTCCTTCCTTTGATTTGCTCTTTATCTGAGATAACGATCAGCCATACTCTCAATATGCTCGTCTGCTAGGTAATTCTTAGGTCGACCTTTAGTGTAAAGCTTTGTACCATTAACCAACAGAATTTCTCCAGGATGCTTCTTGCGACGATTAATCACAAGTATAATTCCTTGTGCCGGTGTATTGTAGAATATGTTGTCGGGGAGCAAGAACACGGCCTCAACAAGATCGTCATCTACAAACTGCTTTCGTATATTCCGCTCTTTGTTCGAGCCTTGGTTGCCACTGCCACGACTCACCGCACCGGTATCAAGAACAATGGCCATTTTGCCAGCTTTATTCAGACTTGCAAGCATATGCTGAACCCAGCCCCAATCGGCGCTTGAGCTTGGAGGTATGCCCCTTGTAAAGCGATTATATGTATCATTCTCATAGACAGCGGCGGCAAACTTTTGATTCCACATCGGATTTGCGGTCACCATGTCAAACTGCTTCAGTGATCCATCAGAATTCTTGAATGCAGGATTTTTAATCGTATTACCCAGCGCAACCTCTGCCTCCATGTCATGAATTACCGCGTTCATGCGGGTCATGGCAAACTTCTCAGGCCCGATATCTTGTCCAAACAGCTTAAGGGGAGCGTAACTATCACAGCGATTTGCGTATTCTGCCCACCGTGACCCCGTAGCAGCATACATTGGATTGAGTCGGATAGTCAGGACAATGTTTCGCTGGCAGCACTCTCTGTGTAAAAATTCGAATGACTCTCGTGCTTCAACCATAGCCTCATCATCAGTCATAGCAGGATCTGGCTTGAATAAAATATAACATGTTAAATGAACACCCGCTCTAGCTATGACATCCAGTCCCGTTAGGAACTGCCGTAGCGTTTGTTGCTTGCCAAGGATCTCATCACGAATCCTAACATTCACTGTTTCAAAGCCAGTAAGAATATCGATTGTTGCTTTTGGTACAGTCTGGGTTAAGAGTCTCAAAATCTTGTCATTGCAGAATTCCAACCGTGACTCTATAACAACTGTCCGCACTAATCGAATTTCAGTGATGGCTTCAAGTATTGCTTGAAGCGCCTCCTGTGGAAAAGTGTCTGAATCCAATATGGAGCCCTCATTTGCCAAAGTTACACGAGTTAATACGCTTAAGGAATGTTTTAGCTCATGTAATACGTATACAAATTGATTCAAGATACTATCAGAGGGAATCAGTCTTTGTGGATTCTTTAGAGGCAGCTGACAAAATTTGCAGTGATACTTACACCTTCTAGTGTTGAAAATCACCAATAGATCCTGGTCGCCGAGGTAAGTCCTGTGAAGGAAGTAATGTGGCTTTCCAAAATCAGTTGATACCTTCCCCATTGACTTCCGTGGCCCAAACTCAAGGTACAAAGATCTGGCAAGTTTCTTGATGTCCATATTTTCTACATCAACCAAATCTATCGCACCCTTAGTGTACTGATTTGTTTTTTACGACAATTATTTGACCGGTAATGTTATCGGCACGAGGTGAGCACAAATAGGATGCGAGATCAGCCACTTCCTCAGGCTTAATGGCGGTTTCTGCATCCTCTGGGAAGAACCGACGTAGGGCCGGCGTGTCCGTATCAGATGGACTGATGCAATTCACTTGAATTTCGTGTTCCCTTAGTTCTTGCGCCAATCCAACAGTTAACTGTTCCAGTGCGAGTTTTGACACATAGTAGTGCAACCATCCCGCTCCGCCAGTAGCAAAGGTGCCCGAAATGCATAGAATCTTACCTTGCTTGAACGGAATCATGAGCGGAAGAAGTGCTTTTGAAAGGAGCATAGGAGCAATGATCCCGACTTCCATGACTTCTTCTATTTGCTGTACCGTCGTATCTGCAAGTGGCACTCCTGCGAACACTTCATTCTCATTGTGCCATACGCCTGCTGCGTATACGATTACATTTAGCCTGTCGATCTTTGATCTTAGAAAGTCACCAAGTTCTGTCACATAAGCTCTGTCTTTCAAATCTCCTAATAGTAATTCAGACCCACCACCCTTTTTCGCTATGAGGCTCTGTGTTTCGGACAGGTCGTTTTTATTGCGGCCCTGCAAATAGACATAGTAACCGTCATTCGCCAGCCGCTGAGCAATAGCACGACCTATCCCGGTGCTTGCACCTGTGACGAAAGCTGTGCAATTAGCATTGGTGTTCATAATCATCTCCTGTATTATACTTTGTTCTCAATTCCCATCAAGCATGAGCAACCAAAATTGAATCACTTTGCGTCCCCAACTGTGGTCGTTAAGATGCGTGTGAATTCCTCTTAATATAGCCAATCACATCGCTGATCCTAAGCATTGCCGGACGATCTTCATCTCGGATATTAATGCCGAATCGCTCTTCTATGGTTATTATTAGTTCGACATGATCAAGCGAATCACCACCGAGGTCATCCAGAATATGGGCATTGACATCCAGGGAAGCGGCTGGCAATCCAAGGTGATCAGCTATGATTCTAATTACTGTCTCCTGTATGTCATTATGTTTTTGCAAAGTGTTGGCCCTCTTATCCGGATACAGATAACAACCTATCCACGTAGGCAATGACCTGCATAATAGTAATTATTATAATGCATCAGCAACTATAAAACAATGGTCGTCTCTGTGGCGATCTTTCCCACCATTTTCAGATAAGTTACTGCGCCAAAGAGTGCCGCTCCCATAATCACCTGGTTAATGAGAAACTGAAGCTCGTACTTGCCAGCCTGTGCAAGCTTTTGCTTTTCCTTAGAAAGCCGCTCCATCATCTCCTTGTGACGTCGAACAAAATGTTCCTGTAAAGCAGGGAGCATCTTGGAAAGGAATTCGGGAGATTTGAGAAACTCGAAAGCCTTGTCCAGAAACTCCCCGATGTCACCCATGTCATCCGAATTCCACTCGGTGCCATCGGGTAAGTTAATCATGACTTTCTGTGGGAAAACCTCCACTGCTTTTTCGTCCGTTTCCATTTCTGTCCTCCATGCAGTTGAAGTAGGACAGAACTATACTCAAAAGCTAAACAAAAGTTAAGCGTAGCCTTTCTTCAAATTTCATTCCCAAAATCCCGTTGAGACGGAACTTCCTCAATTCAATTCCCCCCCGCGCATTCAGTCGGCGCGGTAGAGGGTAATTCGTTCTACCCGAAACCGCATTCATATGCCGATCCGACCCAGGCTTGCGGGACTCAGAGCGAAGCGACCCGCAAGCCGATCCCGACGCCATCATTTTCATTCCAAAAAACGAAGGCGGCGGGAGGGGCGGAGTCGGGGACAAAAATGGAAACGTAGATTTCTATAATGGCAGACTGGGAGCGGGATACCGCGAATCAGTACCCCTACCTGGCGAAACAGGGGGTTAAGTATACCCTGTTTGAGCGACGTTGAAAGACTTTAGAGGGTATTTATGCTATCCTCGAAATAGGTTCTGAGGTTGGTGACTACGGTCAGCCAACTAGAAATATGCCAAATGACCCGTAGACATAAGTAAATAATAATTAGCAGGAGAAAATTATGAAAAATTCATGGTCTTGGATAGGGATTATTATATTGATTGGCATTCTTAGTTTCGGTGCTTATTATGGCTGGCAACAAAAAGATGCCATCGAAGAATTACGCAACCAGTTGGCTAGTTCAAATGATTCTACTCAGAATCAGGTTGGAAACAATTCAACATTTAAACCGGCAAACAAAAGTCAAATTATATATAGCGCACAAATTACAGAGTGGGTGAAGGCTAAAATGCCTGAAAATGGAAATTATTTTCAAAACATTATGCTGCCTGCAAAGTGGGATTTTATCTGTTGCAACGATACTGATTCCTACACCGGTCATATAATTCGTCCGGCTGGTTTCTCTACCCAATCGTCAGCTAAAGATCCCTATATAATAGTTTATGAATTTTATACAGCCAGTTGTCCAGGCGAAGACACTTTTTCGTGTAGCCTTGATGAAATCCAAAAAATTACTCCCGTCCAATTTTTGCCTAAATTAATTAAATATATAGATCAATCTGGTGGAATCGGCAGTTTTTCGTCTTTGGCGAGGCTTCGGACTTTAAAGTTGAGCAATTTTGAAAACGAAGCTGTTATTTATCAAGGGATTGATCGTTCAAACAAACCTATCGAACTTTACTTGTTTGGGTCTTCGAAGGATGTTATTGGTGTGTCTTTTGTCTATCCGGAAAGGTTTGATAACAGCTTCAAACTTGAATTCCTGAACAGGATAACGCCGTAATTTCTCTGGAAGCAAAACAAACCAAAGAGAATCTTTCCTATCTCTATTTGAATTCCTCTCTGAAGTCAAGAAATGAGACACTAAGCTCTCTTTTATAGACCGTCTCATTTGTCTCATTTTGGCATTAGGTTCTATACTAAACCCGTAGACCTAAGTTCATTACCTATATACCGTCTCATTATCTCCTTTGGTCAAAGGTTATGAACCGCACTGTTCAGCCAGGACGTCGAACGTCCTTAGTGAGACGGGCTGATAAGTCGCGTTCGACGCGAACACTCCTTATCTATAAAATAAAAAGTGCAACGTCTGACGTTGCTCATTAGATAAATATAATTTTCTATTCCCGATGATCCGCCAACTAGCGGAGAAGCGAAGGATAGCCGCCCAAGGCCACATGTTGGCGACATCTGTCTTTGGACAGAAGAGCCAGACAGGTGTGCCCCGGAGCTGACGCTACTGTAATAACAGGATGTAATCCGTTTCACAGTAAGGAATGCTAACAGGGCCAACTAGTTATAGATTTATCTATATAATGGTAGATGTTTTTTGGATTGACAGGGTTAATCAGGTGTGATAGTATTAACAACATTGCTCATTAAAACTTGTGGAGGAGATCATTTGTCCCCAGATACGCTACCCAATCTATTGCACACACATGTGCCAGCTGAGTATACCTTGGCTGATTTCCCAATTGGCAGAGAGGTAATCATAATTACTATGGTGCCGTACAAAAGCGGTACAGTAATAGGTTATGGACCACACCCGTTTGGCGGTAATAAAGGTGATTTGCCTGAAGTCAGTTTTAAAATTTTTCCTAAGATTTTTCACACAAAGGTATTTGATTTGTGCGAGTTAGTCCCTTGCGATCATACAAATTAGAAGAAAAATGATCTTTACCAGTGGGTGCTGTCAATATGCCTACCTTGTTTAACACAAGGTAGGTTTTTTTAATTGGTTTTATAAAACTAAGGGAGATT